>Ga0209512_1002425_pt1 | contig 19856 bp, 24 predicted proteins | sample frozenSSSSmetaG_FD_184142 | JGI IMG/M metagenome (GOLD analysis project Ga0209512, IMG submission 184142) | Glacier valley bacterial and archeal communities from Borup Fiord, Nunavut, Canada, to study Microbial Dark Matter (Phase II) -... | ecosystem: Environmental > Aquatic > Freshwater > Ice >... | reverse complement strand
TAATGATGGAGTTGATATTGGATAGTGTCAAGCCCCGCCGCTATGACGCCAGCCGCCGACGCGAACAGGCGCGCCTCAACCGCGAAGTAATCGTCGCCGCCGCGCGGCAACGATTCCTGGACGACGGGTTCAGTGCGACGACGATTGCGACGATCGCAGCCGATGCTGGCGCAACAGCCGACACGATCTATAAGTCCTTCGGAGGCAAGGCAGGTCTCCTGCGTGCGATATGCGAGGACGCCCTCGGGGGAGAAGGCCCTATCCAAGCCGAGCAGCGCTCCGACGCGATGCAGGCCTCCGAGGCCAACCCCCGAAGGTTGCTGCGCGGACTCGGCACGCTCACCACAGAGGTCGCGCCCCGGATCGCTCCGCTGCTCCTGCTGCTGTCGACCGCGGCCGAGGCCGATTCAGCGATCGCTCAATTGCGTGCCGACTTCGACGCGGCGCGTCTGGCCAGGATGACCCACATAGCCCAAACGCTGGCAAGCAAGACTCAGTTGCGCCCCGGTCTTTCCGTCGAGGAGGCAGCCGAGATCATGTGGGCTTACAGCTCACCCGAGCTCTACGGCCTCCTGGTCCTCACCCGCGGCTGGCAACACGAACGGTACGGCGAGTTCGTTGGTGAATCGCTCGTCGACGCGCTGCTGGGCGGGCGCGACACCGACGAAGGCACCGAACCCCTCCACCGGATCTGACCACGACTCCTACCGCAGCCGCCGCCCGGTCGTAGCCGTGGGTGGTCGGCAGACCCTGACCCCTGTGGATAACAGCGGACGGATATCGCGCCTCGCATTCATGATGGCGCAGTGCCCAACGCCCTCGCCCTGATCGCGGATCAAGTTCGCGAACGGGTTCGCCGCGAGGGGGTAGACCTGGCCGCAGATGACGCGCTCGCTACGCGCTACGTCAACGACGAGGTTCGCCGCTACAGCGAACGGGCGCTGGGTGGCTCGGTTCCGCTTCTGACCGACGAGGCCGCGGCGGCAAAGCAGATCGTGGCAAACCTCACCGGCTTCGGGGCGCTTCAGCCCTACTTCGACGATGCGGATGTCGAAGAGATCTGGATCAACGCGCCCGACGCGATCTTCATCGCGCGAGACGGTGTTCCGGAACTCACGGGGGTCGTTCTGACCGATACCGAGGTGCGCGACCTGGTCGAGCGGATGCTGCAGAGTTCTGGTCGCCGTGTCGACCTTTCGAGCCCCTTCGTCGACGCCTCGCTCCCCGACGGATCCCGACTGCACGTCGTCATCCCCGACATCACCCGACGGCATTGGGCCGTGAATGTACGCAAGTTCAGCCAGCGCATCCGTGACCTGCAGCGACTCGTAGCGCTCGGAAGCATGCCCCAACAATCCGCCGAGTTTCTGCGCATGTGTGTGCTCTCGGGGCAGAACATCCTCGTCAGTGGGGCAACCCAGAGCGGCAAGACCACCATGCTCAACGCGTTGCTGGCGGCGACGCGGCCCACCGAGCGCGTGATCACCGTCGAGGAGACCTTCGAGCTCGTCGCCGGAACGCGGGACACGATCGGGCTGCAATGCCGCCAGCCGAGCCTGGAAGGCACCGGCGAGATCACCTTGCGTCGCCTCATCAAGGAGTCCCTGCGGATGCGACCGGATCGTCTGATCGTCGGGGAGGTGCGGGAGGCGGAATCCCTCGACTTGCTCATTGCGCTCAACAGCGGGCTGCCGGGGATGTCCAGCATCCACGCCAACAGTGCGCGTGAGGCCCTGGTCAAGCTCTCGACCCTGCCATTGCTCGCGGGCCGCAACATCGATTCGTCGTTCGTGGTGCCAACGGTCGCCAGTTGCATCGACATCGTCGTGCATTGCGAACTCGATCGTCGCGGGCGACGGCGGGTGCTGGAGATCATCGCCCCGAGCGGTCAGGTTACCGCTGGGGTCATCGAGACGAGCCAGATATTCGGGATGACCCCTGACGGGCTGACCGCGACCGGCGGTTACCCCACCCGCACCACGAAGTTCCTCAACGCCGGCCTCGACCCGGCCATCGTGCTCGGCGGTCGACGGTGAGCGCCGTGCTGGGTATCCTTCTCGGGGCTGGCCTCGTTTTGGCGATGTCCCCCATTCTCTGGCCCCGTCGGCCGGGGATCCCTCGTCGGCTGGCCGCATCGCGCATTCGTGATCGGCTCGTGCAGGCGGGTCTTTCCCAGGTCAGCCCGGCAACGGTCGTCGCGGTATCGGCGGTGCTGGGCGCGGCGACCGCGTTCGCAGTTCTCGCCGTGTTCGGAATCCCCGTTCTCGCCGTGGTCGCTGCGATCGTGGCGGCACTCTTGCCGACGCTACTGATCGCAGCGCGAGCGCGGTCTCGCAGACGGGCGACCCGGGTGATCTGGCCCGACATCGTCGATCAATTGGTCTCCGCCGTTCGCTCGGGGCTCGCCCTTCCCGATGGACTCTCTACCCTGGCGATCTCGGGACCGCAGATCACTCGCCCCGCATTCCACCAGTTCGCGACCGACTACGGGGCGACCGGCAACTTCGGTTCCTGCATCGATGACCTGAAAGATGCCCTGGCCGACCCGGTGGCCGATCGCATCCTGGAGACCCTCCGGATGTCTCGTGAGGTCGGGGGAAGCGAACTCACGACCGTGCTGCGAAACCTCAGTGCCTACCTCAGGCAGGAGGGGGCGATCCGTTCCGAGGTCGAGGCCCGCCAGTCGTGGGTAGTGAATGCCGCGAAGCTCGGAGTAGCAGCTCCCTGGGTGATCCTGTTGTTGCTGGCCACCCGCCCGGAGGCCGCGGCCGCCTACAACTCGGCCGGAGGCATCGCGCTGATTCTCGCCGGGCTGTTGGTCTCTGTCGTCGCGTACCGATTGATGATCGCACTCGGGCGGTTCCCGGTTGAACGGCGGTGGTTCGCGTGAGCGCGGTCGTGGCGTGGGCGATGGTGGCCGGAATCGGTCTGGGCTTCGGGCTGTGGTGTCTGGTGAGCTTGGCGCCGCGGATGAGCCGTCCTCGGCTGGCTCGGCGGGTGGCCCCGTACCTCATCGACATCTCGCCGTTCGCCCGGGAGAGTCTCAGTCCGCCCCCGCCCGGGCCGCTGCCGGTGATCGGGCTGTTACTCGAGCCCATCGCGAGCCGTGCGAGGCGCGCGTTGGGAAATGTACTGGGCGGCACCGACACCCTGAATCGACGGCTGCGTCAAGCAAACTCCGCGTTGACCGCCGACGCGTTCCGGTCGCAGCAGTTGGCTTGGGGGATCGGGGGAGCGGTTCTCGGAGTCGGCGTTGCCATTGTCGCCGCTCGCGCGCAGTCTGTGCCGGCCATCGCCCAAATCGCTGCCATTGTCGTCTTCGCCGCGGCAGGGATCGCCGCTCGCGATTACCTTTTGCATCGCGCCGCCCGTGCGCGAGTCGGTCGACTGGCCGATGAGTTGCCCGTCGTACTCGAGTTCTTGACGCTGAGCCTGTCGGCCGGAGAAGGCATCCTGGATGCGTTGCGGCGAGTCTCGCGCGTCAGTTCCGGCGAGCTGTCGGCCGAGCTGGCGCGCGTAGTCGGATCGGTCAATACCGGGCTCCCGCTCGGCGAAACGCTATCCGGTCTGGCACGCGATCTCGATTTCCCCGCCCTCACAAGGTGCGTCGAACAACTCGTCGGGGCACTCGAGCGCGGCACGCCGCTCGCCGAAGTACTGCGTGCCCAGGCGCAGGACTCACGCGACGACGCCAAACGGGACCTGCTGGAGTTGGCGGGCAAGAAGGAAGTGGCGATGCTCTTCCCGCTGGTGTTCCTGATTCTGCCGGTAACGATCGCATTCGCGGTCTACCCGGGCATCTTCGTTCTACAAGTCGGATTCTGAAATGAGAAATGGAGTCGGGATGAGAGTGGTCAAGCGGTTGAGCGCGCGGGTGGTGGACGATCGGGGTGACGTACCCGGCTGGGTGCTGATCACGTTGATGACCGCCGGCTTGGTAATCATCATTTGGGGGCTTGCCGGCCCTGCGCTCGGCTCGGTCTTCCAACAAGCGATCGAACGGGTGACGGGTTTCTAGCATGATGCGACGCCCTGCTGACGGCCGGGTCCGAGTCCGGCGTGCAGGACGATGCGGGCTCGGCGGGCGGTACTGGCGCGACGGTCGGCACGATGACTCAGGCTCGGCGGCCGCGGAGTTCGTGATGGTCGCGGCACTTCTGTGCATCCTCGCGCTGAGCGTGATGCAACTGGGGCTTGCACTTCTCGTTCGAAATACGGTGGTGGATGCCGCGGCAGAGGGTGCTCGATTCGGAGCCCTGGCCGATAACTCGCCGGCGGACGGGATCGACCGGGCGCGAAGCTTGATCACGGTCGCGCTCGGACCCGCATACGCCCGAGACATCTCGGCATCGACCGGCAGCTACCTCGGGCACCCTGCGGTCATCGTCACGGTTCACACCCCGCTACCCCTCATCGGGCTGGCCGGACCCGACAACTCCTTGGAGGTGTCTGGTCATGCCGCGATCGAGACGCTCGGCTGATCAGGGCCCCGGCCCGTCGCGTGCGTGCTGGCGCGATGACCGGGGGGCGAGTTGGCACGGCGACCGCGGGTCGGCCTCGCTGGAGTTCATTACCGCGGGGCTGATCCTCCTCGTACCACTGGTTTACCTCGTGCTCGCGATGGCGGCCATCCAGGGCGGTGCGCTCGCCGTGGAGAGCGCGGCTAGACAGGCAGCCCGAGTCTTCGTGCAAGCGCCCGACGAGGCATCCGCTAGCGCGAGTGCACAGCGGGCGATCAATTTCGCTCTGGCCGACCACGGGATCGCCGCCGGAACCGCCGTGGTCTCGGTCGCATGTCGGCCTCAGCCCTCATCGTGCCTCACGCGGCGCGGGTTCGTCACGGTTTCGGTGCAGATATCGATACCGCTACCGCTCGTGCCCGTCGCCCTGCGGGGAGCCTTCCCGCTAGCCGTGCCCATGCAGGCCAGTGCCACCCAGCAGGTATCCCGCTTCTGGGGTTCGGGATGATGGCGGTTCGCAGGTCGCCGTTGACCACGTGGACGCCACGGAACCCTGTGGTAGGACGCCTCAGAGCCGAGGAGAACGGCTCCACCTTGCCGCTCACGATCTTCTTCGGGGTCTTCTGCCTGGTGCTGATCCTCATGGTGGTCGCCGCGACATCGCTCTATCTCGAGCGCAAACGTCTCTTCACTCTCGCCGACGGGGCCGCGCTCGTGGGGGCGGAGGCCTTCACGCTCGACGACGTGCGAACGAGCGCCGCCGGTTACCGGCCGGTGCTCACCAGTGCGCAGGTGGCCGGCGCCGTCGGCTCCTATATCTCCACCACCCCGACCGCCGACTTCGTGGGGCTGTCGATCGACCGGGCCGAAACAGTCGACGGGAGGAGCGCGACGGTTCAACTCTCTGCGTACTGGCGACCGCCGATGATGACCCTGCTCTTGCCGGAAGGCCTGCGTATCGATGTCACGGCAGTTGCGCGGTCTGTTTTCGACTGACCTACGAAACTGCGTAGCCGCAGCGGGGCCGCCGAGTGCCAGCGGTACAGTGACTCGCCTTTCTCGGCAGCACGTGCCGCGAGCACATTTCGGGCATCCTCGGGCACGTTCCTTATTTGCAATCGCGATGGCATGTCCCCAGCGTTTCAGTATCAATGCATTCTGCATTTGCGCTAGTGGATGCCGCCAATGAACAGCGCCGCGATGCCCAGCAGGATCATGACGATCCCGCCGATGAGCGTCAGCCGGGCGATCCGCTGGGGGGAGTCCGCGAACCACGAGCGAGCGAAGCTGGCGGCCAGCGCCCACGTGCCGTCGCTGACGATGGCGATCAGAACGAAGACCGTGCCCAGCACCAGCAGTTGCAGTGCGACCCCGCCGGCGGGGTAGTCCACGAACTGGGGCAGCACCGCCAGGAAGAACACGATGCTCTTCGGATTTGTGACACCCACGATGAACCCGTCGAGAACGAGCCGCCCCGCGCTCTTCGAGGCGATGGGGCCGGATTCGACAACCACTCGATCATTGCGGTGTCGGATGGCCTGCACGCCGAGGTAGATCAGGTAGAGGCCGCCCGCGACCCTGATGACGATGAAGAGCACCGGTGACTGGGCGATGACCACCCCCACGCCGACCGCGACGACGACGGCGCACACGAATGCGCCGATCGTGTTGCCGAGCACCGTGAGCAATCCGCCCGCCCGGCCCAACTCGAGGGAACGGCCGACGGCGAACAACACGCTCGGCCCCGGAACGAGGATGAGCGGGAGGGCGACCAGCGCGAATGCCGCCAGGGTTGCCGGCGCCATCATGGACATCAGGCTAGCGCGCGACCCGCGGTGCATATCGCGGCACGTAGCGCCAGAGCAGGCCCGCCCCGATGAAGCCGACGACCCCCATGACACCGGCGGCGAGAGAGATCGATGCGATCGCGGTGATCCCGGCGATCGTCAGGGGTGCCGCGGCTGCTCCCAGGGTCGAGGTGAACCGCCATGCGCCGAGGAAGGGTGCGGGGTTGTTGCGGTCTGCCAAATCCGCCCCGAGAGTCATGAGGATGCCGCTACCCAACCCGTTCGCGAGGGCGAGCAGCATCGCCGCTGCGATGAACCACGGCACCACGGCATCCAGATCGTGAGTGAACGCGAGCACCAGGTGGCCGAGTCCAAGCCCCACCATCGACGGGAGGGCGCTCCAGAGTCGACCGAACCGATCCATGATCTGGCCGCTGGTGTAGAAGAGCGCGAAATCGACTCCGCCCGCGATCCCGATGATGATCGCGGTATTCGTGTCACTGACCCCGATGCTCAGCGCCCATAACGGCAAGATCACTTGGCGGCTGGCCCGAAGCGCTCCGATCAGGGCGGCGCCACTCCCGAGACGCATGAGCACGGCTCGACGATGGTAGATCGTCTGAAAGAGGCCGGGGGCGTTCTTCTGAACCTGGACCTCTTCAGCCCTCGTTTCTTCCGGCGCGGTCCCGGCTGTGCGTCTCGACGGGAAGCTGGCGGTCGGGTCGGGCAGCACGAGCAGGATGATGCCCGCGCCGAGGCACATCACGATGTGAATCCAGAACGCCGAGGCCGCGGTGCCGGTGAGGTGGATGATCGCTGCGGAGATGAACGGGCCGACGAAGTACCCGAGCCGGAAGATCCCGCCGAGAGTCGAGAGCGAACGAGCGCGATACTCCAGCGGTACGAAGCTCGTCATGAACGCGTGGCGCGCCAGCCCGAACGCAGCGGTAGCGAGCCCGACGAGCAGTACGCCGGCCCCGAGCACGACCGGGTTGGGTGCGAACAGGCACGCGAGCAACCCGATGATGGCCAAGCCGGTGGCACCGATCATCGCGGGCCGTTCCCCGATCCTCGCCACGAGCCATCCGCTCGGGATATTGCCCAGCAGTTCGCCGATCGTCAGGAGTCCCGCGACCAACCCCGCGATCGCCAGAGTCGCGCCGAGGCTGTCGGCCGCGATCGGGATGATCGGGATGATCGCACCCTCCCCGGTCGAGAAGAGCAGGGTGGGAAGCAGCGCCGGGAGTGCGATCGACCGCCACCGGAATGGCTCATCGACAGGGGTCATCGGTTTGACGTTACCCGAACGGTAGGCTTTCTTCTCTTATGGACGAGCTGGATTTCACCGAAGACATCGCAGCTCTCAGAACGACCTTCGACGCCATCCGCGCCGTCGTGGGGGTTGAGCGGCTCACAGCGCAGATCGCCGAACTGAGCGACCAAGCCGGTGCCCCCGACCTCTGGAACGACACGGAGCAGGCCCAACGGGTCACGAGCGCTCTCAGCCACCGGCAGGCCGAGCTGACCCGCATCACTGCGATCGCAGCTCGACTCGACGACCTCGAGGTGATGGTGCAACTGGCCAACGAGGAGCAGGATGCCGCGACAGCGGCTGACGCGCGCGCCGAGTTGGGCAGCATCCGCAAGATCCTCGGGGAGTTGGAGGTGCAGACCCTGCTCAACGGCGAATGGGATGCCCACCCCGCTGTCATCACTATCCGCGCCGGGGCCGGGGGAGTGGACGCAGCGGACTTCGCCGAGATGCTGCAGCGCATGTACCTGCGGTGGGCCGAGCAGCACAAGTACCCCGTCACCGTGATGGATACCAGCTACGCCGAAGAGGCGGGTATCAAGTCGACGACGTTCGAGATCGACGCTCCCTACGCTTTCGGCACGCTCAGCGTCGAAGCGGGCACGCATCGGCTCGTCCGCATGAGCCCGTTCAACTCGGCGGGCAAGCGTCAAACCAGCTTCGCCGCGGTGGAGGTCATCCCCCTCATCGAGGAGGCCGGCGCGATCGAGGTGCCCGAAGGCGACATTAGGGTGGACGTCTTTCGCTCGAGCGGCCCCGGCGGCCAATCCGTGAACACGACCGACTCCGCCGTGCGGCTCACCCACCTCCCCACCGGCATCGTCGTCTCGATGCAGAACGAGAAGAGCCAGATTCAGAACCGCGCCGCTGCGATGCGGGTGCTGCAGTCGCGCCTGTTGATTCAGCAACGCGAGCAGGAGGCAGCGGCGAAGAAAGAATTGGCGGGGGTCATCACCGCGAGTTGGGGGGACCAGATGCGCTCCTACGTGCTCGCGCCCTACCAAATGGTCAAAGATCTACGTACCGACTACGAGGTCAACAACCCGTCCAACGTGTTCGACGGCGACTTGGACGGCTTCATCAACGCCGGCATCCGCTGGCGTAAACGCGACTCATGACGGGCAGGTTCCCGCCCGGTTGATCGAGGATCGGCGCGCCGTCGCTGCAGCAGTTGCGCGGGTTCTGCTAACCGGATTCGGAGTCCTTATTCTTTACGTTCTGCTTCCGTTCACCGGCGTCACCGCTCTCGAAACGCTGGTCAGGCTTGTTGCCGGGATCGCCGTGCTCGTCATCGCCGTGGGATGGCAGATGCGCGCGATATCCCGATCCGAGCGCCCGATGCAGCTGTCATTCGAATCGGTCGCGCTTCTGTTCTGGATCTTGATCGTGGTGTTCGCGATCGTCTACGCATCGATGTCGGCCGCGGCGCCGGAGAGCTTCACCGAACCGCTCAATCAGGTGGGCGGACTGGATTTCACGGCCACCGTGCTGTCCACGGTCGGGTTCGGCGACATCGCCCCGGTGACGGATGCCGCACGGGTGGTCGTGATGACCCAGATGGCGCTCGACGTGTTATTGGTCGGGCTCGTCGTTCGCGTGTTCTTCAACTGGGGAAGGGCTCCGGCGGGGCGCACCGAGCAGTGACTACCCCTGGGCGAGATGGGCCACCTCGTCCCACTTCTCCCAGTTCTCAATTCGACTCGCGTAGTCGGCCTTCGCCATCCCGAGCGGAGCATCCCCGAAGAAGACCCGCAGGGGCGGGTTCTCGGCGTCCACCACCTTCAGGATCGCCGCTGCGCTCGCGGTCGGGTCACCGGGAGCTGTATTGCGCTGGCGTCGCGCCTCGATCATCGTCGCGCGGTAGTCGGCGTAGTCGGGCAATTCGGCCGATCTCTTCGCCGACGCGCCGCTCCAGTCGGTTGCGAATCCACCCGGCTCCACGAGGGTGACGTGGATGCCGAACCCCGCGACCTCCTGTGCGAGAGCCTGAGACATCCCCTCGAGCGCCCACTTCGAGGCGTTGTAGATGCCGACGAGCGGGAAGGCGGTGATGCCGCCGATCGATGAGACCTGGATGATGTGGCCCGAGCCCTGCGCGCGGAGGAACGGCAACGCCGCCTGCGAGACCCACAGCGCACCGAAGAAATTGGCCTCCATCTGATCACGGGCTTCAGCCTCAGTGATCTCTTCGATGAATCCAAAGTGCCCGTAACCGGCGTTGTTGATCACGATATCCAGCCGACCGAAGGTGCGGTGGGCGAACTCGACCGCGGCGAAATCGGCTGCACGGTCCGTCACATCGAGGGCGATCGGAAGGATGGCGTCACCGTATTCCGCGACGAGGTCGTCGAGGGTCGACGTGTCGCGCGCGGTGGCGGCGACCCGATCCCCCCGCTGCAGGGCCGCGCTGGCCCACTCGCGTCCGAAGCCACGGGATGTACCGGTGATGAACCATGTTTTCTGAGCCATCCCCTCACGATACGGGCAACGGCAGCGGCCGGCGATGCTGTGAATCCGGGTGCCGTGGGTGTCGCTCGCCCGCTGGATGGCGGCCGCTCCTAGAGTCGTGCCAAATGATCAGATTCGACTCGGTGTCCAAGGCCTACCGCGGAACCACCCGACCGGCGCTCGGCAACGTGACCCTGGAGATCCTGCGCGGGGAGTTCGTTTTTCTCGTCGGGGCGTCGGGCTCCGGCAAGTCGACCTTTCTGCGGCTGGTGCTGCGGGAGGAGACATCCTCTAGCGGTGCGGTGCATGTACTCGGCCAGCACTTGAATACGATCGCCAATCGCCGGGTGCCGTACTTTCGACGAAATCTCGGGGTGGTCTTCCAGGATTTCCGTCTGCTGCCCAACAAGACGGTCTTCAACAACGTGGCTTTCACGCTGCAGGTGATCGGCAAGAGTCGCGGCTTCATCCAGGAGGCGGTGCCCGACGCGCTCAAGATGGTGGGCCTGGCGGGTAAGTCCGGTCGTTACCCGCACGAGCTCTCCGGCGGCGAGCAGCAACGAGTGGCGATCGCGCGCGCGGTCGTCAACAAGCCGGCGATCCTGCTCGCCGATGAGCCCACCGGTAACCTCGACCCGGCGACCTCGGCGGGCATTATGACCCTTCTCGAGCGCATCAACCTCGGCGGCACGACCGTCGTCATGGCTACCCACGACGCCGGCATCGTCGATCAGATGAAGCGGCGGGTCATCGAACTCATCAGCGGGCAGATCGTTCGGGATGAGCGCGAGGGCGGCTATCAGACCCAGGCGATCCCTCTCCAGGATTTCCGGTTCGCCGAGGCATCCGCTGCTGTCAGCTCGACCGGCGACTTCGCGGCCAGCATGACCGGAGGCACAGCGCGGTGAGGGTCGGCCTGGTGCTTGGGGAGGCGATGAGCGGCCTTCGCCGCAACGCCTCGATGGTCGTCGCGGTTGTGCTCGTGACGTTCATCTCGCTCACGTTCGTGGGTGCTGCGATTCTGTTGCAAATGCAGATCGGGCAGATGAAGGGATATTGGTACGACCGGGCCCAGGTTGCCGTCTTCTTGTGCACCGAGGTGGACAGCACGGGCAACTGCACCGAAGCTGCGGCCACTCGAGAGCAGATCGACGCGGTCAGGGCTCAGCTCGCGTCGCCGACGCTCGCACCGTTCATCAAAAAAGTCGAGTTCGAATCACACGATCAGGCATATAAGAACTTTCAGGACCAGTTCGGTTCCAGTCCGATCGCCAGCTTCGTCACCCCGGAGGTCCTCAACGAGAGCTTCCGCGTGAATCTCGTCAATCCCTCCGATGCGGACGTGCTGATCGAGAGCCTCTCGGCCACCCAGGGTGTGCAGGCGGTTCAGGATCAGCGCGGCTACCTCGACCAGATCTTCGCCGTGCTCAACGCGGCATCGTACGCCGCGGTGGGGCTCGCTTCTCTGATGTTGATCGCCGCAGTGCTGCTCATCTCCACCACCATCCGAATGAGCGCCTTCTCCCGCCGGCGCGAGTTGGGGATCATGCGCCTCGTCGGAGCCTCGAACCGGTTCATCCAGACGCCCTTCATTCTGGAGGGCGTGTTCGCCGCGCTACTCGGCTCCCTTCTCGCGGGCGCCGCGGTCGTGCTGCTGGTGAAATTCTTCGTGCAGGGCTACCTTGCGACGACGCTGAAAACCACCACGACCCTGGTGGGGTTGAATGATGCGGCCATCGTCGTGCCCATCCTCGTGATCGTGGGGGCGGCCCTGGCCGCATCCTCAGCGGGAGTAGCGATCAGCCGGTACCTACGGGTCTGATTCCTGGCCGCAGGGCGCAAGATAGACTGGCCGGTCGAATCGAGGAGCTCAGCATGCCGAGGGAACGTGGCCAGAAGGTGGTGGCCAGCAACCGCAAAGCGCGCTACGACTACACCATCGAGGACACCTTCGAGGCAGGCCTCGTGCTCACGGGTACCGAAGTGAAGTCGTTGCGGGCCGGGCGAGCGAGCCTGGTGGACGGGTACGGGTTCATCGAGGGTGGCGAAGCCTGGCTCGACGCCGTTCACATCCCGGAATTCAATCAAGGTTCTTGGAATAACCACCCGCCCCGTCGCAAGCGGAAGATGTTGCTGCACAAAGAGCAGATCCTCAAGATCCACAACAAGGTCAAAGAGGGCGGATACACGCTCGTTCCGCTGTCGATCTACTTCCTCGATGGCAACGCCAAGGTGGAACTGGCCATTGCCAAGGGCAAGCGGGAGTACGACAAACGTCAGACGCTGCGGGAACGCACCGACAAGCGCGAGGCGGATCGAGCCATCTCAGCGCGGCGCAATCTCGGCGACTAGTCGCCCGGCGCTGACATGGGCGCCGTCGGCTGCGCGGCGGGGATGATCATGTGCGGGGCGTTCCGTGCCACGAGCCATGCCGGCAGCACGATCACGCAGAGTATCGGCAGGGTGGCGATCGCGTCGGCGTTCTCCACCCACCGTGCCAGGGCCTGGAAATCACTGAACTTGACGCTGAATTCGATGGCGGAGCGGTGAATCAGGGGGAGCTGTTTGCCTTCCGACCACGGTCGATCCGACCAGGTGCGAACGTTATCCGACGTCCACCAGGTCACCGGCCCCGAGTCGGCATCGTGGAGGGTTCGAATGGATGATCCGAGCACCTGGGAGGATGCGACCGCGCGCGCGAACACGGCTTCGCCTTCCGGCCCCTCCGTCTGAACGGATGCGCGGACGGTCGCCCGTTCGGCCGGACACCACATCGAGTATTCGCCCCGCACGGTGATCGAGTGGATCGCTATGGCGGTGAGCGTCGTACCGTCGTATAGTAGAAGGCTGCCCCGAAGCGGGCGGCTTGGTAACTCAACAGTGCGATAGTGACCCGCATCCGGCACGGCCGGGCGCGAAGCATGGGGATGATCGGTTTCGACATTGCCTGCGAAACTGCGAGAAGCGGGTCGAGAACGCACGGTTATCTCGTTAACGATCCGGGCAAAAAACAAGTGCGAAAACTAATAGCACTGTCTCTGCTCAGGCAGACTTCGCCCTCGCGGCCTAGTCCTACTCAGCACTAATAGGGACCGTCAGTTCGGGAATGCTCTCTACCCGAGTTCTGGCGACATCAAGAGAGATTGCTTCTGCGTACTGCCTTGGGGCGCGGAGGGACTTGAACCGGGGCTGGGCTCGTTGACCTGGATGCTCGTGGCAAAGGTCAGGGCCGAGTAAAACGCTTGTACGAGCTACACCCGTAGAAGGCGCGGAATTACAGCAGTGGACGGGGGTTCAATTCCCCCCATCTCCACCATCGGTCACTATCGCACTGTGAGTCTGCGTTCGAGCTTCAGTTGACAGCCCGGCGCGCATAATGCTCGCGGATCACCGGGGCGAAGTCGACTGGCGGCGCAGCGACCTCGGTGACCGACCAGTTCGGCAGCGCACCGGTCAGCGCCCATGCGGCTTGCGCTGCGGCGCCCGCCGCAACGTACTCGCCCGGCTGCGGCACGTGCACGGGGAGGTCGAAGACCTGCGATGCGATCACGGGGATCGCGGCGTTCTGCGCGGCTCCACCCACGAGGAGGATGCGGCGGGAGCGCACGCCGAGCGCTGCGACGGCATCCAAACCGTCCGCTAGCCCGCACAGCATGCCCTCGATCGCGGCCCGCGCGAGGGTTGCGCGGGTGGTGGATGCCAGCGTCATACCGAAGAGGGTGGCCGTGGCATCGGGAAGATTGGGCGTGCGCTCGCCCTCGAAATAGGGCTGCAGCACAAGCCCGCCCGAGCCGGGTTCGGCTTCGAGGGCTAAGGTGCTCAACTCGGCGTGGTCGACGCCGAGGAGGCCAGCGACGGAGTCGAGCACCCGCGCGGCGTTCAGGGTGGCGACCAGCGGGAGAAATCGGCCGCTGGCATCGGCGAATCCCGCCACGGTTCCGGTCGCCTCGTGCGTTGCGATGTCCGTTACCGCGAAGACCGTTCCACTCGTGCCGATCGACAGCACAGCGTCGCCGTCGGCCAGGCCGAGCCCGAGCGCCGCTCCGGCATTGTCTCCGGCCCCGGCTCCCAGCACCACGCCCGCGGGTATCGCCTCGAGGCGTGCCGTGACTCCGGGGCTTTCGGCGGGGCCGAGCACTCTGGGCAGCACCGCATCGTGGCCGAGGGCGGCGCGCAGCAATTCCCGATCGTACGTGGATGCCTCGGGCTCGAAGTATCCCGTGCCGCTGGCGTCTGAGCGATCCGTCGTGAGCTCCTCGAGGTTCGAGGCACCCGGCCCGAAGCCGCGCAGGCGCCAGGTCAGCCAGTCGTGGGGGAGCGCGACGGCCGCCACGCGTGCCGCGTTCTCGGGTTCGACCCGTCGCATCCACCGCAGTTTCGTGCTCGTGAACGATGCGACCGGTACGCTCCCGGTTCGTATCGCAAGCCCTGCGGCGCCGAACTCGGCGATCAGGTCGGCGGCATCCGGAGCGGACCGGGTGTCATTCCAGAGCAGGGCGGGGCGGATCACCGCACCCGTCTCATCCAGCACCACCATGCCGTGCTGCTGTGCGGCGATTGAGACTGCAGCGACATCGTCGAGCCCACCCGCGCCGGCGATGGCGGCGAGTAGTGCGTGCCACCACTCTTCGGGATCGACCTCGGTGCCGAACGGATGCGCGGCTCGCCCGGTTCGCACGATCGCCCCGGAGTCGACGTCTCGCACCACGACCTTGCAACTCTGGGTGGACGAGTCGATTCCGGCGACGAGGCTCATGGTCGGCCAGCCTAGCGAGATCGGTCGGCGCTCGGGCCGGGAGCCCCGGGCTCAGGCCGCGTCGGCCAGCGCGCTTATCACCGCGTCGTGCAGCACGTTGTTCGTTGCCAGCGCGGATCCACCCCACGGTCCCGGGTTGCCCTCGGCCGATGTGAAGCGCCCGCCGGCCTCCTCGATGATGGGAATGAGGGCCGCGAGGTCCCACGGCTTGAGGTCGTACTCGGCGACGATGTCCAGAGCACCCTCCGCCAACAGCATGTACGACCACATGTCGCCGATGGCGCGTGTGCGCCCGACTCGACGAGTCAACGCGACCAGCGAGTCGAGCCGGCCCGCCTCATCCCACCCGCGGATGCTGTTGTAGCTGAGGGATGCCTCGGCCAGGGTATCGACGCCGCTCACGTGCAGGCGGCGCGCGTCGTGCCCCGTCGGCCGCACCCACGCACCGTGGCCCGCCGCCGCCCACCACCGGGAGCCGAGCGCTGGCGCGCTCACCACTCCGACGACAGGTACCCCGTCGACGGCGAGCGCGATGAGCGTTCCCCAGATCGGGATGCCGCGCAGGAAATTGGCGGTGCCGTCGATCGGGTCGAGGATCCACTGCCGATGCGGATGCCCGGTCCCCTCGCTGTACGTTTCGCCGCCGAACTCCTCACCCAGCACCCGATCCCCGGGTCGGGAGGCTTCGATCCTCTCGCGCAGCATCCGCTCGACGGCGCGATCGGCGTCGGTTACCGGGGTGAGGTCCGGCTTGGTGGTGACGACCAGGTCGAGCGACCGGTACCGGTCGAGTGAGATGAGATCGGCATCGGCGGCCATCGCGAGCGCCAAGGAGAGATCATCGGCGGGACTGTGGTGCGTCTCGGTCATACCCCCAGAGTATCGAGGGGTCAGGAATTGGTCGGGGCCCAACCGCTTCCGAGGGTGGAGATGAGGCGCTGAAAAGAGTCCAACCGCATTACCCCGATCGGCCCGAGGGCACCGGCTTGCACCTGCTCGGCGATGTTGCAGTCCGGCGCGTCCGGCAGGTGAGTACAACCCCGAGGGCAGTCCTCGGCCAACAGAGACAGGTCGGTGAACGACCGGAGGATGTTCGCCGGGTCGACATGACCGAGCCCGAACGATCGCACGCCGGGGGTGTCGACGACCCAGCCGGTGCCGGCGTCGCCTCGACTGGAGCCGAGCCGGTACGAGATCGTGGACGATGAGGTGTGCCGGCCCCGCCCCGTGACATCGTTCACTCGGCCGACCGCCCGATTCGCATCGGGCACGAGGGCATTGACGAGGGTGGATTTGCCGACCCCGGAGTGCCCGACCGCGACCGTGGTGTGCCCGATCAGGGCACTGCGGATGTCGTCGAGCAGTAGATCATCGGATCGTGTCTCGAAAATGACGAGGTCCAACCCCGCGAAGTTGCCCAGAAAGTCGGCAGGGTCCGCGAGGTCGGTCTTGGTGATGCACAACAGCGGCGCGATCCCGGCGTCGTAGGCGGCTACGAGGTAACGGTCCACCAGTCGGGTGCGTGGTTCGGGATTGGCCGCGGCAACCACGATCAACATCTGATCGGCGTTGGCGACGATGATCCGCTCGACTTCATCGCTGTCGTCGGCGCTGCGCCGCAGTAGGGTCGACCGGGGCTGCACCCGTACGATGCGAGCGAGGCTCCCGGGTTCCCCCGAAACATCCCCGACGAGGTCGACCCGGTCACCGGTCACGACGGAGACCTTTCCGTCCACGCTCCGACCCAGCTCTCGCGACCGGGTTGCAACCAGCTGACGTTCCTCGGGCAGGCCCTCCGACACCCATACCCCGTACCTCCCGCGATCCACACTGAAGACCCGGCCGGTGATCGCCTCAGCGTGTTCGGGGCGGTTCTTGCTGCGCGGCTTGTTGGCCTTGGGATTGGGCCGCACCTTGGCCGACGATTCGTCGTATTCCGAGTACTGGCCGTCGTCGATCTCCCCGAGCCAGCTCACCAGAGCCCTTCGGCCCGGCTCATGGCAGCGGATGCGGCGGCGAGAGCATCTCACGCCACAGGGCTTCGAACTGCGGCAGGGTTTTGCCGGTACTGGCGATGTCGTCGACCTGCACCCCCGGGGTCACCAGGCCGATCAGCGCACCGGCCGTCGCCATCCGGTGGTCGCCGAATGCCTTCCACATTCCGCCGTGCAGCGGTCGGGGCGTGATCGACAGAGCATCCGGATGCTCCGTCACGGAGCCCCCGAGAGCGTTCAGGTTCTCCGTGAGCGCCGCCAGCCGATCGGTCTCGTGCCCACGAAGATGTCCGATGCCCGTGATGGTGCTCGGCCCGTCGGCCAGGGCTGCCAGGGCGACCAGGGTGGGAGCCAGTTCGCCGGCCTCCGACAGGTCGAGCTGCACGCCCCGGACCGGCCCGCCACCCTCGACCGCGAGCGCCGAGGCCGCATGGCTCACGCGGGCCCCGAAAAGAGCGAGCAGCGTCTCCAACTCGGCACCCACCTGGGTGGTCTCGGCCGGCCACCCGGGCACCGTCACCCGCCCGCCCGCAACCAAGGCTGCGGCGAGAAACGGTGCCGCGTTCGAGAGATCGGGCTCGATCGCGACATCCCGCCCCGCGATCTCGCCCGGCACAACAATCCACATCCCCGGCTCGGGCCGACTCACCTGCACCCCCCTCGCAGCGAGACAGGCAATGGTCATCTCGATGTGAGGCAGGCTCGGCAATCGGTGCCCGACGTGGCGGAGTACGAGTCCGCGGTCGAAGCGAGGCGCTGCCATGAGCAGGCCTGACACGAACTGGCTAGAGGCGGATGCATCGATCGCAAGGTTCCCACCCTCCACCGACCCTGTGCCATAGAGACTGAACGGCAGTGCCCCGAGGCCGTCGTCGTTGACGCTCACCCCGAGGGCGCGCAGAGCGTCGATCGTCGAGCGCATCGGGCGCTGGCGGGCGGCCGGATCGCCGTCGAAGGCGACGGGCCCGAGAGCGAGGGTCGCGAGGGGGGGTACGAACCGCATCACCGTTCCGGCGAGGCCGCAGTCGATCGACACACCGCCAGCCAGCGGCGCCGGGGTGATGCGTAGATCGGGGCCGAATATCCCGTCGGATGCGACCGGCTCGATCGACACCCCGAGAGAGCGCAACGCCTGCACCATGAGATCGGTGTCACGCGAATGCAACGGGGTCGAGAGCAGGGACGGACCGCTCGCGAGGGCGGCGAGCACCAGTTCGCGATTTGTGAGGCTCTTGGATCCGGGGAGAGTCACGGACGCGGCAAGAGGGCCGGATGCCACGGGTGCGGCCCAAGCCGTGGGCGCGTCGCCCCGCACATCCACCCCCGTCGGGAGGTCGTCGCCGTAGGGGTCGAACCGCGGTTCGGAATACCTGTACACCTGCATCGGTTATCAGAGTATCGGCCGATCGGGCTGGGACAGGAGAACGCGGGATGAGCCTGCTTGTTCGTGAGCGCGAAGACGCGATCCTCGTGAACCTAGAATTGGCCCTGATGAGTACCGAGGCGGTAGTGCCCGAGGCGGCCGTGCCCGAGGCGGCCGAGCCCGAGGATTCGCCAGCGAAGACCACGGAGCGGGCTGCCGCTGCAAAGCGAGGGCTGTTTCAGGAACAAGCGCTGCCGTTCATGGACCAGCTGTACGCGGCCGCCATGCGCATGACGCGTAACCCCGCGGACGCATCCGATCTCGTGCAGGAGACCTTCGTCAAGGCGTTCCAAGCGTTCGCCCAGTTCCAGCAGGGCACGAACCTCAAGGCGTGGCTCTATCGCATCCAAACCAACACGTTCATCAATAACTACCGCAAGAACCAACGGAATCCGTACCAGAACACCATCGACGACCTCGAGGACTGGCAGCTCGGTGGTGCGGAATCGCTCACGCAGTCCACCTCGACCCGGTCCGCTGAGGCGCAAGCCATCGACCACCTGCCCGACAGCACGGTGAAGGATGCCCTGCAGGCCATCCCCGAAGACTTTCGGCTAGCCGTCTACTTCGCCGACGTCGAAGGGTTCTCCTACCAGGAGATCGCGGACATCATGAAGACGCCGGTGGGAACGGTGATGAGCCGCCTGCACCGCGGCCGTCGCATGCTGCGCGAGTCCCTGTCGGAGTACGCGCGTGAGCGCGGCATCAGTGCGGTCAATGCCGACCGCACCGCCGCCACGCCATCAGCGAGGAGTGCGAAATGACCGATTGCGGTTGCGATAAGGCCAAGGCCGATCTCGAAGAATATCTTCACAGGGAGGTCAGCGCGCAAGACTTCGAAGACATCACCGAGCACCTAGCGACCTGCGACGACTGCAGCGCCGAGCATCTCGTCGGGCTCACCCTCACGGTCACGATGCAGCGTGCCTGCAAGGAGAAGGCCCCCGATGACCTGCGGGCAGCCATCCTGTCCAAACTCGAAAGCGTCTAGCGCTCACGCGATCGGCCGCGCAGACAGGTGCTCGTGCACCGCTGTCCAGGCCCCGTCGCGAAAAGCGAACGCGCTCGGCGAGCCGCTCGGCGCCCGCGCTGGTCTCGATCGCCGTGTCGACGTCGTGCGCGAAGACCGCACCCTGAAACCGCCCTCGGCCTCCCACCGTCGCCATAGCTCGCGGTAGTCGCTGCGCGACGCGAGTCTTTCCGGCGCGGAGTAGAACACGAACGAAGCGTCTTGGGCGAACCCCCCCAAGTAGGCCTCGACGCGGTGGGCCCCGAAGTCTGCGACTGTGCATCTGGACCCGGATGTTTCTGTGGTGCACGATCAAGTGGCCATGAGGATATTCGAGATCATCGATTTGTCTGTGCCGCTCGATGACGACACCCAGGTTTTCCCGGGCGATCCGCGAATGGAGCTCGCCGGGCATCCGGGACTCGGCTTCTCGACACACCACATGGTGGCCGAGGCGGGTGGCGTGATCTGCGAGAATCTGACGAATCTCGAAGCGATCGGCGACGATCAGGCCTGGATTTCGCTGCTACCGATCGCCCGCGCGCGAGCGGACGGAGCTCCCGTGAGGGCTGTGGCCGTTCGATTCGCGATGTGACGGTAGAGACGATGGAGGAGGCGCCTATGTCGCAAAACGTGCAGATCGGATCGAGATTGCGTGCGGCCCGGC
>Ga0209512_1002424_pt1 | contig 19873 bp, 15 predicted proteins | sample frozenSSSSmetaG_FD_184142 | JGI IMG/M metagenome (GOLD analysis project Ga0209512, IMG submission 184142) | Glacier valley bacterial and archeal communities from Borup Fiord, Nunavut, Canada, to study Microbial Dark Matter (Phase II) -... | ecosystem: Environmental > Aquatic > Freshwater > Ice >... | reverse complement strand
ACCCTATCATTTTTGCGACACAACCAGCCTGCTTTGAGGTATTGAGCTACAGTTTTTGGATCGGCTGGCTTAATGTTAAACCAAGGATCTTTATCAAGGCTGAATGCAGGTATTTTAAAGACATTCGGTGTATCAGCGTGTAGCGCCTGAATTGTGTCAAATTCTGGGATAAATAGTCTGCCACTGATTAAGTAGAAATTGACATCGTCGTTGAGATACGCACTATGGTTAATAGCATATTCGACGATCTTGCCATATCCGTATCCTTTCCCATATTTCTGTGAACCCTCATTGCCAGAAAAGACGAGAACCTCTAAGGTTTTCCCTTCATTTTTTGCGAATTCAATTAGCGTTGAAAAATCGTAAGCAGTATTACTGTTCTCACAGAAAACGATTGTATTAATTTTTGTTAGCCTAATCCAGGCAATTACACCCATGAGGTACTGTAATAATCGCTCTCTTGAATCTCGAATCGTGACAAAGGGTGTATTGCGTATATCAACAGATGCTGTTATTAGTAAAACTTCACCAGCTGTTCCAGTTCCTTTTTGATTTAACTTCTCATCCTTCATAACCATTTCACCTCCGTTTCAATGAAATATTTACCCGTGACTAGAATCTAAATGGTGGTATAACCTTATCATATAACACAAGCCTTCAAACCCAGTCTTTTAAGACAAATTGAGATCAATAGCGAAGCCGTAATTAATATCATGAACCCTATGAGTCTGGCAGCGAAAACCTCTAAAAAATTGAACGTCATTCCATTAAACAAACGTTGCCCTAATAGTGAAAACCCTTGACTCAAAATACCATTAACACAGAAAATTCCAAGACTGTATTTAGAAAGGGAACGAGTGAGAGTCGCAAATATTCGAGGAAGCTGCTTTTCCTGAATTGAGGCGGTAGAAATAAAAGCAACAAAAACACTAGCAATGCAAGCAATAAATGCATACTCGAAGACGTAGAAATGGGATCCAATATTTGGAATCAGATTAGTGTATTCGCATACTATCCAGATAGCGGTAATGCAAATCATTAGTACCCTTAGCACTGTTGGCAGAGATGAAGATAGATTCATCAGTGCTGTTAGTCGATGGTATAAAAAATAACCGATCGCCATATAAGCAAACCAGTAGATGCAAAAAGGGCGATCAATACTAGCAAGTGTAGCGATCGCTGTCTTTCCAAATGCACCTCCATAAAACGTGAAAAACTTGATGATAATAAAAACAATTACCTGCAGAACAATCACGATTAGGATATTTCTTGTGCTTTTAAAAAATCTTCTTACTAAGATGTAGACAGGTGTTAGTTGAAGCAAGATCAACAGAAAGTAAGAGCCGAGGTAGATGGTTCCAGTCAAGACCTCTTGAAGAAGTTCCAGTAAAGAGTTACCTTTGAGCATTTGGATTAAGCTTGCAAGACCGAACCAGAAACCAGTTGGAATGGCAATACGAATCAGGCGTTTCTTACAAATAGCCCAATTCGACTGGACAATAGGTTTGCTGAGTTCTCGTTCAAATAGAAAAAAAGATATGGTTAGCAGAACTGGAACACAGAACCTTAGTGGTGAAATTAAAATTAGCTCTGGGATCGCCACAGCATAATAGGTTGAGATCGGAAAAAAGACAGCATGATAGAAAACGACTGCACTGATACTTATCGCCTTAAGCAGATCTATAAAGAAGATACGATTGCCGATATTGGCACTATCAGTTTGTGATGAAGTAAGGGGAGTTTCTTGATTCACAGTTATGATTTCAGTTATGTTCTATGGCAAGTTGAGCGACTTTAACTTATCGCTTAGAGATGCTTTGGCTTGACGAATAGATTTTAGAGCCGGGGAGCTACGAAGAAAATAGTTGAATCTAAAATTAAGTTGATTGAGGACAGAATACTCTGGGTGAGCTCTGTAGCAGCGGACATTGTTATAGATTTTATAAGTAATTGGCTTTTGCTTGAATAAGTTACCGAATCCGTGGGTAGACGGGATATAGTGGGCAGTAATTGATTTCCTCGAAAACCGCGGATCAATCGTTGGCAGAGAACCGTGAATGGTTCTGGAATTTAGGAACAATACATCTCCTTGCTTAAGAGCAGGTGCTTGAATTTCATGTTGATGAGTCTCTACATAGGTCTTGATCCGATTTGCCCATTCTTTATGAGAAATACCTGGCTGATCACTATGAAAGTCTATGTTGTCTGGAGTTTGAGGGATTACATAAAATCTCCCTGCTCGTTCATCAATATCTTCTAAGGCTATCCAGGCAATAATCAGATTTCCATTTGGCACTGTATCTAGGTACCACCATTCTTGATGGGGAAATGTATTCGTGTTGGCATCAAACAGCATACTCTGAACTAGATTTGAGTCATTCCCAAGTAACTGTCTAAGGGCATGTTGCATTTCAGAGCTACAGAGAATCTCACGGACACTGTGACTAAACTCAGGGTGCTTATGATAATCGTGGATGTCTAGAAAAGATTCTTTCACATACCCAAACTCGTTCAGCTCATTCTTTGAATAAGAGTAGGTACTTTGTCGAAAAAAGGGACGTTGTGACTGTACAATGTCTCTTTCATAACTGGCGAGAACATTTCCGATCAAAGGTTCTGGTATAAAGTTATGTACGATCGCGTAGCCGTATTTCTGGTAATGTTCCTGCATATCCATACTCATTTCGGTAGCTATACTCATTGCGGTAGTCATATATTTGAAGGTCACGATTTTCCACTGTTTTAGTTAAAAAGCAGAGAAAAAGATGTAGTTTAGGAATCTGATTTTAACCAAAGGCTCTAGAAATAGCTCAATTTCTTTCTATGTTCTCCTCAAATAGATTGCTCGTTACTTGAATAACCTTTATGGGTTGGCTGGCGAAATAGCATTGGTCTGTTTTCGACCAGTTTTTAGGGCATTGGTTTGCGCTTGGTGGTAAATTTCAATCAACCGTTGATAGTTTTTCGTCACTGTGTATTTTGTTTCAAATTCAGTTCGAGCTGCGCGTCGCATCAGTAGCATTGCTTCAGGATGGCTTAACGCCCACTCCACCTGAGTCGCTAGATCATTTGGATCGCTGGCACGGAACCGCAATCCTGTTTGGTAAGGTGTAACCAGTTCTGAAATTGCTCCGATGTCTGCTGCAATGACTGGCGTTCCTTTGGCAAAGGACTCAAGGGCAACTCGCCCGAAGGTTTCATACCATTCTGAGGGAAAGACTAGAAAGGACGCGTCGCCCATAAGTTGATACACTTTATCCAGGGGTTGCCGACCCAGCCACTCTATACCAGGAATGCGTGACTGCGCTTCTTTAACCAGCGGCAGCATGGGACCGTCGCCCACAATTTTGAGCGGAATTTTGCCATCGAGCTGCTCCCAGGCTTTTAGCATCACACCCAAGCCCTTCTCGACTGAAAGCCTCCCCACAAAAAGCGCATACCCCCCCTGCCCCTGACCAACTTCGGGAACAGGATGGAGAGAATTGGTCTTAAACAGTAGCTTTTCACGAGGCAACCCACCTTCAATAAACTTGTTCATGGCAAATTGGCTATAAACAATGAAAGCATCGACTGCTTCTGACCAGGTTTTGAAAAACGAGTGCAGACTCAACATAGCGGTAACTCCAGCGCTGGCAACACGGCTATTGCGATAGCAGCCATGAATGACACTCGGAAGTGGTACTGCTTTACCCAGGCAATCTACGCAGACTTTGCCATCACGAAAAAATAAGGCATTGGGACATAGTAGGCGGTAATTGTGCAGAGTCTGTACGACTGGTACCCCTTCTGCTTTTGCCGCATAGTAAGCCGCCGGAGAAATTAGGGGAAAAGTGTTTTGAAAGTGAACAACTTGCGGCTGGTTCTGGCGGATAGCTTGACGTAAATCTCGATAAATCTGCTGGTTCCAAATTGTGTCAGCGGCAAGAGCGAAGGGATTTGCGCCTTCGATTTGATCATTGTGGACAGTGTACCGATCAACAATGTGGTCGTGCAACTCTAAGAGCCCCGCCTCAGATTCAAAAACACTTTCTTCGCCACCACGCTGCTGGTAGTAGTTATGAACCATTAAAACGCGCATCAGGCAGTCTCCGAAAAACACTAAACATTATAGACATAGTTAAATTACAAAGTCAGTCAAGCGCCGCTCAAATCAGTCCAATCAACGCTCTCAAAAAAAATCAAGTATGCTGCTGGGTCAGAATTGTTTCATATAACTGAGCGAGTTGTCGCCCTTTGGCAGTCCAATCGTACAATTCTTGCACCATCACGCGTCCGGCTTCTCCCATACGTACCCGCAAAGCGGGATCACTCGCTAGCTGAGACATCGCGATCGCCAACCCCTCAACCGCTTGTTCAGAGTTCTGGGCTGGCACCTTAAAGCCTGTTGCTTCCGTGACCTGAACAGCAGGTCCACCTAAGTCCAGGCAAATCACTGGGCGACCGGCTGCCATCGCTTCCAGGCAAACGAAACCGCCCGATTCATGTAAACTAGGATGCACCATAACATGGCATTCTTCTAACAGATGAAAGACTTTCTCACGCGGTAGCTCGTTCCAGAACGTAACCTTATGACTGACCCCTAGTGCTTCTGCTAAATCTTCTAGTGGTTGTCGTTCTGGACCATCACCTACAATCCAGTATTCGGCATTTGGTAAGTTTGCTTTCGCAAAAGCTCGGATGCCCAAGTGAAATCCTTTCCAGTGTAAGAGGCGACCGATCCCAATAAATTTCACAGTTGCAGTTGCAGTGACCGGATATTGGACAAGGCGGGCAATCTCTTCCGATGACAGCCCTACCTGAGAATACACTTCAACCTTACTTGCGCCCATTTGAAGCAAACGCTGACGAGTTTCTTCCGTAGTTGCCCGAATTAAGCAACTGCGGCGAGCTGTAAGCCAAGTAAAGGGGTCACGTTCACCAACCCAACGGCTGAAGCTGCGGCATTGTTCATAAAACTTGCCTCGTCTGCCAAAGTCTTGCCAGAAGTCTCTAGGAGCAGACTCTCCGCCTCCTACCGGACCCCAAACAAAGGGTACAGACAAGAACGCCAAAAAGCTAGGGTTAGAGTATTTTACGAATGTAACGTGATGAACAAGATCAAAGGCGATTTTGCGGTGAAGTTTGCGGGCAACCAGATAGGCTTGCAGTTGCCAGAGGTAATAGTGAACTTGAAAGGCACCAACACCGAGTTTCCAAATACCGCCAATAAAAGGCAGGGTGAAGTAAACAAAATGTAGGTTGGGCTGAGGATTGACAGCCAGCGCGGCTTCGATCGCCTCTTTCCCGTCGTCAGGGCGGGTTAACACCCAAACTTCATGATATTTAGCCACTTCCCAAACCGTATTCCAGCCAACGCCGGGTTCTGTTCCGCGTCCAGGTTCACAGGCATAAGCAGAGAGAAGCACCTTCATTGTAGGTTCTCCTTCAACTGGTGCAGTGATTCATAAAACTCTAAATACTGCTGACTAATCTTGAGATAGTGAAAATCCTGCGATCGCTGCTTTGCCTTCTGCTGATAGTCCTGTCGCAGAGCGCGATCGCTTAAAAGTTTTATGATTCCTGCCGCAAGAGCATCAACATTACCATTCGGTACCATCATGCCCGACTTGCCATATTCAACAACATCTTTTGACCCGCCAGGTGCATCATTCACAATGACAGCTGCTCCACATGACATCGCTTCTTGAAGGGATATCGGACAGCCTTCCCAGGCAGAAGCCAACACAAAAACACCGCACCGAGACATATAGCGATATGGGTTGTGATCAAAACCTGGCATTGCAACTGAAGCTGCGATACCCAACTGTTGACAAAGGCTTTCCAATTTACCTCGCAGCACACCTTCCCCTAAAATCACAAGGCGGGCAGGCAGCGTTTTAACAACTTGAGCAAAGGCGTGGAGCAGACCCTCCAACTGCTTTTGTTTAGCCAACCGAGCAACTGTGAGCACGACCGGGATGGTTGAGTCTTGAAACCAGGGGTGATCCAGAGGTTCAGCCAATAGTTGCTGGATGCGTTCAGGATCAATTGGGTTTGGGATTGCGCACATGGGAATCACTGGCGGAATCTTAAAATTAGCCAGTAGATCAGTTATCGTATCTTGTGAAACTCCAATGAGTCCATCGCCATACGGATAGGTGTAGCGCATCAACATGGGCAGGATATAACGAATGCGCGGGTTATTCTTGTGTTCGATCGAAGCTTCTAAACTACAGACATTGTGTTCTCCAATAATGATTTTTGTCTGCGATTGAGTGAAAGCCCTTGCCCAAATCGCGATGACATTGAAATACCAGGGCATTGGGAAAATCACATCTGGTTGCTGTTCCTGGAGATAACGCCTCGTCTGTTGCACGGAGAGAATCGTCCGCCTAGCACCAAGGGACACAATGTGAACATCAGGGTAGCGGAGCTTATCTGCCTCCGTAGCATTGAGAACAACGACATCGCTAGCAATGCCTAGCTGGTTAAACCCGCGTGCCAGAGACGTGGATAAATTTGCAAAGGCTCCCCCTTCAACGTTATGCGTTAATATTGCAATCTTACGGATGCCCATGTTGGTTTCTTGGTATGTTGCTTTTCTAACTTCAATCATCGTTCTGCTAGAGCAAACTCCGTCACTTCCGCAAGAGTCTTTGAGGCAGAGAGCGGCGTATATTGAGCCATCACCTGCTTAGACTTCTCACCCATCGCGACCATCAGTTGTGGATCGTCAATCAACTGGCGCATCAATTTTGCTAGAGTTTCTGAGTCCTGTGGTTCAAACACATACCCATTTTCACCATGCTCAATTAGTTCCGATGTTCCAGCGCCCTTAGAACATAGGATGGGCTTACCAAATAGCATTGCTTCAAGCACAACAACCCCCCAAGTATCCTCCAATGTTGGGAGGACAAAGACATCAGCCATCTGGAAATAAGAGCCAATCAAATCGTACTCAACTCGCCCCTCCCATTTGATACAGTTGACTAAATCGTGGCTCTCGCAAAAGGCTTTCAGTTCTTCTTGCTGAGAACCATCGCCGACAACCAACACTGTGTAATCAGAGTATCCTTGAGCGCGCAAGATGGCACAAGCTTCTAGTAAGAAATTCAGCCCCTTTCTGGGCACAATATGCCCAACAAAGAGAAAAATTGGGTGATTTAGTGATTTGTGACCCTGTTCGGCGCTGCCCTCAATCAGTGAAAATGCCTCTGGCACCGGAATTTCGTAGGGTTCTACAAAAACCTCGTTGGCTTTAGCCTTGAGAAACTCAGTCAAATAAGCTTTACCTGCATGGCTATTCGTAATACAGGCATCTGTGGCTGCTACCAAAATGCGCCGCAGCATTAACCGCAATAAAGAATTTCGGTAATCAACCCCAGGGGAACACCCCTCATAAGCAATAACGACCCGCCATCTGCCAATCGGCTTAAGCAAAACTGCTAACAGCGTCCAAATACCAAAGGAGCTTGTGAATACAATATCGGGTTTTAGCCGCAGCAAGCAGCCAATAATTGCAGGCGATAAATAGGTAAAATTGTCACCGTATCCAGTTTTAGACTTAGTTAAGCCGACAACTTTGATTTCTCCAACTAACTCAACCGTGAGGGAATTTTCATAGCCTTTAGCAAAGCCAGGAAACAATCCAGTGAAGACAGTGGTTTCTGGAAACAGCCGCGTAAACTCACTTAATACAGGTTGCCAATAAAACCATGCGATTGGCAGTAACCAAGCAACTCGTACATTTCGTACATCAGTATTCATACTCATACAGGCTTCTCTACAGTGACCTACGTTTAAACCGAATTGCTTTGGTTCCTTATTGGATACAAACGTATAATTACGTTAAATATGCTGAAAAATGACTTCAGCAAAACGCTGTGCCGAGTTTTGTTCAGCAAATGATTGCATCTGATTCTGATTACCCAATGCTTGGGTAGGTTCCAGTAAACATCTGGTTAAACCACTTTTAATGTCCTCCACAGAAGTTGAATCAACTGTTAAGCCAAGCTGATAACGCCTGACCAATTCCCCCATCAGTCCGTAACCTGCGCTCAGAACTGGCTTCTGTGCTGCTGCTGCCAGCAACAAAATCCCACTCATGCCAACATGACGCTGATAGAGCGCTAAGGCAACATCAGTCAGTTGAAAGTACTGCTTTACCAATTTATCAGAAAGGAACTCAAACCGGGTAATCACTTGAACCGGGCGGCGTTTAGACACCAGGTCGATTTGCTCCCTTATCCGAATCTGCTCCTCCGACCCGGCATTACCAGCAACCAGCAAGCAGACCTTTCTAGCAAGCTCATCAGGTAGCAGCAATAGCGCCGCCAAAAATTGATAAATCCCCTTACGCTCGGCTTCAAAGGAGCCAAACAGTAAGAAAACTATGCGGTCTGGATCAATAGCAAGCTCGTTCCGCATAGCTTGTGAATCCGTATCTTTTAGTAAAGTCGTCTCAACCGGATCAGGCAGTGCAACGATATCGGCTGAAGTAGGTGGATTGAGATACTTTATGACGAATGGATCCAGGCAAAAGAGCGATCTCATCTTTGGATGATTCAACGTTCGGGATAGAAATAACCTTTCACGCCACTGTTGTAAGCGTTCTTTCCAGTCTGCTGTGTAGCCTGTGAGTCTGCTGTAATGAAATGTTGGTCGAAAGTAAATGCCCGAAAACAAGCAAGGTAGCTTGGCACCTAACACTAGAGGAAGCTCACAGGTGTCTAAGTACATCAGCAAACAATGGGTTGCCGCTAAAACTTTGGCATATTTTTGGAGTAGGTTCCATTCCCGCAGATTGCGAAACACTCGACCAAACCTAGATTGACGCGAACTAAGAACAGCCTCTTCTTCGGAGCCAATTGCTATAAAGTTGACCCTACTTGAGTCGAATGCCGCTGCAAGCTGTATCACATCTGAATGAGCCTCGAAGAACCTGGGCGAAACAACAACAAAGAGTTCACCGTTAAGCTCTGACTCAAACCAATAACGAATCAAATGCTTAATGTAGGCAGCATGATGACCATGAATCGAAAGGTCAAACACTAAAATACGGCGATTCAGATCTACAGGAACCATACTATCTGCTGTGAATTAGCTGTGATTTAAGAGTCAACCATGACTTAAGGCTTCCACCCACTTTAACCCGAAGCATAAAGACCTCAGATAGAACAATAGCACTTGCTGTGATTCGAATACTCAAACCAGATGGTACCAGTAAAGCCAGTGTCAGCAGCACATTTCGGTAATCTGTGCATACATACTGTGCCAGCCAAAAGATTTTGGCGTGGAGGATGCGTGGAGGCGTTGCCCCCAGTCACAGATAAAATCCTCGCACCCCATCTTAGAGAACCTGAATTTGTGCCTTACGACAGTGTATGTCTCTGATAGCATATTAAGGGTATTCAGAAAAATTACTAGCTTCCTCAGACTTTTCTTTACTAACTCTTTAAATTGAGCAATCTTTCAGCGTTTTTTTGGTAAGGTCCACACGAATTACGTTTTGACTTGCAACAATAACTGAGAGTCTAAGAAGCTGGTCGATTGCTACTTGTGGACCACATGCAACTGAAACTGCGGTAATATGTTAGTTTTCAAATATAACAGAATCAAAATTCAAAGTGTGTGTAGTATGTATGTATTCGTTGATACGGATTTTTGAAATATTCTATAGCGTGAGGTCGGTTATTCGATCAAATGAGTTCGCTTTAAGCACTTCAATTCATACTCGATCGCCATAAAGCAAGTGGATCATTGAGATATGAGGTATCTGTCGGAGAAGCATATGGAAAAGAAGCTAGTGGGAATGAAGAAAAGAATTTTACTAATTTTCCCAAATGAATGGCTGGCTTATACCCCAACAGTTCTAAATTTGGTTGCCGAGCTAAGCGGTGTTCTCGATATTAAGGTTTTAGCGATCGATGATGGTACCTATAGGAATAGTGAAATTGATAGCGATAACTTTGACTTTGTTAAGGTAAATATAGCAATCCTGAAACTCCATACTTTTATCATAAAAGTCTTTGGCACTTCTAAATTTTATCAGTTGGCTAAGATCGCCCTACTTTGGTTTGCGCTCAGAGCTTGTAAAGGATGGGCAGATGAAGTTATTGCGATAGATTCGGCAGGGCTTTGGATTGCTCAAGAAATTTTTGGGAAATGCCACTTTATGTCCCTAGAGCTATTTAAAGATAGACTCTTTGAGCGGTGTAATCTTAAACTAATTGAATCAGTCATTATTCAAACACAGGAACGCTACGACTATCTATTTGGCGATTTAACGATTAAAACCTTCCTGATCCAGAATTCTCCACTTTATAAGCCGGATGCAATTAATCGAAAACCTTTAACGTCTAAGAAGGCGATCTTTTTGGGTAACGCGAATCCAAGAAATGGAGCCTACTTTTGCATCGAGTCCATGCGTGATATAAAAGATCTATCACTAACCATTAAAGGTACTATTTCAAGTCAGGACAGACAGTATATAGAAACTCACTACAGCGATTTATTAAAGAGCGAAAGGCTGATACTTGATGATCAGTATGTCAAACAAGAAGAGATTATCGAGTATCTATCTCAGTATTATGTTGGATTTTGTTTCTATGACCTCAAATGTACAGATGAAACAACTCGCTTCAATTTTATCTCTGTCCCATCCGGCAAGTTATTCAATTACTATGCAGCTGGAGTACCAGTAGTAGGTTCTAATATTTTGGGTCTTAAGACAACAGTCCGGACAATTTTAAATCGTCAATGGTGGAATGCGGGTTTCAGCATCATCACTGAGGCAAATACCAACGGTGGAATGCGGGTTTCAGCCTCTGCCTCAAAAAATGTCCGGAGTATTGTTAAGAGTGTCCAGGATTTTAATGCAGGAGTGTTACTAGAGAATATATCGACCATGACTATACTTCAGGCTTTGAACTATATAGACCAGCATCATGAACAACTGAGTAAAAACTGTCTCAAAGCTGCTGCTCATTTTGATTTTAACTCAGCTGTCCGACCGTTTAAAGAGTACCTTCTAGCAAAATAGAATATCTCGCAAAATGAAGCTATCTGCTCTCTTCGCTACAGTCTAATTTAAAGGGATAAAATGCTCAGGTATATTTCAAAGATCCTATACGTAGTCACAGGTAAGAAAAAGAACCTGTTACTAATGGTGTTTGTTTTTATTAGCGTTTCTCTGCTGGACACGATTGGCATTGGTTTGATCGGTCCGTTTATGAGCCTGGCAACTTCACCAGAGGTCATTGCTCAAAAGCAATGGCTGAATAGCCTGTACATCTATTGGGGGTTTCAATCGCCTTATCAATTCATTTCAGCCCTAGGAATTTGTGTAATCTTAATTTTTTATGTCAAATCGTATCTCAACTTTCTCATGCAGGGATATATCTTTAAGTTTAGTTTGAACCAGTGGGGAAAGTTGGTCGAAAGGTTGCTGAAAGCTTATTTGGCGGCAGATTATACATTCCATTTACAAAGGAATACCTCCTCTATCCTACAGATCTTGCTGGTTGAAACGGGTCACTTTTCAAATTCAATTCTTATTCCTTTACTCGTCTCTATATCCAACGCTACTGTTTTACTATTTCTGCTAGGTCTACTAGCTTGGACGAGTTTGCCAGCAACGATAGCGGTGTTAGGAATTATTTTGCTTACGTTTCTGATCTCAAATCTATTCAAAGATAGAATGTCGCGGTGGAATCAGGAAGGAAGTGAGGCTCAAAATTTGCTTATTCAAGCGGTTAACCATAGCATGGGAGGGATTAAAGAAACAAAGGTTATCGGCTGCGAGTCCTATTTTGAGAGGCAAATAGCTCAGCACACTAAAACTTATGCCAATTTAATAGGTTCTGTTTTGGTTTTTGGTAATCTACCTCGAATTTTAATTGAAGCGTTTCTGATCACGTTTTTAATCGGTTTTACTTCAATATTTTTATTTTCTGGGCAGGAGCCGCAAAAGCTAATTTCTGTTCTTAGCGTATTTGCAATCGCCTCCATCCGCATGCTTCCTGCTGCAAGTGCTCTACTGGGATCAACTACAACGGTACGCAGCTATCAATATATTGTTGATAAGCTTTACCTTGATCTTAAAGAAGCTGAGGTCGAGAAGAAGGAAACACTTTCAAAAGTGCATGTGTATCAGAATGACAACGTTGCAAAGCCATTGGAGCTTAATCAGAGAGCCCTGGATTTTTCGCGCCAAATTACTCTAGACCAAGTGTCATACACTTACCCGGGAGCAACCAGTCCATCCGTTCAAGATATCTCTCTGATCGTTGAGAAGGGGCAAGCGATCGCCCTGATTGGCAAGTCTGGAGCCGGCAAGACAACGCTGGTAGATATTATCCTTGGGCTTTTGCAGCCTCAATCTGGAAGTATTGAGGTTGATGGCGTCTCTGTCTACAAAGATCTGCGTCAGTGGCAAAATTTGATTGGCTATATTCCTCAATCAATTTTTTTGATGGATGACACAGTAGAAAGGAATATCGCCTTTGGTGTTCCAGACGGGCAGATTCATGCAACCCGCTTGCGACAAGCGATTGAAGCGGCTCAGTTGTCACAGTTGATTAGTGAGCTTCCAGAGGGGCTGCAGACTAAGCTTGGAGAACGTGGGGTGCGATTATCAGGCGGACAACGCCAACGGATAGGCATTGCTCGGGCGCTTTATCACGAACGGGAAATTTTAGTGTTAGATGAAGCAACAGCCGCCCTGGATAATGAGACTGAGCAACTGGTGAATGATTCGATCAAAGCTTTAAGTGGGACAAAGACATTGATTATCATTGCCCATCGCCTTTCTACTGTTGAGCATTGTGACCGAATTTACCAAATGGAGAAAGGGACGATCGTCAAGGAGGGCAGTTATAAAGAGGTTGTCTTAAATGAATCAAGCATTGTCTAAATGCCCGTACTGCAAAGCATTCTTGAATAACCGAAGTATTCTTTGGCTAGATGTGCGTGTATGTGCTAAGTCAGAATGTCCTTCTTGCAACACCAAAATCACTGAAGACTTAAGGATTGCACATGCTCTAACTTTTCCATTAGTAATCGGTGCACTTGGTTTTAATATGTTGCTATCTTCTGCTCAACTGAAATGACTATCGGCTTAATTTTAAATGGAAAAGAAAATCGATGGGGAAATCTTACTGAAGGCATTCTTTATCAGGAAGATGACGTTAGGCTTGCTTTCTTCCACTATCAGTAGGTATCGTTTGAAGGGAGTATTGGCGAACTGACTCGACTTGCGGCAAATGTGATTCTAAAACTCAAAATTCAACCAAATGGTGCAGGCAGGTTCAAAAATCAATTAGATAAGAAAATATGAGAGCCGAGGATAACTTCATTCACGTACCGGGTGAAACTACTAACTATGGAAACACCAATTGCTTTCGTGATATTTAATCGTCCAGACACCACTATGGAGGTATTTGAAGCTATTCGACAGGCAAAACCCAAGAAACTTTTGGTCATCGCTGACGGCTCACGTCCTAATCGACCTGAAGAAGCTGAGAGATGTGCTGTAACTCGCGCAATTATTGATCGTGTTGATTGGAAGTGCGAGGTGCTGAAAAACTACTCAGATATCAATCTAGGTCCTCGAAAACGGATTTCCAGCGGTCTAAAGTGGGTTTTTGATACGGTTGAGGAAGCCATTATTTTTGAACATGATTGTTTCCCCCATCCAACTTTCTTTCGTTTTTGCGAAGAGCTTCTAGACTATTACCGTCAGGAAGATAGGGTGATGGCAATCAATGGTCAAAACGATCAGTTTGGTCGGAGACGTGGTGATTCTAGCTATTATTTCTCTCGTTATTTTCATTGCTGGGGATGGGCTACTTGGAGTCGGGCGTGGAAACATTATGATGTTGATCTGCAATCTTGGTCGACAGTGGCAAAAGGCGAATTGCTTCACAATATCTTCAAATCTCAAAATGACGTTGATTACTGGAGCAATATCCTTCAGGAAACTTATGAGAAGAAAATAGATACCTGGGATTATCAATGGCTATTCGCCTGTTGGGAGAGGAATGGTCTAATTGTAAATCCAAATGTCAATTTAACTTCTAATATTGGGTTTGGATCGCTCGCTGAAAATACGGTATGTGATAGCCGAGATAGCCTCTATGCCAATATGAAGACTAAAGAAATGATTTTTCCTCTAAAGCACCCACAACTCTTAACCTATAATCAAGCTGCAGATAGATTTACTCAGAAAACTGTTTTTAATCCCAGTCTAATCACGCGGGCAAGGTCAAAAATCAGTAGAACTTTAGGAATTAGATCCATTTAACAGTGCTCAGGTCTGTTTTTGATAAGAACGATAACGGGCACACCCAGCGGTTGGGGGACTGCCGCGGCGAATCAAATTCGCGGCTACAAAAACAAAGTCCGTCTTCACGAACTCCAAGGCTTGCAACCTGCGGCGGCAGGTTTTGTTTGTGTAGAAGCGGTTTCTAACCGCCGCTCCCCCAACGATCTGATGCGCCCAACGATAACCATTGCATAGAGTCTAGATAAATAACTTAAATAATAAAGCCCACATTCCACACTTTAAGTGCCACACTCAAACATTTAACATCGAAAGCCTTATCTGGCAGAGCATACAAGATTTTTAGTTCAGATGAACTATTTGAGCTTAATTGATAGTCACCCCGGCTTATTGAGGTAATCATCTAGCCAGAGCATATGTGAGTCCCATTGCCTCGTTGAAATATTCAATGTGCTAGTTGGAAGTGCGGAATGTTGGATAAAGAGACCTGCACCCTGGTTGACTGTTTACTATTACATTACTATTAGGAAGGTCTCTGTTGGCAGGAATTGATCGAGTCCTAAAGCTGTGGGAGATGAGCTTTAAGAAGAAGTTATTCAAGGTATCAGATTGACTAAAAAAACTAGCTAAAACCAACGAGGTTTTAGGGAGCAGTGATTAAATATGTCTATTAAAGTCCTTCATTTAAGTTCTTTTGATGTTTCGGGGGGGGCAGCACGGTCATCATATCGCATTCATCAGGGCTTACAAGAGGCTGGTGTTGATTCTTGTATGCTGGTTCAATTTCGTTCTGGTGATAACCGAGCGGTGGTTGCAACTGAAAATAAAGTTGTGGCTAAAGTCAGATCGGTTTCAGCTTCGTTGATTTGGAAGGTCAATCCGCCGCCTCTGCGATGGACATTTTCACCCCAATGGGTTCCTGACGCGATCGCTCCCAAGATTGCTCAAATTAACCCAGATATTATTAACTTACACTGGGTTTGTAATAGCTTTTTGCAAATTGAAACTCTGGCAAAATTCAATAAGCCTTTGGTGTGGACGTTGCAAGATATGTGGGCTTTTACGGGGGGGTGCCACTACACCGAAGGGTGCGATCGCTACCAATCCTCTTGTGGTCATTGCCCCCAATTGCAGAGTAACAAAGATCATGACCTTTCTCGATGGGTGTGGCAACGCAAGGCAGAGGCATGGAAAGGTCTGAATTTAACCATCGTGGCTCCCAGTGTCTGGATGGCAAAATGCGCCAGTGCTGCTGCTTTATTTCAAGGCTTACGCATTGAGGTCATCCCATTTGGACTGGATACCCAACAGTTCAAACCAACTGATTCAAAGGTAGCTCGTGACCTGTTAAATCTGCCTCAGGACAAGCAACTGGTTCTGTTTGGCGCAATTAATGCAACCTCAGACACGCGCAAAGGGTTTCATCTGCTGCAAGCCGCCCTGAAACAGTTGAGCCGGGAGGGCTGGGGCGATCGCCTTGAAGTTGTCATCTTTGGCTCCTCTGCACCAACTGAGCCAGTTGATTTGGGCTTTAAAGCTCATTACCTGGGGCGCTTTCAGGATGACCTCTCCCTCTGCATCGCCTACGCTGCAGCAGATGTGATGATTGCGCCCTCGATCGAGGAAGCCTTTGGGCAAACCGCGTCTGAATCTCTTGCTTGTGGCACCCCGGTGGTGGTTTTCCGCAACACTGGTTTAGAAGATATTGTTGATCACCAGCGCCAGGGCTACACGGCTCATCACTCTGACATCGAAGATTTAGCTAGAGGAATTGCCTGGGTGTTGCAGGATCAAGAACGCCATAATTTGTTACGGCAGGCTGCCCGAGAAAAAGCTGTGAAAGAATATACGGTCGAATTGCAAGCAGAGCGATATTTAAACTTGTTTGGACAAATTCTACAGAAAAATTGAGAGAATATTTGAAAAGTGTCTACCAGTTAAAATCGCGACTATAATAAGTCCAATCAAACGATTAAAGCTTTAAGTGGGACAAAAACGTTAATTATCATTGCCCATCGCCTTACTACTGTTGAGCATTGTGACCGAATTTATCAAATGGAGAAAGGGACGATCGTCAAATCAGGCAGCTATGAAGAGATTGTATTGAAACGGTCTGCATTTACTTAATGATGAGAACTCTTGTATGGTGCAAAGTATTTTTAGGGCTATAATCCGAAAGAGTATATTGGATCTGGGCAGGAATAAAAACTTTGTCTTCCTCAAATCGTGCATGAAGCAAAGCTCTAACAAATATATCTGCTTTGTCTTTCTACATCCGTCGGTTTTTCAGGATTGCTCCGCTGTACTACTTATTGCTTATCCCTGCATTATTTTTGCAGGAAAACTATTGCTCAGGCTGTCTTATAGGTATGGTTAGACCAGAATATACTAGAGATGTTTCGTGCTGAATTCTGACACTCCATGTGTGGTTAAGAATTCGCTTCTGTAGGTTTGAGGGATTCCAATTTACGAGATTACTGAAAACGCCTGAATACACGACTCAATCTTTAGGACTTACGCAAAAACCCAAATATTGCTGCTTTATATCAAGCCAAACTTAATTATTCGGAGAAGTAAATGATAACGATAGAAAGTGTTCCGTTTTACTTCATTTCTAGCTTGATTTTCTTATTTGCGGCACAGCTTATTGTGTCGTATGCTCCATTTTTTCAAAAACTGATTCAAAAGCAAAGTGAAGCTCGATATAAATCGCTGGATGGGCTTCGCGGATTTTTAGCATTTGGTGTATTTTTCCACCACGCTGTTATTAGCTACTACTACTTACAATCGGGTGAATGGAAGCCACCTCCATCAACGTTCTATAATTTCCTGGGTCAAGGAGCTGTATCTCTTTTCTTTATGATTACAGGCTTCTTATTCTGGTCAAAAGCAATGGCTGGAAGCAAGATACAGCTTAAGAACTTTTATAGAAGCAGAGTGTTAAGAGTATACCCAATGTACCTCATAACGCTAGCTATGATCATGCTGATTCTCCTGGCAATTCAAAATTTTTCCTTAAAAATAACTTGGTTGAATCTTATTGTTCTAGTTAAATGGATTCTGCTCGGACCTCTAGGCTTCAATGCTGGTATTAACAACTTCAAAGATCCACTAGTTTTTCCACTCCTTGATGCTTCAATCATTAATGCTAGAGTCTACTGGACGCTTGTTTGGGAGCTTTGCTTCTATTTAATTTTTCCACTCCTTGTATTATTTATTAAGCCTCTTAGATTTTTAAGTCTGTGTTCCTTCATTTTGATTCTATATCAATTTATGCCCATCCATAACCTTGCTATCACATTCAATTTCTTGTTTGGCATGATTGCTGCTTACATCGTTAATAGAGTTCAGCTTGCCAAGCTCTTTTCACATTGGAGCTTTTCGATTGGTATAATTCTGAATTCTAGCCTTGATTCCAGTTGTATTTCAAAAAGACTTTGCTTATGATATAAAGTCAACTGCCCTGATTTTTGCAGTGTTTTTACCAATCACATATGGTAACAATCTTTTTGGTTTACTCACTGCACCTGCTGCAAAGTATATTGGCACAGTTAGCTACAGCATCTATCTTTTACATGGAATTATTTTGTTTATTACATTCAATTCAGTAAATATTTTTACCCCTATCAAATCAATTTCACCCTTGACTTTCTGGTTACTTACAGGGATTACTGGACTAATAGTGCTATGCCTGTCAGGTATCACTTTCCGGTTCGTTGAATACCCATTTATGAGTTGGAAATTTCGACCCCCTGGCAAGAGCTAGAAGTGGCGATGACTTCTCTAAATCAATAGCAACTTTCTTGTTGCGCGCGCTCCTCAAGAAAAATCTTACTAACTAGATAAGGAGATTCTAAATGCTAACTTTAAGTGTGGATCCAAAGCTAACAGTGATCGTTCCGGTCTATAACGGAATGCCTTTTTTAGCAGAGACGATTGAGTCACTGCTACAACAAACCTATCAAAACTTTCGGCTTCTAGTAATTGATGATGGTTCAACAGACAAAAGCCTTGACTATCTTAGAACTCTGTCTGACCCCCGTCTCGAAATCCGTCAACAAAAAAACTTAGGATTGTGTGAATCCCTCAATCGAGCAATTAAGAGTACCTCTTCGGAATTTATTGCTCGTCTAGATCAAGATGATACAGCTCTGCCTTCAAGGCTGCAAGAGCAAATGGACTTTCTCACACAGAAACCAGATTATGGATGTGTTTTAAGTAATATAACTAAAATTACTGAAAGCGGTAAGCAAGCTGGAACCTATCAAATGAAAGTTTCAGATTCAATCTTTGACTATGAGCCTGAGCGTGAAGGATGCATCGTACACAGTACAATTTGTTTCCGTCGAGATGTAGTTTTAGCTTTGGGCGGCTATCGCTCAGAAACCTATCCATCTGATGACTTAGATCTGCTTCTAAGGCTCTGGGAAAAAAGTAAGGTGGCAGTCATTAACAAGCCTTTAGTCAATTACCGCATCCATAGCAAAGCTGCAACGTTCAAAACGTTTCGGAACATGCAATTCAAATATCGCTATGTTATTGCTATGTCGCATTTGAGGCAAAGTGGAAAGCCAGAGATTTCTCTATCTGAATTTACACAATCGTTAGAGCACACTCATCCCTGGACTGCATTCGTTCAGTATATTAGAGATACAGGCTTACTCCTATTTCGAAGAGCAGGACTTCAAATTCATGAGGGGAAAGTAGTATGGGGTATGCTTAACTTAGCGATCGCCTTTATCTGTCATCCTCAACTGGTAATCATTCGATTAACAGCTTTAAGAAAAGGCTAAATTGTTGGACGAAAATCAATACCTGTTTTAAGATCAGTCAATTATCAATTTTGCTACCAGTTGCCTCATCCTACCTAGAAGATAAATGGTTAATATGCCGCCGCTTGACAAACAATCGCTGAACAAGGAAACCAAAAACTACTTAACCAGCATTTCAAACAGTTCCTTAGAACAATACTCCGGACATTTTTTGAGGCAGAGGCTGAAACCCGCATTCCACCGTTGGTATTTGCTTCAGTGATGATGCTGAAACCCGCATTCCACCGTTGGCGGTTTAAAATTGTCCGGACTGTTGTTAGAAACCACTATCATAAAGCCTTTGCAAATTGGCGCGGGAATTACGCCGCCGCCCGCAACGCCACTGGTCGCTCTAAGCAAAGACAGCTATTGCCGGCTTCATCTGCTGCAAGAAACTCACTAGAAAATCAACTGTAGGATCTGATAGTGAATACAGAAGTAAATGCAAAAATTGCTCTTCCGTCAACACGGGGACAAAAAGGGTTTATCAGAAGTACTACGCTCACTTTGCTGGCATTTTGTAGTGGCTTTCTTTCTCGCTGTCTCAGTGCTCTAAAATTTCCAGGTGTTATTAATCTGGTTCACCTATTTGTGGTTCCTATTGTATGTGTATTGGTTTTATCCAAAGTAAGAACGAAAAACACAAGACAAATAGCCATCTCCAGAAGCATAATCGTTGGTCTATTTCTTTTTCTTATTAGTGTTTTTATCAGTGCATTAATCAATGATGCGGGGGTCATCAATGCTTTGATTGGGTTTTTGTTGCTAGCAGAGCCATTCATGCTGCTGGTAACAATGATTA
>Ga0209512_1002420_pt1 | contig 19900 bp, 16 predicted proteins | sample frozenSSSSmetaG_FD_184142 | JGI IMG/M metagenome (GOLD analysis project Ga0209512, IMG submission 184142) | Glacier valley bacterial and archeal communities from Borup Fiord, Nunavut, Canada, to study Microbial Dark Matter (Phase II) -... | ecosystem: Environmental > Aquatic > Freshwater > Ice >... | reverse complement strand
ACACGAAGTGCCGGGAGGGTGCTGCACCGGGTGTTTTAATCCGCAGCAACCGGACGGCCCTTTACCGTTCCGGTCCGGCGATCAATAACTTTGGTGAGAGTTTGTAGGAGAGAGAATCTCCTCCGTTACTAATTCCAGTTCTGACCCCTTCGTTACTAAAACTGCAACCATAATAAAAGCAACGTATCCTGAGAAACGAACAAAAAAGGGGTTTTTCCCTCTTTTTAATTAAAATTTCCTAATGGCATCAGTATGCGATTTATCACAATTAAATTCAATTGAAAGTCTATTCATGTTATTGTATTTATCAGCATTAAAATCTTTTAAGAGTTTAACCCATTGCCCGGTTAGTGTGATATCGTAAGAAAAACCTTCGATTTTCTTTATAAAAACACTATTGTGAATGGGGTTTTGAGCCACATATCTTTTCATATCGCGGATAATTGTAAAGTGCAGCCTTTCGAATCTCCGTTGATAAAAGGTCATATTATCTAAAAACTGGAATTCAGTCATTGTTATTGCCCCTGCCTTGGGGACTTATTTTGGCATCTGGCACGCCGTGGTATATTTTGTGAGATTTATTATTCAGAGTAAGCCTTCATCGGCCATCGAGAGATATGAATCAGAGGTTAAAATCAGGTGATCCAGCAGCGGAATATCGAGAATCAGACCGGCTTCTTTTATTTGTCGGGTAATCTTCCGGTCCGCATCGCTTGTGTCGAGGTTCCCCGATGGATGGTTGTGGGCAAGCAAAATACTTGTGGCGCAAGCTTTTAATGCAACCTGGAATATCACCCGTACATCAACCACCGCACCGGTCATTCCTCCTTTGGAAAGCTGGTGATATCCGAGGATCTGGTTCTGTCGGTTCATCATCAGCATATAACTGAATTCAATGTGATCGTAAGCCGGCCAGATTGCTCTGAATGCATTGGCAGCATCCATCGAGCCGGTTATTTTCAATCGATCTTTTGCCTTAATGTGAGAAGAATAAGAGATTTGTACTTCTGCTATAATTTCCGGAATCATTGAGTTTCACCACTGCCTTGTGGATTTATTTTGGCATCTGGCCCGCCGTTACAGTTAAATTTCGGGCAGACCAGATTGAGCCGGGCGGATTCATGTCAATGGGTGAATGTCTGGTTTTTACAAGGCAGAGGTGGACAAGGTAGTAGAGAGAAGAAAAAAGCTGACCGAACACGAAGTGGCGGAGGTTGCTGCTCCGGGAATAAGTTATCCGCAGCAACCAAAGCCCCTTGACGTTTCCGGGTGGCGATCAATAACTTTGCCCAGTAATTTGAGTGTAACAGCAAACTTTCTATATCATCAGTAAATTAATGGCTTTTTGAGTCTTCGAACTTCAATTTTTCCTGTAACACGTTCAAATCTAACCAAAGTCAATATAATCAGAGAATTATTTTAAACAATTAGAACAAATAATTGTTACATTACTTTGTAATTATATAAATGTATACTACTATTGTAACAAATTCAGAAAACCATGACACCAGACAATTTTATCGGTAGAAATATTAAAGCATATCGGGATATCAATGGATTCTCACAAGAAACGGTTGCGAACTTTCTGGAAGTAAAAAGAGAAATGATGAGCTATTATGAAAATGGCTCGCGGGATATTCCCTTTGAAGTGCTTACCCGTTTAAGCGACTTGTATGGAGTAGAGCTTTCAGATTTCTATGAAGAGGATGAAAATCTTGTAAAAGAAAATGTGGCCTGTGCGTTCAGGACGGATGGGCTTGAAAAAGCCGATCTGGAAACTATTGCTGATTTTAAAGCTGTAGTTAAAAATTACCTTAAAATGAATAATCTACTTGCAACTGTATGAGTGTAATACTTCAAAAGAAGGCCAACCAATTCAGAGAACGAAACGGTATCAGTGGAGGTGAAGCGATCCGTCTTAAAAGTCTTTTGTTAAAATTAAATGTATTCACACTTTTCAAACCGTTAACTGAAGCTTTTTCGGGAATGTCGTTAAAGGTTAATGATAATGCCCGATTTATACTTGTCAATTCGAATCATTCAATTGGAAGGCAGCATTTTACTATTGCACACGAACTCTATCACTTGTTTATTCAGGATGAATTTGAAATCCACCAATGTAAAACCGGGTTATTTGATCCTAAAAAAAAAGAAGAATATAATGCCGATTACTTTGCTTCATGCCTTTTGATGCCCGAAATCGGTATTCAGGAAATGATACCTGACGAAGAACTAAATAAGAAGAAAATCAGTTTACAAACAATAATCAGGTTGGAACAGTACTTTTCCGTTTCCCATTCATCGATGCTTGTTCGTTTAAAAATGCTCGGTTTATTAGATGCCAAAGCATTTGATTATTTCAAGACATTTAAAGCTACCGAAACGGCACAACAATTTGGCTATCAAACTTCGCTCTATAAAGAAGGAAACCACGATGTTATTGTTGGTGATTATGGTGAAAAGGCAAAAAGACTGTTTGATATTGAGAAAATATCGGAAGGCCATTATATGGAATTGATGCAGAAAATCGGTATTGACATTACAAATCCTGAACATGGCGACGAAAATTGAGAAACTGATTTTGCTCGATGCCGATGTCATCAGTCATTTTATTAGTGGTGGACAATTTGCTTTACTCCCTTCCATTTTCAAAAACAGAAAGGTATTGCTTGATGTGGTTGCCACCGAATTAAGAGCATCCCGGAAATTTAAAACCTATATTGACAATGTGGTCAGCACTGGGTTCATCAAAGAAATTAACTTCCAGGCGAACAGACAGGTAATGATGGAATATGCCAAATTAATCAAGACCTTTGGAAAAGGAGAAAGCGCCAGTATGGCCTATTGCAAATTCAATAAAGACATCCTGGCCAGCAGTAACCTAAAAGACATAACCAGTTATTGTGATGAAAATGAGATCACCTATCTCACCACAATGGATTTCCTGGCAGAAGCCCTGAAAGAAAAACAAATCTCAGAACACGAATGCAACGATTTTATCCGCAATGTAAAGGCTGTTGGAAGCAAACTGCCGGTTAATTCAATTGCTGAATATTTGAAAAACTTTAAGGTTCGAAGCATTTAAAAATCAGTCATTCCGAATATCTGACCTATCAACCTTGTCGTAGAAGGTAAATAATCACCGGAATACTTCATCTTGATATTTCCGTGCTGCGATCTCCGTCAATTGACCGATTGTACCGTAATTTGAGCATAACAGCGTTATGGACTATACTTTCCTTTTGGTAAAGGTTGATTTGGTCTTCATCCGCTGTTCTTTCAGATCAAGTGAACGGTTCAGCATATCAATCACGAAGGAGATTACTGAAGAGCTGGGTCTGATTTCCAATGTGCTAAATGTTCTCCAAGACAACGTCAAGATATTCCTGAGGCAAAGCGTCCTGGCTATCAAAATGTAATTCGACTTGGAAATTAGTTTTGAAAATGTTGTTTTCTGTTCTATTCAAGTACCGCTGCAATTCATATAACTCTTTAAATAGATATTCTTGTTTCTTTACAAACCATTTGCAGGATAGATTGCATTTATAATCACAATTCGTTTCTATATTATTATTGAGATGATCATTAATATTAATAATTATAGAACTAAGGCTCTCATCATATTTGGCCTGCCAATCTGAACAATTGAGACGATCTGAAACACTTGTTAATTGGCAGGTATTCAAATTAACTTTTAGCTTAACTGTTTCTTTGATCTTCAGTTCATCTTTATTTTTTGGAGGAACAAATTCAAATTCGGACTCAACATTAGAATTATTTATGGATAGATGGGATATCCAATGGTATTTTGAAATACCGGACATGTAATTAATGTTCTGCTTCATAAAACTGGTGCTTATCCGTTCTCTGGTCATATCCAGAAGGTCGGCAAAACGCAATATGATCATCATGTATTTCATGTCGAAAAGATCGTCACTTGCCTTTGACTTCAATTTATAGACATCTTTAGCGTCGTAGTAATGAGCCTCAGATACATCAGCTACCAATTGGATAAAAGCTTTATCAATGAATGTTAAATCAGCTTGAGATTTGATGAATTTTGCACTTTGAGAAGCATGAGAATTTCTAATAGTTGATTCAAAATATTCATCAAGTTTCTTGAAATACATTAATAACAATATTTTTAAATCCGCTTTATCAACTAGCTCCAGATCTATTGCAAATTTGTTTTCGATTGATGCTGAAAAATCTATACCAATTACTTTGTAAATATCTCTTTTCCACTCACTATATATTAGGTCGCTTTCGATAAAATCACCAGCAAACATCTCCAAGTTTGGATGCAAAGCCATTGAAATATCATGAAGATAGCAGGCAAGGAAAAGTATATAATAGTCATCTGATTTCAATTTAAGGTAGTCAATAGTCGTCGTAATTTTAACACTTTGCTTTATCAGTTCAATCGAATGTTCTTCATTATGTAATGTGTAAAAATGCAAATATTTCGATCCATTTTTCCATATGCCACTTACATATTGGTGAACTTTAATAAGTTTGTCAATTTTGATGGGATCTTTTATATACGACTTAAAAATAGAAAGTACTTCGAGCAGTTGTATATCTATCTTATGAAAATACTGTCCAGAATTATTACTGTTGTATATTTCGTTAACTATTGATTTAAATTCTTCAATATGAAAATTATTCGATCTTAGGTATACTAGTATCCTTAACTCGAAATAGTAAACTGCACGATTGCTAGATTTAAAAATCAGAAATGTATCGTTAACCTCGACATTAAGCAGTTTTGAAATGGATGTGTTGAGTATTTGTCTGACAAAATCGGGCGAATTTTTATAGATGAACTCATATTTTCCTTCCGAATAAAAGTTTATTAGCTTTTGAATTTGATCAATAAGACGATATGATTTCTTGTTTTCAGGAGTCATTTTATTAATTTATAGAATCAATTATTTTCTTAATGTTTTCAATTTTATTGTCTCTTGTTAGCCGTTTGTGGCTACTTATTCCTTTTATATGCTTGTTGTTTTTTAGACTAATATACTTTTCGAGCGATTTGGAATCCATACTGTATATTGTTGATAATATTTTGCTGAAATATAGTTGTGTATCCTCACTTGATTTGTGATCATTACCTAAACAAGACATTTCAAATGCTTTGACAGTATTAAGAAATTTGTCCCTTAATTCTTTTTCATTCGAGATCTGCTCTGCTATCGCTTGGCTTTCAAAGCAAAATACATCGCTTTCAAGCAAATCAAAAAAGTCAGATTTGGACGGGGTTACTTTGAGATTAAATTTCTCGACAAACATGTCAATCTCGTTATTATCGTATAATATATCAGCAGTTTGGGACAGAATTAAATAGTTTCGACGATTTAGATAAAACTTCCGAAAACGATACAATCTTTTAAGCTCAGTGTCATTTTTTTTACTTCTGGCTTCTTCAATCAAATAGTCGATCGCATCCAATAATGATTGTATTTTCTCAAGTAAGGTATTATCTTCAAATTCATCCTGTGCTGTTCGAATTTCAAATGGCAACGGAGATGCTGGTCTGGCTAAGAAATATAAAGAATCAATCTTTTCGATTTTTCTAAATTCAGATTTTCCTCCCAATGGGTGGATAGTCAATTTGTATTTATCCTCAACCTTTTTATGAAACAGTTTTAGATTTCTATTCCGTAAAGATTCAGCATCAAGGTATTTATTTACCTCCGAATTTATTTGCATACCCAACTTTTCGATCGACTCCTGTTTTACTTCAACGTTTGTATAAATTATCGAATCATCAACATAGTAAAATGAGTCTCCATTTAATAATTTCTTCTCATGTTTGGCAATGAGGGACATGCAAATGTTTCCAAAGAAATAAGCTTGTGGTAGGCCTTGGGCAATTCCTATGTTATATTTCAGTCGTTTCAGACTTTTAATACCATCCGGGTAATAAAAATATTTTACGTTTTCTTCAAGAGTAAGGTTGAAGAAAAGCAATTTTTCCAAAATAATAGCGACCCATTTTTTATCCTCCGGAGATGCATTAACAGGCCATTTTTCTTTGATATAATTGTAGATAAATATTGGGTTAATTGACGGGAAGAAGCGTTCTAGATCAAGTATTAATTCATATTTATATTTTTTTGTTTCATAATAAGTCCTATTAGCCGCGATGGCATTCGTTGAGTATTCCTTATATTGTTTATTCCAGGGTTTAAATAGTTCTGAAACATTTTTACTCGGAATATTTCCATAAAAATTTGCAGGTAGTAACCGGCTGATTGCTGACAATCTCCTTGTGCCAGAGGAATCATCGAACATCAATACAGACAACATTGCAACCATGCATATTTGATCTAGTAACGATGATGTATGTATCGGTCGAAACTCCACATTTTCGGTTGCTTGGTTAAATTTTTTTGCTTTCAAATAAATATCACAATCAAAAAGCTCGTCACTATTAAGGATATAATCAATTCTTTTAACGCATTTTCTGATGTAGCTATTTATGAACCTGTCGTCGAATTTATCATGTAAGCGCAAATAATCATTATAGTCGATCTTCTTTAATAAATATTTTTCGAAAATATATGACTCTAACGAATATATCGCCTTGTAAATATTCTCCGGAGCTATAATTTGTTCATATAGTGTTATTTTTCGCATAAGGTAAGTTTCAATAAGTTAATAAAGAATGCAATGGCTGATTCAATATCAGTTTCCTTCCTTATCTCAAAAGTGTGTTCTATACTGTTTAGATATTCAATTAGTTGTATTTCAAATAATTGAATGTCTTTATTATAGCTAAATTTAAACGTCAAGTAATGTTTGAAAAAATCCCTTTGATTCAAAAATGCGAGAAGTTGATGTCCATCTATTTCGATTAGTTTAAGTTGCTCTGGTTCGTCTGAACTAACCGAAACAGCCTTATTAATTTTTATTTCATACGTGGAGAAAACAGTTAATGAGAGTTTTTCTATTTCGGTTCTTAATTGAGTATATAGAGTTAATACTTTCGTTTTGAATTCCGATAAGTTAATTTTGAAGCGAATATATTCATCTTCAGAATCACATAAGTAAGTTGGTGTATACTTGTATGTTTTGTTCGAAGTTAAATATGTCGCTAATTCACTTAGCGCACTTTCCTCCAACGGACCTTGGTTATTTATTAATGACAGCAATGGATTTTTAGCTTTTGGCATAATTTCATTTCCTTATATCAAATGACTTACCTTTATTTTTTTGTATTTCTTTCCCATACCTAATGTAATTGCGGTTGGATTCTTGATGATCAGTTCACCTTTTTGCAGACCAGCAATTGCTTGTTTGATTTCCTGAAATTCATTGCCTGAAACACCAAATAAGTCTTTAATGACTCCATCATTGATGGATTGTTGCTTCATGATCAATGGATACTGCGCATTTGCATAAAAGTCAAAATACTCACTCTTGTAACTATCCATATTTTGAGTGGCAAGGATAATGCTCAATCCTTTATTCCTGCCAACAGCAATCAAATCACGTAGTGGTTTATTGTCAAAACCAAGCATATAGTGGGCTTCGTCAATTATAGTGAAATGACGTAGTTCGACGCAGGATTCATCAACGGCTTGTTTGGGAAGTTTCTCATAGATGGTATTCAGCTTTGAAACGATGAAATAGACTATTGCTTTTGCAATTGGTCCATCTTTCGGAAACCCATCCATTTTAACGATGTAACTATCCTTGATCAAATCAATCTGATCTTCTTTGGCGAATAGGTTTGTTCGGATTAATTGTTTTAATACAGAGGTAATGCTATCGTCATTTTCACGATTATTGTTTGGCAATAATGCCACGTATTCTTTTAAAATCTGATCAAAAGTGACTGCTTTGTTTTGTGTGCGCTTGTATGAACTAATGATAGCTTCTGACAAACGGTTGCTCATGTTAGCACTCATTCGGGCATTATCGATGGCACAAATGGCTGTTGCTAGTTCGGTTGAATAAAGATTTATTTCGTTTTGTGCCTTGCCGATAAACTCTTTAAATGGGTTGAATGGGAGTGGAGCTGCAATAGGATCAAGAATTGCACTTCGATCCACTTCGAAAAGATTGAGCCAATTGTTATTTGCCGGATCAGAAAATTCACCCTTGTAGTCAAACAGTAGAAAATTCACTGGGTATTGACTTTCAATGGATAATGTTCTGATTTCATTAAGCAAAACAGCCAATAGATTCGATTTTCCGGAGCCAGTCGTTCCTGCAACAAGAATTTGAGTATTTGTTATATCCCTTCCGTTCAGGTTTAGCATGGCCTGAATATTGTCTTCGTAGAAACCAATGTTCAAATTCAGATAGGGGATGCTTCCTGCTTTTGTACTGCTCCCGAAATTTACGGTGTTCAATAACCATTCATCCAAAGCAGAATCTGAAGCCAGTATTTTGCTGCCACTGAGAATTTCAGCATTGATAATTTTGCTTTTCAAACTCGCGTTCTCCCAATCAATTTCTAAACCCTGGTAACGTAATTTGAGTAATGCGGAATAAACAGTACTTAAATTGTGAAGTGTAAATAGCGTTTCGAAAATCCTGTTACTATTTTTCGACATTTGAATTTGCTCAATGGCAGCCAGATCACGATGCTCTTTACTTGATAAACCGGCCAGCAGACAAATTCGCATGATTTTGTTTCCAGTAATAATAACTCCTTTTTGGTTATTGGAATAATTATCAAGATTGATGCGTTGCTCTATTCTTGTTCGAACTTCATGCAGATCTTCCAATAACCCTTCTGCCTGACGTATATTTTGAAGATTGATAATGCTCATTTCTTAGTCGTTTAAAGTTTTGCCAAAATAACCGGGAATAATTTCTGTGAATTGCTTTTCCCTGTCTCTTAACAAGGTAAATGCCTTTGAAACGAAAGGTTTAATCTTCTCAAAGTCGGTGCCAGGTCTTATTTCGCTATCTGAACTCAATAAAATGGTCTGATGCGATAGTTCAGGAAAGTAATTCTCCAATACTGTCGACCTACTGTTTTCATCTAAAACCCCCATCACAGTATCGATCATTACTGGTGGGTCATAGTCGCCAAATTCGTGTAACGATTTCAGCAAAACTTGCACAACAATCTGTTTTGAAGCTGTATTCAATTGATTCAGATAGACTTCATTGCCAGAAGTATGAAATATTTTAAATGTCAGATTTGCCAGATTTTCTGATAATTCAACACGATCAATCACATCACGGTAAGCAGTTAAATTAATGTTCAGATCATGTTTCATTCTCATTTCAATCTGCTGCTTTTTAACTTTCAGCAGCTTATTGGCAACATCTTCAAAAAAGGCTTTTAATTTCCCTAATGTGTCGTATTTTGGATCGGGTTCTTGGCTAATTTGAATATCGTACTGATGGAGCTTCTTAGAGATTTTACTTATCTCGGCTTTGATTTCAGTAATCTGAAGACCATATTTCCCAATGTTGGCCTCATTTTCTTCGTAAGCTTTTAGCAAAGCATAATCTCTGCCAGTAATTTGAGCTTTCATTTGTTCAATCTGAAGCTGAAAACCGGGAATCTGATTTAAAGACAAGTTAAGTTCAACCTGCTGTTGGTTGAGTACAGGAAAAGCATTGACCGTTTTCTGATTTAATAAATCCTCCAGCGCTTTAACTTCTGAAAAGTCCAAAAAATCATAGTCATCAGTAATATTGGAGTTATCGGTTGAAGCAATCACATAATCCACCAGATCTGATATTACAATGTCTTTCAGAAGAAGCTTCTTTTGAATTAGATATTGTACAATGATTCTTCCAATAGCTTCAATCTGATCGGGATTAACGTTTGAATTGTTTTGTTGCTGTTTCTCGTTTTTGATTTTCAGTATCAACCCAATTTCAGATTTTATGGCTTCGATTAGTTTTGGCAGACAAACATTTATTTCAATGTCTTTTACGAAATTATCCAATTCGTTTCTGAAAAATATCTCCTTTTTATGGATGGCTTCAATCTGATTATTAGTCTGTTCAATCTTATTCTTTATAGTGGATTCCTGATTCAAACCTTTTTTAAGATTTTCATTTAGCTCTTTCCCCGAAACAGAGTATTGCAGAGCATCCTGAAGTTGCAATTCAAAGGCTGACAATTCCGCCTCCTTGTTTTTCTTTTGTCCAACAAGTTCAAGGTATTCATTCTTTTCATTTGCAACCTGTAATCGTTGTGCGGTATACGCCTGGTATAAGCTCTCGGAAGACTTTGCCAGTTGCATATACTTATTGAAGCCCATTACATTCTCGATGTTTTCTTTGATCACCCGGTTTAACTGATCTTCTTTTAATAAGTTCCCGGCTTCCATTGCATCGAAAAGAAAATAGCGGCTTAACTCCTGGGGTAAGTTTGCTTTGATAATTTTATTCAACTGAGCCTCCTGTTCTGCCCGTTGTGCAGCAGGTGTGGCAGAGCCATATAGAAAAATGGTACCATTCATGTTCAGTTTTACACTCTCAACCGGATTACCCGATGGATTGAGAGCATAAGTACGAGTCAAAATATATTGCTGTTCTTCGTTCAATACCCTGCCGGTAAAATGGAGTTCCAGTACAATTTTTTCATCTTCTTTACCCAAGGCCCCTGCATTTAACAACTCTGTAAATTGCCTTGATGTGTTTATTTGCAAGCCATACAACGCGCCGTAAATCGATTCGAAAAGAGTCGTTTTTCCTCCACCATTTACACCTCCGATCAAAATAATCGGACTATCCTGATCGACAGAAATATCCAAATCGAGGTTGAGATAAGTTTTAAAATTCCGGGCTTTTATTCGTTTGATTATCATGGCCTACTTTATTTTTTGAAGTGCTTTTTCGATCACTTTTTCAATCGACTTTTCATCGATCTCCTGATTACGAATTTTACGCTCATGGAACTCTTTGAGCAAGTCTTCCTTTACCCAATCGAACTCTAATTTATGCTCGGTACAAAGCGTTTCAATTAGGCTGATATCCTCTTTCCGAATACCGTAATGCAAAAACGTGGTGTCTAATCCTTTTTTTGCCATGATTTTAATTGTTATTGATGGTTGCCGGATTAAAGAAATCCCATCCGGTGAGGTCATTTGTATCTGATATGCGATTTGTACAATATCTAAATGAGACGGTATCACCAGTTTCTTGAGGGATTAGTATTCCTCCGGTTAAAACTCTTTCCGGATTTGCTGCATTTTCTTTTTCGATATAGTTTAATAGAGCATTGTGCTTATTAGGTGCTTCTACATCAGAACGCTTTGTCTTTGTATCGAATAACCCAACTTTACCAGATTTAAATTTTATTACAAAGTCAACATAGAATAAACGTAATACTGAAAAACTATCAGAATAGGGAACCGCAAAGTGCTCTTTTCCCTGATCACCGTTTTTATACCACCATTCAATTTGACTTCCATTTGCAATTAAAAAGTCCTTAAACGCAATTTCTGGTGAGGACGCATTTTTATATTCGAAGAACGGTTCTAAGGCATGACTTAAAATTTCCTGTCTGTTGTATAAATCATTGTAATAACGAATCTCCGGAACTGCCCATTCGCTGTTTTCAACTCTTCTGTTTGCATTTCCCTGCTCGGTTTGCCAAGCTTCGAAGTGCTCAAGTGCAACGGCAATATGCTCTATTAAAAGGGCTTTATTGTAGGGGAACAAGAATATTTTTCGTGCTTCGAATTCAAATATATTTAAATAATATTCAGCAAAATGTATGAGTGTTTCTCTAAGCTTCTTCCAACTTTTTGAGCGGTTCAGACGTGTGATATTGTCGTAACAAAACCGATCGAACATTAAAGAAAATTCAGCATTGGTTATTGCGAAAGTTTGTAGCTGATTATCATTTAAGATTATAGAATTTACTTCGTAAGGATCTATTTCGATATTAGTAGGAATATGAATCTGGTGATCATCAATTTCGAATTGCCAAAAAAGGTCTTTCATAGACTTAATGTTCGATTCAATCTGTCTCCTTAGATCTTCTTCGTTTTCAGTTGTAAAGATGTCAATCTCCGGAAGTTGTTTAATTCCATACCTATGCTCCATCACATCGAAAAACTTTCTTTCGAAAACCGTAGTTAACAGACCTTTTGAAGCCCTGTCGTTCACTACGGCTGCTGTCGTCAGTATATCAAAACTCCAGCACTCATTTTTCTTTCTTTCAGCATATTGCAAATTAAAATAGTCTGCGTCGGAAGGAACAAAATTAATTCTGTTACTCTCTATGTTCGTATAAACGTAACCATAATTCAAATCATCGTTTTGGTAATGTCGACGATGTGGCATCCTTAAAATCCGCCCAACCGTTTGAATACCAAAATCCGGACTTCTTACATTTCGATAGCTGACGAGTATTGAAGCCCGCGGACAATCCCAACCCTGTGCAATCGCTTGTTTGAAAATAAGAACATCGTGTAATCCGTTTGGCTCTTCAAGGCCATCTTTATCTCTTTCTCCTGATAACCAGATGGCTAAACGGCCATTGTTTGTTGAAATGTCAAACTCCATATTTAACAGACCAACAAGCGTATCCCGAATTGATTTGTCTTCGTCAGTTAAAGTTGGAGTTTCCGATGGAAGTTGAATCAGTAAAAGTGGATTAATTTGGTTTTCACCAAGTTCTGAATTATAAAGCGCCTCCAATTCCTTTTTTTTCTGAAAGGCGGTTCTCAATAAGTGTATATGTACATTTTCGCCGTTTTGTTGAGCCGGATCCAATCCAATATTCAATCGCACCCCTTTTTTGATCATCTGTTCGTTGATCACCTCCTGACGTGAAATAAATATTGAGCGTTGGGGCCGTTGCCTTGGCGTTGCTGTAACCAAAACTTCAATTTTGGCATTGATCAATCTTCTTACTGATATGGCTTGTGTACCAGTAAATGCGCTCAAGTGGGCTTCGTCGATGACTAAAATTAGTTGAGTGCCATTCGATTTGGTATTTTCTATCAGGGTTTCTAAATTGGTATTGGTTTCGTTCTCCCTTCTCCAGATTTTCTTCATCCCATCCACACTGCTCCAATTCACAAAGAGCAAGTCCTTGGGGTTGAGAACAGGATTTCCGGACAATTCGCTTAGATCAATACAATTCAGCTTTTTTGTGTCGGAATATAATTTCTGCAACGAGATAAAGCTTTGTATATGTAGCGTGTTTGGCGCAAACCAAATAAATGCCACATTGTCATTAAGCCCCGGTTGCAAAGGTAATTCTTCAATAACCCGTTCAAGAAAAGAGGCCATCATCACTGTTTTACCCGAACCGGTTGGAGCTTCCAATAAAATAGGAATCTGTGTTGGTGCCGAATTTATAGTCTCAAATGTATGGTTCAGCAGACTTTTTACCGCTTTTTCCTGAAAATCTTTTAATATATACATGGCTATTCTTGGTCTTGGGAAAGGTCAATCAATTCATTATTGTCAGACAACTCGTCCGACAAAGGAGACAATGTTTGTGTTGCATCTAAAACGGCAGCAGGGGATTTCTTATCCAATTTTAATGTTCTGAACGTAGCCCGGTAGGCATTATAAATGGCTTCGGGCAAAGGAACTGCATCTATTTTATCAGCTACTTCAGCGAAATCTTCGAGTAATGTTTCTTTTTCGGGGCTAAAAGCATAGAGTTTTATGCTTTCAGATAAATCATTCATTGATTTAATGTAAGCGATTAACTGCTCATAAACTTCCAATTGCTTACGACTATGATAAACGACCATTAAATACCTGCCACTGTCGTTTGTAAATATCCTGCATTGTGCAGGATTAAAACCTATTGATTCCGTAAGTTCTGTGTAGCAATCTTCTTTGATGCAAAGCAAATCGGTGCTGGTTTGAGTGAGTAACCGTTTGTTTGGTTCAGTTTTCGTACTTGGGACAAACTCACTCTTGTAATACCTTAAATTATTATTGGTTAAGCCCTGTACCCATTCTCCTTTACTGTTTGTGTAACCTTGTATGATCCGGCGGTTTCGCTGATAGGTGACCTCTTCGCAAATATTGTTTTCGTTGTTTGTGACCATTATGCATTGCCGTGTGCCACCATCTAAGGCGTTCAATTGCATGGTGGCTTGAAGGGTTGTGCCGGAACCAGCGAAAAAATCAAGAATTTTAAACGGTTTTTTATTATCCGTTGACAATCTGAATATCCGATCAATTAACTTTATTGGTTTTACAGTTTCAAATGGATTTTTATTTTCGTGCAAAACCGCTTTCAATTCTCTCTTTGCATCTTGGGTGTGTCCAACTTCTTGATAGGTCCACAACGACATAGCTATAACTCCATCTCTAACTTCACTTAAAAATCTTTTAATACGAGGAACTCCATTGCCATCTTTTCCAAACCATATCCTCTTATCAGTCAAAAATTCTTCATACCTATCTTTTGTTAATAACCAGCATCTTCCATTTGGTGGCAAAACTAACCTACCGGCAGGTGTAATAATTTCATATAATTTTTCAGTAACAACAGGGCCAACGGTAAAATTATCAGATTGCCATGGGCCGCGTGGATCATTATCAGGATTCTTATACAATGATATTGCTTCTGTACTTCTTACCAATTTATTCAATTCGAATGATTGAAAATCCTGTTTGCAATAAATCAGAATAAAATCATGATTCTGTGAAATTGTTTTCTTTAAATTAATCGGAGCATATGCTCTTTGCCAGATCACATTTCCCACAAAATTCATTTCAGTAAATATTTCGTCACAAAGCAATTTTAGTGTTGCTTGCTCATAATCATCAATCGAAATAAAAATCACTCCTTTTTCACTTAAAAGGTGTTTTGCTATTCGCAAACGTTTATCCATAAACGAAAGCCATTTGCTGTGGCGATAGCTGTCTTCTTTGTCTACAAACCTATCATTGTATTTAAAATCTTGGTTACCTGTATTGTAAGGTGGGTCAATATATATTACATCAATTTTACCTTCGTGTGTAAAAGAAAGGGAGGTAAGGGCATGGAGATTGTCGCCTTCAATTAAAATATGATTGGGTGCCTCACCTTTGATCGGTAGCTGGCTGTCTGAATCTTGATTTTCATTAATTTCAGTAACAGAAAAGAGAGTATTTTCTATTACAGTGATTGGTTTGATTTCGTCAGGTAAGTCTTTCGCCAGAATTCGACGCTCCACTACTTCACTTAATACGGGCAATTGGGTACGGAGCTGTTCTTCCACATCTTCGGGTTTGTCTTCCCACACAAGGCCGTATTTCTTTTTGGTGTTTACGAGGTTAATCAGGTAGGAACGGTCGTCTTGTGAAATACCTTCAAGTTGTTTTAATTTCTGAATTAGGTCGGATTTATTCATTGCGCAAGCTCTTTTGTGGTTTTGCGCATCTGGCTGGAATTCAGGCAAGAAAAAATCCACAAAAAAAGCGTGGACCAAGCCTTACCCACACCCAGGGCCCTCGGACGGCCACACAGAAATGATAAGTCAAAAGCCCACGCCGTTTGGCGTGAGCATTTTGCTTATTACTCCATTTCTGTGTTCGCGATGTGAAATTTCCGAGGTTTCTGGGTGTGCGAACAATAGCTAAATGCTATGTTAATATTTTAATTGATAATACTTTATCTTTTTATTTCTTCGATATTTTTTCTTTTTTATTTGATATATGCAAATATAGAATGTTTTAAGTTGATGCCAAGAACTAAAATTGACTTATAAAAATATTATTTGTCAAGTAATTAAGGTTATCGATCACTAAAAAAGCCCCTTTCGAAGCTTTTGAAAATCAATTGATTTGCTGAATAATTTCAATCAGGATTGTACAATGTCAATGCGTATTTGTACTCTGCATCATAGGGTAATTGAAGTTGAGAAAGCAATTCGGGAAGCGCGATTGCAAAACTCACGTAATACCATGCCAATATATGAAACCCGGAAAAGAGTTTGCCAGGTATTGAGGAAATCGTATAGTCTTTTTTATCAGGATTATACCCCTGCGTTCCTTGCAAGGCAATTTCGGCAGCAATCTTCTTTATTTTTTGTTTTGGCATTTCATCGAAATAGCGAAGCGCCTCCACCATAAACATCGCAACTGCCATATTAATACCAATTTCCTGGTGATTCTTCAGAAATTTTTGCATTTCGCGCTCCTTAACCGGATCTGGATCATCTATCCCCAATGGATCTTCTTCAAGGCTTTTGAAGAAGGTATCCATATCACCCCGTTTCCGGTATTGTATCTCTCCTTCAAGCTCAAAGAACTTGTTTAGTTTTAAATCTTCGGCCCAGTTCATTACAAGTTCATACTCCTCTGCAGGTTCCCGGTCATCTTTGTATTGCGCAAACTCACCATAAAACTCTTGTGCTTGTGTCAATTCAGCCGGAGTTGCTTTAAAATCGCTAATAAAATCCAAACCAAATAATTCCTTTAATTGAATGGCATTTACGAGGCTGTAAATTTTGCTCTTCGAGATAAAGTTCTTAGGAGCTATATTGATCACTTGTTCATCCGTTACCGCTTTCATGCTATCTTCTGTCATATTTATAAGCGAAAGGAACTGGTAAGGCCTTAGTTGCGGATACTGATGATACAGGAAGTTCTCGATAAACAGGTCAACAGGAGTATTAAAAATCTGGCTGTTAATCATGCTGAATAAACCATTACAAAAGTTTGCAATAGATTCCTCCGGAATTTCCATTTTTTGAAGCTTCCTGACGGAAGATTCCAACTCACTTTGAAATAAAGCTTTATGAGTTTTGTCTGAAAAGAAGATCTGATTTAAGTTTTTTTTACGCGCTTCGATCACAAAATCCAAATGAACCAATTCATGAATAATCAGGTGTTCGGTTGCAGTATATTTTGGTTTAAACCGGATGATGTGTTTCTGCCGGTTGTAATTTTCGGCAAATTCGAACTTAGCAGCGGTTTGTATTTCTGGATCTTCGATTATCTCTATTTCGGTACCACCTTCAGCCATCAATTTATCCTTGTATTCATCCAATATGTATTTTCCGGTGTTAGATTTTGTTAATCGTCCGGCAATTTCAAAAGCAAGTTTTACTGAATTTTGATAAAGAACATCCTTGTTCTTATTGAATTTAAGGGCTTGAATCGTGCTATAGAAAGCAGCAGGTAAATCATTTTCCAATTCTGCAATCATCCCTAAGGCATGATGCGTATTCGCATATTGTCCGTTAATTTTTAATGCCTCCAGAAAATATTTCTTTGCCTCCTGCTTCTGACCTTGCTGCATCAGGTTCACTCCAATATTGTTAATGGTAATGAAGTCGTCGGGATTTGCCACCAGGGCATGGTCATAATACTTCATGGCCGTGGGAACATCTTTTTTGAATTTTGAGAAGATGTTTCCCATCATCATCAGGGCCCAACCATTATTTGAGTCCCAGCGAAGGGCATCTATCAGGCAACCGATCGCTTCATCCTGATCCCCTTCATCCGAAAGGATCTGGCCCATAATCCGGTGGTATTCCGAATTGGTGGGATTTTTTTCAAGTAGTTTTGTGAGAATTGGCTTGGCTTCGGAATACTTTCCTTTTTCGCAAAGGGCAACTGTTTTTCTGTAATCGGCTTCCTGTGAAATAATTGTCGGGGCATCAATTTCAATATTTACCCAATCATTTTCAATTGTAACCTTCGGTTTATAAGGTCCAATGGAATAGTATGTTTCTAATGTGTTGATAATTAGTAAATTACCCCCCCATAAGTTTTGGGAAAATTGTGAATAAGAAGTCGTCTATTTTATGAATGATTTGCATTCTGAATTTTAAATATTGCTTGTCAAATGAACACTTTTATCGAGTGGTAAATATAACACTTTTGCTTTTGCCATTGTATTGGCAATGGGAAGTTGTTCCAAAAGAAAAGAGTTAAGGAGTTGATAATTCTATTGAAATTTGATTAAACGACCACAAAAAAAGCCCCTTTCGAAGCTTTTTCTGATCAGCAAGAGGCGGTATCCTGCTCCTCTTCGATCAAGTTCCAGGTGGCATATTCTGCATTTTCTTCCTCCCATGCTTTGAGGCTGGCTAAATCTGAGGTGGAATTCCAATTAAAATGGAAATGAGATTCCTGGTTTTCAACATTGTGATTTGCAGAGGTTTTTGAAGCTGTTTTCATGATACAAAAATTTAGTTTAAAAATTATATGCAAGTGAACAGCTTGATAATTAGAGGCAGGCAAGGAGGAACTGGAATACCGGACTGATCCGTCAGCTGACGGATAGGGAGGATATGCCGGGAAAATCCTTTCATGAGTGAAACGTACGCGCAAGGATCAGAGCTAACTTAGCATAGAATTTTAACGGAATTTGTCATGAACACGGCCGAACATCCCAAGAAATAGCAACGAAAGCCCAATTTTCACGACCAATTTTAAAACCAAAGGTGCTGCCAGGCATGGGGAGAAGGAAGCAAATGCTTTGCCACCTGTTTTTGTCGGAGTAGGATACCGCACAATTTTAGGAAAAGCTTTTCCCGGGCCTGACTTCCCGGGGAGTGTATTTGATTTGATTTTTTTTGAAGAGCAAAAAAAAGGCAAACGCCCTGTCCTCTAAAATGTCCAGTGATCCCAAAGTGAAGTTTGTTCAGCTTCTGCTTTTCCCGGCTCTGGTAACATCAGGTCCTTTGATTTGACTTCCGGCAGACGAAGCACTATGTAACTTTTCTGCTTCATGGATTTCCCGGACAAACGGAACGATATGTACCGGATGAATATCAATCTGCCATCTGCCATAGAACCGGTTACAGAGCGTATCCATCCAGGCTACTTTACCAATCATGCCATTCAGACAAAGATTGATAACATCCATCAGGCAACAGGTCCTGTCTATAATCTGCTACGTAAAAACTATTCATCCGGCTGATTCGTGCAGCAGCCAATAACATCCGTCCCGATCCGCAGGCACAATCTTCAACTGTCTACCGCTGCCGATCGGATTGATAATGATGACCATCATATCGCAGATGGACTGTGGAGTAAAAAATTGTCCGTTCCTGCCAAAAGAGAGATGATCCATAAAGAAGTCACCCAGGCAATCTTTCAGGAACTCCCATTCTGCCTCCCGTACTTCCGTTTTTTCTTTTGTTTCTTCTTCATTGGACGGTTGTTATCATCAGAAATACTTACAAGTTCAGGGGACAGGAAAGCAAGCAGGCCGCTCATTACATCGCCGATGTCGGAGACGGTTGTTTTTTCAGTGAGAGTGGTATCATCAGGTTGTATCGTTTTCGGCAAATCCGCAAGATCATGTTGCTGTCCGCTGAAACGATCATTAAACACATTGGCCGAAAACTCTTTCCCGAGTCGGGAACCATTAAATACACAGCGGTCATTGTGGTCGATAAAGGTAATCCCATAGATACGACCCTGGTCATTACGACGTACTACCAGGTTAATATTCACTGCCTGTAACTTCGCCTGTAACTCGCTTTCGCTGCGGGAGGTATTAACAATGCCATACACTACCGCCCGCGTGCGTTCCCTTTGACCTTGCTGTTTTATCTCTTTGCCGGATTTCACCATATGGTTTTCCAACTCGTTGAAACCGGCCGCTTTGCTAAACAGCGAGGATTTAAGCGGTGTGCCTACCTTGTTCCCGTTCTTATCAAATGCCGAATACACTAATCCACGGTATGGTTTTCCCCGCACTTCACCTTTGACTTCCTCCAGTCCGATATTATACAACGAAAGTAAAGCCCGGTATTCGCCAAATGTCTGGAATTGATACATGGCAACCAACGGGTTTATCACGGCGGAAATCTGCTTTTTCAGGTTGCCTTGCACCAGATCTATGGGTGTGAGTTGCCATAGTTCCGGCTGCTTCTGTCCCTGTGCAGGAATCAATCTGTATTTCTTTTCCAACAATTCGGTAATCTCTTTGCTGCGCTTATGCTCGAAACTGTCTTTTATTAATTTGCCTTCACAATCCACCCGCAAGGAAACG
>Ga0209512_1002419_pt1 | contig 19904 bp, 21 predicted proteins | sample frozenSSSSmetaG_FD_184142 | JGI IMG/M metagenome (GOLD analysis project Ga0209512, IMG submission 184142) | Glacier valley bacterial and archeal communities from Borup Fiord, Nunavut, Canada, to study Microbial Dark Matter (Phase II) -... | ecosystem: Environmental > Aquatic > Freshwater > Ice >... | reverse complement strand
GAAGCGAGCGCAGGAACTCGGCCGAGAGAAGCGCACCCTCGAGAACGTGGTCGGCACGATCGATCACCTGACGACGAACCTCGCCGATTCGAACGAGCTCTACGAGATGTCGAAGACCGAGGCCGATTTCGACGGCCTGCAAAGCATCGACGCCGATGCCGGCAAGCTCGAGGCCTCCATCGCCGAGCTCGAGTTCCGGCGCATGTTCAACGTGCCCGAAGACCCGCTCAACTGTTTCGTCGACCTGCAGGCCGGCGCCGGCGGCACCGAAGCGTGCGACTGGTGCGCGATGCTGCTTCGCCAATACCTCAAGTATTGCGAGAAGAAGGGCTTCAAGACCGAGGTCATGGAAGAGAGCGCCGGCGACGTGGCGGGCATCAAGAGCGCGACGATCAAGGTCGAGGGCGAGTACGCCTTCGGCCTGCTGCGCACCGAGACCGGCGTGCACCGGCTCGTTCGCAAGAGCCCGTTCGATTCCGCCGGCGGCCGCCACACCTCGTTCGCGAGCGTGTTCGTGTATCCCGAGGTCGACGATTCGATCCAGATCGACATCAACCCGGCCGACGTGCGCACCGACACCTTCCGCGCCTCGGGCGCGGGCGGCCAGCACATCAACAAGACCGACTCGGCGGTGCGGCTCACGCACATCCCGACCAACATCGTCGTGCAGTGCCAGAACGACCGTTCGCAGCACAGGAACCGCGACGAGGCCTGGCAGATGCTGCGTTCGCGCCTCTACGAGCACGAGATGCGCATCCGCATGGCGGCGCAGCAAAAGCTCGAAGACACCAAGACCGACGTAGGCTGGGGCCATCAGATCCGCAGCTACGTGCTCGACCAGAGCCGCATCAAGGACCTGCGTACCAACGTCGAGGTCAGCAACACGCAGAAGGTGCTCGACGGCGACCTCGATCCGTTCATCGAGGCCAGCCTGAAGCAGGGCGTTTGAAGCCCGCGCCGCTTGGCACGGTTGGTAGGATGCGCGGCACACCTCGGGATCGCCGTATGAAGACCCTCAGCATTCGCGAACTGCGGCAGGAAACGTCGCGGCTCAAGCAGACCCTGGCCGAGGAAGGCGAGGTGCTGCTCGTTTCCAACGGCGAACCGATCGCGCCGCTGTTGCCGATCACGCCCGAGACGAGACCCCGGCTTGCATCGTTGAAACCATGGCGCGAGACGATGCCCGAGATGAAGGTTTCGTCCGAGGTGCTCATTCGCAAAGACCGCGACCGTCGTGGCACTTGAAGCCGAGGCGCTTTGCTATGTCGACACCAGTGCGCTGATCGAGCGCTACGTGCGCGAATCGGGCAGCGACGAATTCGACGGTTTCTCCCAGGAACCGGGTTACGACCGGGCCATCTGCGCACTGCAAACGGTGGAATTCACGACCACGTTGAAACGCCGCCTGCGCCTGGGCGCGATGAACCGCCGGCAGGTCGCCGGTGCGAGACAGCGCCTCCTCGCGGATCTTGCTGCCGGAGGATGGCGATCGATCGCCTTCGAAGCCGATGTGTTTTCGCGCGCCACCTCTTTGTTGACGGATCTTGGCGTGGCTGTGGCCACACTAGACGCTCTGCATCTCGCCTGCGCCCTGCAATCGAACGCCGGGCATTTCGCGACAGCCGACCGTCAGCTCGCAGCGGCCGCGCGCAAGACCGGCCTCACCGTTCAACTCTTCTAGTCTCCAGCATCACCCATGCGTACCGACACTGCTCCTCTCATCCGCCGCGAAGACTACGCCGCGCCCCCGTTCTGGATCCGCAAGGTCGACCTCACGTTCGATCTCGATCCGGCCAAGACACTCGTCGTCAGCAAGATGCAGATCGAGCGCAACCCCGGGGTGCCGCCCGGCCCGCTCAAGTTGCACGGCGAAGACCTCGTGCTGACGCGCTGCCTGGCCGATGGTCAGTCGGTCTCGTTCCGACACGAAGACGGCCTGCTGGTAATCGACAGTCTTCCTGAAGGCAGCTTCACGCTCGAGATCCGAACGATCTGCGCGCCGGCGAAGAACACCCATCTCTCCGGCCTCTACACCTCGAGCGGGGGCTTCTTCACCCAGTGCGAAGCCGAAGGCTTTCGCCGCATCACCTACTTCCTCGACCGGCCCGACGTGATGGCCGAATACACCGTGCTGCTCCGTGCCGACAAGCGCGCGTATCCGGTGCTGCTCTCGAACGGCAACCTGGTCGATCAGGGCTTGCTCGAGAACGGCCGCCACTACGCGAAGTGGCACGACCCGTTCCCCAAGCCGAGCTATCTGTTCGCGCTCGTCGCAGCCGACCTGGTGGCACGCGAGCAGCACATCCGCTCGCGCGCGGGCAAGGACCATCTGCTGCAGGTCTACGTACGCCGCGGTGATCTCGACAAGACCGAGCACGCGATGAACTCGCTCATCGCCTCGGTGGTGTGGGACGAAGCCCGCTTCGGCCTGCCGCTCGATCTCGAGCGCTTCATGATCGTCGCCGTGGGCGACTTCAACATGGGCGCGATGGAGAACAAGGGCCTCAACATCTTCAACACCAGGTTCGTGTTGGCGAACCCGGCCACCGCCACCGACTACGACTTCGCCGCCGTCGAGTCGGTCGTGGGCCACGAGTATTTCCACAACTGGACCGGCAACCGCATCACCTGCCGCGACTGGTTCCAGCTGAGCCTGAAGGAAGGCCTCACGGTTTTCCGCGACCAGGAGTTCAGCATGGACATGATGACCAGCGCGAGTGCGCGCGCCGTCGCACGCATCCGCACCGTGCGCAACCTGCGCCAGGTGCAGTTTCCGGAAGACGCGGGCCCGATGTCGCACCCGGTGCGGCCCGACAGCTACGTCGAGATCAACAACTTCTACACCCCCACGGTCTACGACAAGGGCGCCGAGGTCGTGCGCATGATGCAGACGCTCGTCGGCCGCGCCGGTTTCGCCCGCGGCATGACGCTCTATTTCGCACGCCACGATGGCCACGCCGTCACCTGCGACGACTTCGCGCAGGCCATCGCCGATGCCAACCCCGAGAGCGAGCTGGCCCGTTTGCTGCCGCAGTTCAAGCGCTGGTACGCGCAGGCCGGCACGCCGCGTGTCACGGCGCGCGGCCGCTACGACGCGCATTCGCGCACGTACACGCTGGGCCTGGAGCAATCGCAGACTGCGCATGCACAGCCGGGGGCGCGCCCGCAGGAACCCTTCGTGCTGCCGCTCGCCATCGGCCTGATCGGCCGCGACGACGGGCGCGCCCTGCCGTTGCGCCTCGAAGACGAACCCGAAGCCGAGACCGGCGTGCCGGCGGTCACCGAGCGCGTGCTCGTGATGGACGAAGCGCGCGCGTTCTACACCTTCGTCGGCGTCGACCAGCCGCCAGTGCTCTCGCTGCTGCGCGGCTTCTCCGCGCCGGTGACCCTGGTCGACGGGCTCGCCGATACCGACCTGCTCGTGCTGCTGCGCCACGACGGCGACCCGTTCAATCGCTGGGAAGCCGGCCAGCGGCTCGCGCTCGGCCGCCTCGTCGCCGGCGTGCACGCCGATGGCGAGCCCGCGCCGCTCGACGCCGAGTTCATCGAGGCCATGCGCGCCATCCTGCGCGAGCCCGCGCTCGACGCCGCGTTCAAGGAACTCGTGCTCACGCTGCCGGGCGAGAGCTACATCGCCGAGCAACTCGCGAGCGTCGACCCGCAGCGCATCCATGTCGTGCGCGAAACGATGCGCCGCACGCTCGCCGAGGCCCTGCGCGGCGATTGGGAGCAGGCGTTCGAGAACTGCCAGGTCAAGGGTGCCTACTCGCCCGACGCCGAGCCGGCCGGCCGGCGCGGGCTCGCGAACCTCGCACTCACGATGCTTTGCCTCGACGCTTCATCGCGCGGCGAAACGGTGTGGCCGGGCCGCGCTTACCAGCGCTTCAAGGACGCCGCGAACATGACCGACCGTCAGGGCGCGCTCGTCGCGTTGCTCGGTTCCGGCTCGGAACTCATCGGTCCCGCCCTCGCACGCTTTCACGAACTGTTCGCCGGCGAAGCGCTGGTCATCGACAAATGGTTCGCGATGCAGGCGATGGCGCCCGAACACGCAGGCCGCGTGTTCGAGCGCGTCAAGGCGCTCACGAAGCATGCCGACTTCAGCATCGCCAATCCGAACCGCGCGCGCAGCCTCGTCGGCTCTTTCTGCACCGGCAATCCGGCCGCCTTTCATCGCGCCGATGGCGCCGGCTACGCGTTTTGGGCCGATCGCGTGCTCGAGATCGACGCCGTGAATCCGCAGCTCGCCTCGCGCATCGCGCGCTCGCTCGATCGCTGGACGCAGCTCGCCGAGCCCTATCGCAGTGCCGCGCGCGAGGCCGTCGCGCGGGTAGCCGCATCACCCAAGCTCTCGAGCGACGCCAGCGAGATTGTCTTGCGCGCGCTCGCTGCGGGCTGACGCACAGGAGATCCATCGTGGCCAGCAAGAGTTCGACCTCGCCTACGAAGAAGCCGACGAAAAAGAACGCGTTCTATGCGCAGTCGGGCGGTGTGACGGCGGTGATCAACGCCTCGGCCTGCGGCGTGATCGAGACGGCGCGGATCCACCGTGCCGTGATCGGCAAGGTCTACGCCGGCCGCAACGGCATCATCGGTGCGCTCACCGAAGACCTGATCGACACCAGCCAGGAATCGGCCAGCGCGATCCGCCTGTTGCGCTCGACGCCGGCTGGTGCCTTCGGTTCGTGCCGCTACAAGCTCAAGTCGCTCGACGCCAACCGGCGCGAGTACGAGCGGTTGATCGAGGTCTTCCGCGCCCACGACATCGCCTGGTTCTTCTACAACGGCGGTGGCGACTCGGCCGACACCTGCTTCAAGATCAGCCAGCTCTCGGAAGCCATGGGCTACCCGCTGCAGGCGATCCACGTACCGAAGACGATCGACAACGACCTGCCCATCACCGACTGCTGCCCGGGCTTCGGCTCCGTCGCCAAGTACGTGGCCGTCTCCGCGCTCGAAGCCTCGCTCGACGTGCGCTCGATGGCGCGCACCTCGACCAAGGTGTTCGTGCTCGAGGTGATGGGCCGCCACGCGGGCTGGATCGCGGCCGCCGGCGGGCTGATCGAAGGGCACGGCATCCCGGTGGTGATCCTGTTTCCCGAAATCGAATTCGACGAAGCGAAGTTCATCGCCCGGGTCGACACGCTGGTGAAGGAGCACGGCTACTGCACCGTTGTCGTCTCCGAAGGCGCGCACCGGGCCGACGGCAGCTTTCTCGCCGAGCAAGGCACGCGCGACGCCTTCGGCCACGCGCAACTCGGCGGCGCCGCGCCGGTGGTGGCCCAAATGATCAAGGCTGCCCTTGGCCACAAGTTTCATTGGGCCACCGCCGATTATTTGCAGCGCGCCGCGCGCCACATCGCCTCGAAGACCGACGTGAAACAGGCCTACGAAGTCGGCCAGCACGCAGTCGAACTCGCCCTGAAGGGCCACAACGCGGTGATGCCGACGATCGAGCGCACGTCGGATGCGCCTTACAAATACAAGATCGGCATGGCCGAGCTGAAGAACGTGGCCAACGTCGAGAAGTTCATGCCGCGCGACTTCATCACCGAAGACGGCTTCGGCATCACTGAGAAATGCCGCACCTACCTCGAGCCGCTGATCGCGGGAGAGGACTACCCCGCCTACCGCGGCGGCCTGCCCGTCTACGCCACGCTCAAGAACGCGGCCGTGCCGCGCAAGCTCCAGCCGTTCGCCGTGAAGTGATGCCCGTGCCGGCTCCGGCCGTCCGCTAGAATCGCGTCTTTCGCCCGGCATGCCACGCTTGCCGAAGCGAGGCCGGCGTAGCTCAGTTGGTAGAGCAGCGCATTCGTAATGCGAAGGTCGGGAGTTCGACTCTTCTCGCCGGCACCATCCATTGGCCCGCAGCTCACTTCAGCTGCTTCAGCGCTTTCATGATTCCCCGTACCTCTGCCTCGGCCACTGCGCCCACGACGTCGTCGAGGTTGGCAGGAGTGACCTTGTCCGGGTTCACGTCGCCGCTCGCGGTGGCGGCCTTGCTCTGCTTGAGGCGCGCGAACAGCTTACTCCCGCCGCCCTCGTAGATCGTCCACGTGCAGGTCGCGCTCAGCTGCTTCGTTTTGGTGTTGAGCTTGGCTGTGGGCACGAGCTGGATGACGTAGGCCTCTTCCAACTTTTCCTTCACTGCCGCCTCGCCGCCCGCTTTCGCAGATTTCTTCACCGCGGCTTCGAACTTGGAATCGAAGACGACGGCCTTGTCGACCTTGATCTCGGGTTTTTGGGCCATGGTGCGGGCTCCGGCAGTGGGGCCGTGACCGTAGCCCAAAGGTGGCCGCGAGTCCATGCCGGAGACGGTCGCGCTGGTCGACGACGCGAGCTGCGTCCTCATAATCGACGATGCCTCTGCCTTCCCTCACGGCCCGGCGCCTGGTCCGGTTGCCCACGGTCTGGGGCTGGCTCCTGCTGCTGGTGAGCATGGTGGCGGCGAGTTGGGCGGCGGCAAGCCGCGTCTATCCCTTCCTCGCCGTCACCGAACTCGCGCCGGGTGCGCGCACCCTCGTGGTCGAAGGCTGGATCGACGCCGCCGAGCTTGAAGACGTGGCGCCCTTCCTGCGCGGCCATCGCTACGAGCGCGTGCTCGTGACGGGAGGGCCGGTGCTGGCGTGGGCCGATACGCAAGTGCTGGTGAGCTCGGCCGAGCGGGCCGCGGTCTATCTGCGCCGCCACGGCGTCGACGCGCCGCCGGTGCTCGCCGTACCCGCACCGGCGTCGGCGCAGGACCGCACCTTTCTCAGTGCGGTGATGGTGCGCGAGTGGGCCGCCCGGGAGCACGTGGCGCTCGATGCGATCGACGTGTTCTCGGCCGGCGCGCACGCCCGTCGCACGCGCACCCTTTACCGGCTGGCCCTCGGGTCGAGCGCCGAGGTCGGGATCGTCGCGACACCGCCGCGCGAGTTCGACGCGGCTCGCTGGTGGCGATCGAGCGCCGCCGCCAAGTCGGTGCTCGGCGAAACCATCGGCCTGGCTTGGACCACCTGCTGCTTCTGGCCGCCCGAGCCGGGTTCGCACGAAGAGCGTTGGGCCGCGCCAACGCCGGCCAGCACGCCTCCTCACTGAGCAACCGCGCCGGTCGTGCGCGCTGCAAGAAAGAGTTCACCCCGTTGCCCAGCCTGCAACGTGCAACGCCTGTCCACCCACGTTGTTGCCGGAGAACCGACATGCCCACCCGCCGTACCTTGCTCACTTTCCTCGCCGCCGCGGCGGCCAGTGCCTGCAGCGCGCCCGCTGCCTACGCGACCGGCTCGCTGGTCGACCTGCAGATCGTCGATCGAGGCCGCGGCGAGACGCTTTCCGCGTATCGACATCGCGGCGCGAGCTACGTCGCCGGGCGGCCGGGTGATCGCTACGCCGTGCGCCTGACCAATCACTCGAATGCACGCGTGCTGGTCGTGCTTTCGGTCGACGGGGTCAACGCCGTGAGCGGCGAGACGGCGTCGACGGGCCAGACCGGCTACGTACTCGGCGCGTACCAGACGGCCGAGATCACCGGCTGGCGCAAGAGCTACAGCGAAGCGGCGGCGTTCTACTTCACCGCCCTGCCCGACTCCTACGCGGCGCGTACCGACCGCCCCGACAACGTCGGCGTGATCGGTGCGGCGGTGTTCCGCGAGCGCGTGGTCGAGTCGCCGTTGCAGTCGCCCTCGTTCTCGTGGCGCGATCGCCAGCCGCCGGTGGCGCGCGAACGTGCCGATGCGGGGAATCGCGCGCAAGAGTCCGACCGTCGCGCCGACTCGTCGGCCGCGGCCGGTGCTGCCGATGCCTCGTCGGGCCGCCTCTCTTCCGCCCCTCCGGCCGCAGTGCCCGCACCCGAGCGCGAGGCCGACGCGAAGAAGGCCGAGAAGCTCGGCACCGGGCACGGCGAGCGCGAGTATTCGCCGACCAGCCAGACCGCCTTCGAGCGTGCGAGCACGCAGCCGGCCGAGCTCGTGCAGGTGCGCTACGACAGCATCGCCAACCTGGTGGCGAGTGGCGTCATCGCGCGTCCGCGGCCGTTGCCGCGCGTGCCCAATCCGTTCCCCGGCTTCGTCGCAGACCCGGGTTGAGCCTGACGGCTTCGCAGCCACAGGGCGTGCTGCAGGCGCTCAAGGTGGCGAGCCACGGCTACGTGCTCGAGAGCGGCCGCATCGTGCTCGAAGGGCGAACAGCTGCTCGGCAACCCGAAGGTGGTGGCGGCCTATCTCGGCTGAGCGGGGTGATGGCAGGCGCGGGGCCAGCCTCGCACCTCCGGCGATACTGTTTCCGTCGTTTCGGGTGAGGGCACGAACATGGGAACACTTTCGGACGCTCAGCGGCAATGGATTCGAGACCTCGGCCATCTCGTCGGCTCGCCAAGCTCGCAAGTGCCATCGCCGCGAGAGGCCGCCGAGCAGCACGCCGCTAGACAAGGGTCACCATCGGACGCGCCCGTGGCGATTAGCGACGCGCCGTTGACGGGGGCGACCTTCGAGCGCAGCAAGAGCGCCGTCGGTGACGACGACGGCCGGCTCAGCGCCGACGTCGAATACGCGAAGCTGCCCTCGGCGCTGCGCGACAAGCTGAGCCAGGATTTCTGGGCCGGCCTCGTGACGCAGCAACGCCGCACGCTCGTCGAGACCTACAGCCGGCTGAAGCACTACGGCGTGTGGGACGCCATCACGCGCATCACCGGCGAGAAAGAGCACCCGGAGAAGCACGTGAAGCTCTTCGGCTTCGAGTTCGAGACCGACGGCAACTCGGGCGGCCTGACCTTCGAGGCTCTCGACGCCGAAGCCCTGATCAAGAAGCTGAAGGCCACCGGCCACTTCGGTGAAGACGGCACCATCATGGGCCTCATGCACAAGGGGCAGACATCCAACCGCGAATGGGCCGGCGACCCGGACGATCCAAGAGGCGCCCACATCTCGACCGGTGCCGGCAACACGGTCGATGCGCACATCGACAAGCAGGCGCCGGTCGGTAAGCCCGCCGACGGCAAGACGACCGTCGACCCGCACCAGGCCTACAAGCACGGCACGCAGGAGCTCGCCCCCGAGATCGTGCGCAAGGTGGTGGGTGGCGTTCCGATCAAGCCGACGATCAGCATCGAAGAGAACAAGGACGGCTGGCACGGCGGCGAAGGGAAGATTGGCATGGAGGTCGAGCTGCGCGGACCGGTCGAGAAGGAGAAGCCGAACTTGCGCGGCCCCCGCACCCCCGACCCCGCGCCCGAGGAGATCCAGGCGCGAATCGCCAAGCGCGTCGCCCACACGAGCACGCAGTTCCCGGTTTCCGTTGGCACGCGGCCCGACGAGGTTCCCGAGAACACGGCCTTCGCGACGGCGCTGGCGGCCGCCGTGATGGAGGCCGCGCGTGGCGCCAAGACCTCGGTGCAACTCGACATGGCTTACTACCAGGACCACCCGACGGACCAGCCGGCGACGTTGAAGGTGATCGGCGAGATCGGCGTGGTGGTCCGCAGCGAGCTGGGGGTGCTCGCCGGCGACGTGAAGGGCTTGAAGATGACGTTCGGCGCCGGCTCGAAAGCGGGTTTCGTCTCGCTGCTGGGCTGAGCGAGGCCCTCGGGCTGGGCCATGCCCTGCTGGCACGGCCCGACGAACGGTTGGAATACGCGGTGGGCATGGGCCGTCTGCATATCGGTGAGCACGCCGCTCGCGCGCCAACCTGGAGCTTTCCACCCATGCTGAAGACCGTCTCGCTCGCCGCCGCCACGGCCGCCCTGCTCGTCATCACCGGCTGCACGGGCTACGCCAGCCCCTCGGCCCCGATGCCGGCGATGCTCTCGAACGGCGCCCTAGTCGCGCCCGGCGGCATGACGCTCTACCAGTTCGACCGCGACACCGCCGGCAGTGGCAAGAGCGCCTGCAACGGCCCGTGCGCCGCCTTGTGGCCGCCGATGATGGCGAGCGCCACCGATCAGCCGAGCGGCAACTACAGCATCTTCGCGCGCGAAGACGGCACGAAGCAGTGGGCCTACAAGGGCAAGCCGGTCTACACCTACAAGTCCGACGCTAAACCAGGCGACCGCACCGGCGACAACTTCCGCGACGTCTGGCACATCATCAAGGAATGACGCCCGACGGCCCCGCGCGCGAGCAGCAGTTGCTGACGTGGCTGCCGCGCCTGCGGCGCTACGCGCGTGCGCTGGCCGGCAACCGCGAAGACGCCGACGATCTGGTGCAGGACACGCTGCTTCGCGCCTGGTCGCGGCCCGGCCTGTGGGGCGGCGTGGCCGACGTGCGTGCCTGGCTCTTCGCCATCCTCCACAACCTGCATGTCGACGCCATCCGTCGCTCGAAGATCACCACCGTGCCGCTCGACGAGCACACGCCCGAGCCACCGACGCCCGCGCGCCAGGGCGAACGCCTCGCAGTGCTTGACCTGCAGGGCGCGCTCGACCTGCTGCCCGCCGAACAGAAGGAAGTGATCCTGCTCGTCGCCCTCGAAGACATGTCGTACGCCGACATCGCCACGCTGCTCTCCATTCCCATCGGCACCGTGATGTCGCGCCTCGCTCGTGGCCGCGAACGGCTGCGATCGCTGGTGGAAGGCAGGGCCGAGCCGGTGCGGCTGCAGGTCGTGAAATGAGACCGTCTCCATGAACCCGAACGATCCCGGCGTGGCGCCCGTGCGCGAGGCCGAGTTGCATGCTTTCATCGACGGCCAGCTCACGTCGGAACGCCAGGCCGAGCTCGACCTCTGGCTCGCGCAACGGCCCGACGAAGCGTCACGCGTCGAGGCTTACCGCAGCCAGAAGGCAGCACTGCGCGCGCTGTTCGACCCCGTGCTCGACGAGCCGCTGCCGGCGCGGCTCGCCGCCGCGGCACGCCCGCGCCGGCAGTGGCATTCGCTTCCGGCGGCGGCCGGCTTCGTGCTCGCCTTGCTCGGCGGCGTGGCCGGGTGGGCGCTACATGCCGGTCTCACTCCGGCGCCGGCGGCCCTCGCCGCCGCGCCGACTTCGGCCACGGCCACGGCAACCGCCGCGGCCCGCGCCAGCGCGTTCGCGCAGCGGGCCGCCATCGCACATGCGGTGTTCAGCCCCGAAGTGCGCCGGCCGGTCGAGGTCGATGCCGCACACGAAGACCAGCTCGTGACGTGGCTCTCCAAGCGCATGGGCGCCCCGATGAAGCCCCCGCATCTCCAGTCGCTCGGCTATGCGCTCGAAGGCGGCCGGCTGCTGCCCGGCGGCCAGGGGCCAGTGGCGCAGTTCATGTACCGAGACGAAGCCGGCCAGCGCCTCACGCTCTACGTCTCGAACGAGGTCGCCGAGCTGGCGTCGCCGGCAGGCGCGGCGAGCGGAACGGCATTCCGGTTCGCACGCGAGGGCCAGCTCAACGTCTTCTACTGGGTCGAAGGCCGCTTCGGCTACGCGCTCTCGGCCGAGGCGGACCGCAACGCGCTCGCCGCAGTGTCGGAAGAGGTGTATCGCCAGCTGGCGGCCCGCTGACGCGGGCCACCAGCTCGCTCACGCGATCGCCTGCTCCTTGCGCAGCATGGTGACGATGGCCTTGCCGTTCATAGTCATCTTCTTCTCCTTGGCGAACTGGTCGAACATCTTCTCGTAGGCGTTCGGCGGCCCGTCGAGGATCATCGTCAGCCGCTTGGTGTCGCCCGACTCCAGCTTGAGCACCTTGATCGCCTTGGGTACGTTGACCTTGGGCGCGGCCTGTACCTGGCCGAGCTTGACCAGCGGCGCGACCAGACTGTTGGCGTACTCGAATGCGTTGCCGGCCTGCTCGAGCGAGTCGAGCAGCGTCTGCGCCTTCTTGGAATGCGCCGTGTTCGGGTGCTGCTTCATGAAGGCCTGGACCTTGACCTTCAGCGGCCCGACCTTGACGTTCAGCGCGCTCAGATCGATGAGCGCCACGCGCGCCTTCGTGAGGTCGGCCTGGTTGCCCTTGGCGTAGGCGTCGCGCGCGGCAGCGTCGAGCTTGTCGGCCTTTTGCACTACGGTGTCCGAGACCTTGGTGATCGCCGTCACGTCGGTCTCGATCGCGGCCAGGGCCTGGATCGCCGCCACGTCGACCTGCCCGAGCAGAATCAGCGGCGGCAGGAAGTCGTCGGCCGCTTTGAAGTTGTCGGCCGCGGTGTCGAGGTCGTCGAGCAGGCCCTGGCCCTTCTTGGCGTATTCGTCGCCGGCATAGGTCTTGCGGAAGTCTTCGACGCGCTTCTTGAGAATGGCCACGCGCGGCGCCGGCTCGCGCAGCTTGATGATTGCCAGGCGCGCGTTGGTGAGGCCGGGCTGGTTGCCGCTCGCATAAGCCGCGCGGGCGGTCTTGTCGAGGTTGGCAGCTTCCGCGGCAGCAGCGACGCCGAGCTTTGAGATGCTCTTGACGTCGCCGTCGAGCAAGGCGAAGTCCTTGACTGCGTTCTTGTGCCCGCCCTGCAGGGCATTGAGCTTCTTGTCGGCCTCCTTGAACAGCGTCTCGGCCGACTCGATGTCTTTCGTGAGCAGGTCTTCAGAGGCGACGATGCGCTCGGCGAGCATCTCGACCTCCTTGTGCTTGGCCGCCATGAAGGCTTTGTCGCTGCGAAGGCCCTTCACCGCGACCAGCGCGCCGGTGGCCGTGCCCTCGAGGCTTTCCATCCGCGTCACGATCTTCTCGAGCTGCGGCCGATAGGTCTCGATCAGGTCGCCATCGTCCTTCTTGATCGCTTGTTCGAGCTTCGAGTGGTAGTCGCCGAACTCCTTGTGCGCCTTCTTCGCGAGCGGCTCGAGCGTGGCGAGCATGGACGTGGCGTCTTTCAGGTTCTTGACGGTTTCGGGTGGCATGGCGGTTCTCCGGATGGGTTGCACGAAGGCGATGACGAAGTGGCGACCTGCGTCGCCACCCGTCACCCCCATCAAGCGCAAACCAGCCGAAGAACACGCCAGCCGCGGGCGACTGTTACCGCGCGCGGTTGCCGCGCGCGTAGCATCTGCCACACCTGCTCCGGCGTGGCCGGCATCCCGATCTCCTCGGCCGCGCGGCCGAAGCAGGCATGGGTCAGCGCATCGATCACCGCGTTCATCACCGCCGGCGTGGCGTCGATGGTGCAGAGTTCGCACACGCCCTTCACGCCGAGCGGATTCAGCGTGCACGGGATCGTGGTGTCGAACTCGGTCTTGAAGGTGCCGGCGATGTCGGCGCGCGGTTCAGTCCGGCAACCCGGCCGCCAGCCTGCAAGCTTGCGCGCCATCGGGCAGACCCTCAGCGATGCCACGCCGTAATTCCCCCAACGACATCCGCGACCTCAGTGACTCAGCCGCCCGGCCGAACTGGTGGTCGACAAACGTCAGGGCCAGCGCGCGGCGGCGAAGAAGAACCGCCGCAACCGGCACAACTTACCCCGAAGCGCGGCCACTGTCCCGTGCGGCTCTTACGCTGCGCTCAGGCGCCACGCACCACGCCCCGGCTCACGCTTTCATCATGATCGTGTTGACGCCGAGCACGTTGCGATCGCCATGCCTGGCGAGCAGCCGGAGTGGCGACTGCTTTCATCGCCCTGGCGGCGGCGGCCGTCGGCATCGACAGCAGGCCCGACTGCCAGGCGGGGGCAGGCCTGACCCGAGCTGATACAGCAGCGGCAGCCGCGATCGATGGCACCGCAGACGTCGGCGGCCGGCAGATCGGACGAGGCGTCGGGCGCGACGACGGCCGTCGTTCGACTCGCGCTGGCTTGCGACGCGCCGTCCGGCGTCGCCGATGGCGCGGTCAACCGATGCTCGGCGCGGCGGGGACGGCAGCGCCGAGTCGAATTGAATTGCCCGGGTTGCGAAAAATCAGCGGTTGCTCGCGTACCGCCCCCGGCGCGATCGCGCCGGCACGCGCCACCGCGTCGGTGACGAGCCCATGGTGCGGGCTCTTCACGCACACCGGGTCGGCGGCAGCGGGGTCGTTGGCAAGCATGAAGGCTTGGCAGCGGCAGCCGCCGAGGTCCTGCTCGCGGAATTCGCAGCTCGAACACGGCTCCTTCATCCAGCCGGTGCCGCGATAGCGGTTGAAGCCTTCCGAATCGAACCAGATGTCCCGCAGACTGTGTTCGCGCACGCTCGGAAAGCTCAGCCCCGGCAGCATCTTGGCGGTGTGGCAGGGCAATGCGGTGCCGTCGGGCGCGACGGTCAGGAACATGTTGCCCCAGCCGTTGACGCACTTTTTGGCACGGCCCTCGTGGTAGTCGGGTGCGACGAAGAAGATGCGCATGCGGTCGCCGAGCTTGGCGCGCCAGGCAAGGGTCGTTTCCTCGGCCAGGCGCAACTGTTCATGCGTCGGCAACAACTGGTCGCGGTTCAGGTACGCCCACGAGTAGTACTGGGTGTTCGCCAGCTCGAGGTACTCGGCGCCGAGATCGACGGCCATCGCAATGATGCGGTCGATGTGATCGATGTTCATGCGGTGGATCACGACGTTCATCACCATCGGCCAGTCCTGGTCCTTGATGATCTTCGCGACCCGGCTCTTCAGATCGAAGGTCTTGGTGTGCGAGAGAAAGTCGTTCATTTCCTGGGTCGAGTCCTGGAACGACAGTTGCACGTGTTCCAGCCCGGCCGCCTTCAGCGCGGCGGCGCGGGCAACCGTCAGCCCGACCCCCGAGGTCAGAAGATTGGTGTAGTAGCCCAGGCTGCGCGCCTCGGCGACGATCACTTCGAGGTCGTCGCGCACCAGCGGCTCGCCGCCCGACAGGCCGAGCTGTACTGCGCCCAATTCGCGCCCCTGGCGCAGCACGCGCAGCCAGTCGTCGGTGCTCAGCTCGTCTTGCTGGCGAGCGAAGTCGACCGGGTTGTAGCAGAACACGCAATGCAGCGGGCAGCGGTAGGTCAGCTCGGCGAGCAGCCAGAGCGGCGGGCCGACGGCGGGTGCGTCAAGGCTCATCGCGGTCAGTTCCACGCCAGCCAGCGCTGCTTGCCGGCCATTTCGACGAACGCCAGCACGTCGCTCTCCAGGCCCTGCAGCGTGTGCGCTTGCTCAATGTCGGCGGCGATGGCGCCGACACTGCGCTCGCCATCGCAGCGTTTCATGATTTCTCCGGCGCTTCCGTTGAGCTTGACCATGCCTTCGGGATAAAGCAGCACATGGCAGTTCTGCACTGGCTCCCACTGCAGCCGGAAGCCGGCGCCGACGCGCGGTCGCGTTGCGGTCGACAGGCTGCTCATGGATAACGTGCCGCCATCGCGTCGTTCATCGCCCACAGGACGTCGAGCTTGAACTGCAGCACTTCGACCGCGCGCTCCTGCATGGGGCGGGTGATGAAGTGATCGAGCGTGATCGCCAGACCCTGCTCGACGTCGCGCCGTGCCTGGCTGACACGGTTGCGAAAGTAGCTCAGGCCACCGGGCTCGATCCAGCCGTAGTGCTCTGGCCAGGTGGCCAGCCGCTGCTTGTGGATTTCAGTTGCGAACAGCTCGGTCAGCGACGAGCAGACCGCTTCCTGCCACGGTGCCCGACGCGCGAAGTTCACGTAGGCATCGACCGCGAAGCGCATTGCCGGCACCACATGACGCAGGTCGACGACCTCGTCGCGCGTGAGTCCCACGGCCTGGGCGAGGTGCAGCCACGCCTCGATGCCGCCTTCGTCCCGGATGCCTCCGAGTGCGAAGCCATCGTGGTCGAGGATGCGCTGCACCCAGCCACGGCGGACCTGCGCGTCGGGGCAGTTGGAAAGCACCGCCGCGTCCTTGATCGGTATCGCTATCTGGTAGTAGAAGCGGTTGGCGACCCAGCCGCGCACTTGCTCGGGCGTCGCGCGGCCACTGTTGAGCAACACGTTGAACGGGTGGTGAATGTGATACGCGCGGCCGCGTTCGCGCAATTGGCGCTCGAATTCCTCGCGTGTCCACGCAGGCTCGCTGGTCTCGTTCGCAGGCGCTGGATAGCGGCTCGCCTGGATCATGTCGGCGCGCATCAGAGCTGGATCGTCATGTTGTCTTCGCAGACCTCGATGCCGGCGCGCGTCAGCGTCGCGCGCTCGGCCGAGTCTTCATCGAGGATCGGGTTGGTGTTGTTGATGTGGATCAGCAGCCGCCGCGTCGGTGGCGGCAATTTCGCCAGCCACTCGATCATTCCATCGGGCCCGGATTGCGGCAGGTGGCCGATTTCCCGGGCGAGCTTGCGGCCGATACCGAGCCGCGGCATTTCGTCGTCGGTCCAGAAGGTGCCATCGACCAGTACCGCCTCGGCGCTCGACATCGCTTCGAACACCGACGGCGTGATCTCGCCGAGCCCCGGCGCATAGAACGCGGTCTTGCCGCTGCGCCGGTCGTGAAGCGTCATGCCGATGTTGTCGCCGGCAACCGACTGCTCGCGGTGCGGCGAGTACGGCGCTGCCTTGCTGCGCAGGGGCAACGCCCGGAAATGCAAATCGGGGACACCGGGTACGTCGAACCAGCCGCCGTCGAGGGCGATTCGCCTCCGATGCACGCCGCAGTAATGCCCCAGCACGCGCAACACCGGATTGCCCTGGCTCAAGTCTTCCTCGACCGGATCGGTGCACCACAGCGGCAACGGCGTGTCGCGTTCACGGAGCATGAAAAGACCGGTGGCGTGGTCGATCTGGCCGTCCATCAGAACCACGCCTGCGATCGCGGTGTCTCGCAGGGCGCGCGCGGGCTGCAGCGCTGGATGGCTGCGGATCTGTTCGAGGATGTCGGGCGACGCGTTGAAGAGCACGCCGTCGAGGCCTTCGTCGGGCTGGACGAAGATCGACGACTGCGTTCGCGGTCTGGCGCGGATGCGTCCTGAGCGGACGCCGGCGCAGTTGCGGCAGTTGCAATTCCACTGCGGGAAGCCGCCGCCGGCGGCGGAACCTAGGATCGTGATGCGCATCGAATGCCGATACCGGATGGAGAACGCCCCGCAGCATGCCGCGGGGCGTCGGCCGAACTGTTGACTCGACTCAGCGGCTGGCGACGTACATCGTGATCTCGAAGCCGAAACGGAGGTCGGTCGCGGTCGGGGTTTGCCATTGCATGGGAAGCTCTCCTATGAGGTTGCGCAGGCGCCAAACGGTGCTCGCGAGGACGACGTCCTGGTCCTGATCTTCGGGCGCCCGGGACGCGGCAAACAGACCCCTTGCCATGATTCGAACCTCATGATTTTCATGAATCGACGGCGCATCGGCGATGGGCAGCCGATACCATGGGCTGCAATGACGCTCAGCCTGAAGATCAACGTCATCGTCGGTGCGATGACCTTCCTGTTCGTCGTCGCCGCAATGGTGCTGCAGCTGCGCAGCCTGCGTGAATCGGTGCACGAAGAAGTCTTTGCCGCGAACCGGGTCGCAGCCCAGATGCTCGAGCGGACGGTGCGCCGCGATGCGCCGCAGGGCGTGCCTTCGATGCTGAGTTTTCTGCAAGGCATCGGGCGAGTTCGCTCGAACGACATCACTCTCCTCGACCAGCAAGGCCAGGTGCTGTATCGCTCGCCGCCGTCGCCGTACAAGGCCGGCCGCGACGCGCCAGCCTGGTTCGACCGGCTGGTAACACCCGGGCCATCGCTGCGTTCCATCGAATTGCCCGACGGCACGCTGGTCGTTCGGTCGAACGCGTCACGCGCTGTGCTCGATGCGTGGGACGACGTCGCCTTCCTGGTCGGCGCTGCGCTCGTGCTGCTGCTGTCGGCCAATGCGCTGGTCTTCTGGCTGGTCGGGCGGGCGGTGCGGCCGTTCGGGCACATCGTCACCGCATTGAATCGAATGCAGGCAGGGCGGTTTGACGTCCATCTGCCGCCGCTGAAAGGGACCGAGGCGGGAGCGATCGGCGACGCCTTCAACCGCATGGTCGGCGAACTGCAGAGCCATATCGAAACCGAACGCCGTGCGGTCCGCGCAGAGCTGCAGCTTTCCGACAGCCGCGAGCTGACCCACTGGCTCGGCCAGCACATCGAACGCGAACGCCATTTGATCGCGCGCGAGCTGCACGACGAGCTTGGCCAGTCGGTGACCGCGATGCGCAGCATGGCGCTCTCGATTGCGCAGCGCATGCACGCGCTCGATCCTTCGGCGGAAGCGGTGGCGCGCTTGATCGCCGACGAGTCGTCGCGGCTCTACGACGCCATGCACGGCATCATTCCGCGGCTCACGCCGCTGCTGCTCGACAACTTCGGGCTCAGCGAGGCACTCCGCGACCTGGTCGCGCGCACCCGGCGGAGTCAGCCCGAGGTGACGATGGAGCTGAACGTCGAGCTCGGCGACGCGACCGTCTCCAGCGAAGTCGCGCTGGCCCTCTACCGCGTGGCGCAGGAGGGTTTGAGCAACGCATTGCGCCACGGGCAGGCGCACCGGATCGAGCTGACGGTGACGGCTGCCGACGGTGCGCTGACGCTGACCCTGCGCGACGATGGCCGGGGCCTGGCGCCCGACTGGGCGAAGCGCACCGGTCACTACGGGCTACGCTGGCTCGCCGAACGCGTCGAGGCGCTCGGCGGCGAGTTGCGCGTCGAAGCCGCCGAGCCGGGCGGTGTGCATTTGCAGAGCCGGCTGCCGCTGGACGCAGCAACGACTGCGACGAACGCGACCCACGCCATCCCTGCTTACGTTGCGGCGACCACATGATCCGCGTCATGCTGGTCGACGACCACGCGCTCGTGCGAATGGGATTTCGCATGTTGCTCGCCGACGCAAAGATCGACGTCGTCGCCGAGGCCGAAAGCGGTGAGCAGGCTTGCCTCGACTACCCCCGAGTCAAGCCCGACGTGGTCGTGATGGACCTGTCGATGCCTGGCATGGGTGGCCTCGAGGCGGTGCGTCGGCTGCTGGCGCAGGACGCGAAGGCGCGAGTGCTGGCGCTGTCGGCGCACGAAGACACGGCGCACCCGCGGCGCGTGCTGCGTGCCGGCGCGCTCGGCTATCTGGCCAAGCGCAGCGCGCCCGAGGCGCTGATCGCCGCGGTCCGTGCGGTGGCCCGCGGCGACCGCTACGTCGACGCGCACACCGCGCAGGCGCTGGCGATGGCGCATCTCGACGGCGACAGCAGCCCTGCCGAGAGGCTGAGCGAGCGCGAGTTCTCGGTCTTCATCCAGTTGGCGCGGGGCCAGAGCGTGGCTCAGATCGCCGAAACCCTGAGCCTGTCGCCGAGTACCGTCGGTACGCACCTGTACCACGTCAAGCAGAAGCTCGGTGCGGGCAACCAGTCCGAGCTGACCCTCGTCGCGCTGGGCTGGGGGCTGATACAGGTCTGACCCCAGCCCGGCGCCACGATCCGATCGTCAGGGAGGTCGAGCCCAGCACTTTGCATACCGTCCAAGCGCCATGAACTTCAACGACCCGACCCGACTTGTCTGCACCTGCTTCGGCGCCGCGCCGGCCGCGGGCCTGGACCTTTCCGGCTTCGACCCCGACGTCCGCGTGCAGGACGACCTGTTCCGCGCCACCAACGGCCGCTGGCTCGAGGTTACCGATATCCCCGCCGACAAGCCGCGTTACGGCAGCTTCATGCAGCTGAGCGACCTCGCCGACACGCGCCTGCGCGCCATCGTCGATGACCTGACCGCTCGGCCGCAGGAGGATGGCAGCGTCGAAGCCAAGATTGCGGCGTTCTACGCCGCCTTCCTCGACACCGACGCGATCGACGCCGCAGGCATCGAGCCGATGGCCCCGTTGATCGACGAGATCGACGCGATCGCAACGGCTCGGCAGTTGGCGCAGTGGCAGGGCCGCATGCAGGGCCGCCTCGACACGCCGGTGCGGCTATGGGTCCGACCCGACTTCGATCAGCCCGGCGTGCATCGGGCGCTCACCTGGCAGGGTGGGCTCGGCCTACCTGATCGCGACTACTACGTGAAGACGGACGACCCGCGCCTGGCTGCCGCCCGCGCGGCCTACGCGGCGTACCTGACCACGCTGGCAGCGCTGTCGGGCGAGACGCAGGCGCCGTACGCCGCGGAGCGCGTGCTGGCGATCGAGCGGCGCATCGCCGAAGCGCATTGGGC
>Ga0209512_1002416_pt1 | contig 19918 bp, 9 predicted proteins | sample frozenSSSSmetaG_FD_184142 | JGI IMG/M metagenome (GOLD analysis project Ga0209512, IMG submission 184142) | Glacier valley bacterial and archeal communities from Borup Fiord, Nunavut, Canada, to study Microbial Dark Matter (Phase II) -... | ecosystem: Environmental > Aquatic > Freshwater > Ice >... | reverse complement strand
GAAGTCAGTTTTATGAGGGAGGGAATGAATGGTAAGACTGCCGATCCGTTTCAGGAGCAGAGACTTACTGTTTCTCAAACAGTCGACTTTCCGCTAACAACTTCTTACCGTATGAAAGCTATCAGGGAAGAGGGAAAAGCAATGGAATTTGCGATTAAAGCTGAAGAGAGGGAAATCAAAGTTGGCGTTAAAACCCGTTATATTGAAGTGCTATATGCGCTTCATCTTCAAAAATTGCGTGACCAGCAACTAAAACTGGCTACTGAATTGTACAATGCAGTTTATACGCAATTCGAAACAGGCATGGGAAATGGGATGGACCTCACCAAGGCTGAATTGCAGGTGGCCGAAGCGAATAATGATATTGACGATGCCCGGAGGCAATTGCACCTGGCTCGTTATGGTCTTTTTAACCTGATGGGCCTTCAGCCTGAAAACCAGAAATACACGATTCAGTTTATGGATACACTCCGAAGTACCGATGTTGATATTTCGCAGATCCAGGCATTGGCGGTACTCACCGATCAGCCATTGTATAAATCCTCTTCAAGTGAACTCAACGCCTCCAACTATTTTCTGAAAGAAGCCAAAAGCAATATTCTTCCAGATATCCGCTTCAATTTGTATAAACAGGATTACGGAACAGGTTACAATTTCAATGGGTTCGAGGTTGGACTTAGTTTTCCGATCTGGTATCCGCTTGGGCAAAAAGGGCGTATAAATACAACCCTCGCGCGACAGGATGAAATTCGGTGGAAGCAGCAGGAAATCAAGCTCGATATGAAAAAACAAATCGAACATGCCTGGCACAGTTACGAAGTGAGCCGGTCGACAATCAAGCGGTACGACGAAACCATTCGAAGCAAAGCCGAAAAATTGCAGACACTCACCCTGACAGCTTATCGTCTTGGTGAGGTTGATTTACTGAACCTTATCAGTGCCCAACAAATCTACCTCAACAGCCAGCAGCGCTACTTATCATCTCTACGCGATTTCTATATTCAGCTTGTCGAACTCGAAAAGTTCCTCGATAAAGATCTTGTTTATTAGTAAGTTATTTGCAAAATAATTGTTCTATGGAAAAACTTCAATTCATTAGACGTTGGGTTTTGGTAAACCTCCTAACTTTTCTGTTGATCATCATTTATTCATGCGGAGGCCAACAGGAACCTGTTCAAAAGGAAAAAGGAGCCTCCGATTCGCCTCCTTCTGTTTCAGGAATAAAACCCGAAAACCTTGTAAAGCTTTCAGCCCAGGAGATCGCTGAGTTAAAAATTCAAACAATAGCGGTTACCAGCAGCCTTGTGAATTATAGCATTGAAGTTCCTGGCGTTGTATTCCCTGCTCCTAATCATATTAGTATTATCAGTACGCCTATTAACGGACGGATCAGCCGCATAGATATTCAGGAAGGAGAGATCGTAAAGCCCGGTCAGGAGATGTTTAGCATCGAGAGTCTTGAATTTGGCAATATGGTTTCGGAGTATCTTCAGGCTGTTTCCGAAGAAACTTTTCAGACGTCCAGATTGCATCGGCTCGAACAATTGGTGGAGCAAACAATTAGCTCTAAAAGCGAACTTGAACGTGCCAGTTCTGATTATCAGCGTGCCAAGACAACCGTTATCGCTGCTGTCTCAAAATTGAAAGCCATTGGTGTACCCGCCAATGAAATTAATGCGTTCCGAACGGCAGAAAGTATCGATCCTACCCTCAAAATTCATTCACCCATTGGTGGTAGTCTGGATCAACGGTCAGTAGAACTTGGACAATCGGTGAATGCGCTCCAAATGCTTGCACGTGTTTTAGATATCAGTCATGTTTTGGTTCGTGGTTACGTTTCTCCGGAAGATGCCCGCTATATTAATAAAGGCGATTCGGTTAGAATCTTTCGTAGGCAAAATGATCCGTTTGAGATGAAAGCGGTCGTTACATCGATCAATCCCGGTCTAGATGAAAACAATCGATCTGTCGTAGTAAATGTGCTGCTGGCCAGCGTCGATAATTGGCCGAAACCCGGAGAAAATCTTCGGTTGTCAATTAGTACCTCTTCCCAGACAGAGGTGATTACCATTCCTATAGAAGCGTTGACCTACGAAGGAAACGATCCGATTGTTTTTGTGAAGATCAGTGAATCAACTTTCGAGAAACGGAAAGTAGTTGTTCCTGAGTTTCGCGATAAATATGCAGTGATACAAAAAGGTCTTGAGAAAAACGAAAGGTTAGCTGTAACCCAGATTTTTAGTATCAAAGCCCTATCCCGTTTCGATAAAATTGCCGAAGAATAAACCTTTACCTGAAACCCGAGAATATGCTTAACCAAATAATCACATTCAGTGTCAGACAAAAGTTTATCGCTCTTTCATTGGTTCTTCTGATGGCTGTAGCCGGTTATTTTTCATTGATCAGGTTGCCTATTAACTCCCTACCCGATGTTACACCTGTTCAGGTTTTGGTGATCACCAAAGCCGGAAGGTTTTCTCCTTTTGATGTCGAAAAGCTGGTTAGTTATCCGATTGAAACGGCGATGAATGGCTTGCCTGATGTAAAACAGGTTCGATCCACCTCTCAATTTGCGCTATCGGCTGTTACGATCGAATTTGAAGAAGGGACCGATATATACTTTGCCCGGCAAATGGTCAGTCAAAGGCTCCAGTCCATCTCGTCTGATTTGCCTCCCGATGTTTCCGCACCGCAACTGGGGCCCATCTCAACTGCACTTGGCGAAATATTTCAGTACGCTGTTCGCGGAGAGAATAAATCGCTCACCGAACTGCGCGAAATCCAGGATTGGCTGATCGTTCCTCAGTTGAAAGTGGTTAAGGGAGTGACCGAAATCAATTCATTCGGTGGTTTTGTCAAGCAATATGAAGTAATTATTGCCCCGGAGAAAATCCGCACTTTTGGAATCGGGATCAAAGAAATTATTGATGCGATTGCGAATAACAACAGCGTCTCAGGAGGTAATTTTCTTGAGCATAACCGGGAACAATACATCATTCGCGGGTATGGACAAATCAATAAAGCCGACGATATCCGAAACATCATTATCCGGAACATCAATAACAAACCAGTTTTTATTAAAGATATTGCCGATGTGGTAATCGGAACTCAGATCCGTCAGGGCGGAGTTACGCAGGATGGTAAAGGCGAAATTGTGAGTGGCATCGTGATGATGCTCCGGGGTGGAAACGGTCGTGAGGTGATTGCAGATATTGAAAAGAAGATTAATGAAATCAATAAGTCGCTTCCGGAGGGTGTTCAGATTGAAAAATTCTACGACCAGTCGGATCTGATTGACCGCACAACTGCTACTATTTCGACCAACCTGGTAGAGGGAGGCTTCCTGGTTATTGTTGTATTGCTACTGTTACTTGGCGAGATCTCAGGAGCTTTAATCGTTGCAATGGTGATTCCGTTCTCGATGTTATTCGCCTTTATTGGAATGCGCGAATTTGGGTTGGCGGCCAACCTGATGAGTTTGGGCGCCATCGACTTTGGGATGGTCGTCGATGGATCGGTGGTGATGATTGAAAACATTGTTCACCGCCTGCAACAAAACAAGAACCAAAATACGGATGATCTGATTATATCCGCTTCTAAACAGGTTGTCAGGCCTATATTTTTCGGTGTCTTAATTATTCTGATGGTCTATGTGCCGATCATGACCTTTAGCGGCATGGAGGGCATTTTGTACCGCCCTATGGCAATCACAGTGGCGGCAGCAGTTTTGGGTTCGTTAATGCTTGCCCTGATTTTTGTTCCGGCCATTTCGTCGCTTATTTTTAAGAAGGGGGTAAAAATACGGCGTAACTATCTTATCGACTGGATTAAACCAAGGTATCAGCACGGATTGGAAGAACATATTGACCGACGGATGTCCGTAAGTATTTCAGCCGCAATTATTTTTGGGCTTTCAATGATTGTGATGAGCCGCCTGGGAACAGAGTTTCTTCCTGAACTTGACGAAGGTTCTATCCTGGTTGAACAGGTCAGAATGCCATCAGTAACACTGAAAGAGTCGATGGACAATGCCAACTGGCTGGCCGGAAAACTGATTGAGAATATTCCTGAAATCAAAACAGTGGTTCCAAAAACGGGTCGGTCGGACCTGGCAAACGACTGGATGGGCGTACACCAGACCGATGTTTGGATCGTACTGAAACCTGCCGATGAGTGGAGGAAAGGAATGACGAAGGAAGACATTATTACTCAAATTGAACCCTATCTGAAGACAGAACCCGGGTTGGCCTATAATTTCACCCAACCAATTGCCATGCGTGTCGATGAGTTGACAAGTGGTGTAAAGTCAGATCTGGCCGTGAAAATTTATGGTGAAGACCTTGATTCGCTTAATAAAGTAGGTGAAAATATTTCGGCACTCGTTTCGGGAATGCCTGGCACAGCTAACTTTTTCGTTGAGCAACCTGTTGGTCAGCCTTATCTGACCATCGAGATTGACCGGGAAGCAGTTGCATCGTTCGGATTGAATGTGAATGATGTACAGTCAGTGATTGAAGCTGGAATCGGTGGTCAGGTTGCGGGGCAGTTGTACGAAGGTCAAAGACGTTTCGATATTCAGGTACGATATCCGGCCGAATTCCGTTCCGAATTACAGAAGATTCAGGAAATTCCTGTGCCATTGCCGAATGGTGATTTTATTCCGATTAAGCGGGTCAGCCGTATCGTCGCCCAGGAAGGACCACGCGAAATTCAGCGAGAAAATGGGTGGCGCAGACTCATTGTGGGCATCAACATTAAAAACATCGATATTGGAACCTATGTAAGTCAATTGCAGGCAGCCATCGATCTGAAGGCAAAAGTTCCGTCGGGCTATTTTCTTGAATATGGCGGGACGTTTGAAAATCAGAAACGGGCCATGAACCATTTATTGCTGGTTGTACCCTTTTCCCTTTTTATCATTATCGGACTGTTATACATCAACTTCGGGAAAATGCGCAATGCGATTATCATTTTAATGAACCTCCCTTTTGCTCTTTCGGGAGGTATTTTCCTGCTTTGGATTCGTGGAATGTACCTTTCTGTTTCAGCGAGCATTGGTTTCGTAGCGTTGTTTGGGGTGGCAGTTCTGAATGGGATTGTGTTGCTTGACCATATCAACGAACTCCGGAAGGAGGGGGGGCCGCTCCGAAAAACGATTATCGTGGGAGCGGCAGATCGTTTGCGACCAGTTTTAATGACGGCTCTTGTGGCGAGCCTTGGTTTTATCCCGATGGCTTTTAATTCCGGCCCTGGTTCCGAGGTTCAGCGGCCTTTGGCAACTGTCGTGATTGGCGGACTGATCACTTCGACACTTCTGACACTTCTTGTATTACCAATTATTTACTTTTGGGTTGAGGAGAGACGGGAAAAGAAGAGGTTGGAAAATGAAGAAGGTGCGGAAAAAGAAGAATAATAGGACTGCAGTATTCCGGAAAGGGAAGGGTTCTGGTATTTTAAGCTAAATGAAATTATTTATCTTTGTAAAAAGACAAATACCATGAAGGCAATCGAGTTTAAATCAAAAATCAGCAATAATAAGATTCAGATTCCAAAGAAAGTGCAGTCAGAACTTAGGATAGCAGATGATAAAAACGTGAGAGTCATGGTTTTTCTGGATGACTCTCATGTTTCATATGAGGATGATTTGTTAAAAATAAATTCTTTGAAAGAGGCTGATTCTTTATCAATTGATGAAATTGAATCAATCAATCAAGGTTTGAAGGATTTTGAAGAAGGAAGAACCCATTCCCACGAAGTAGTCCGCAAACTCTATGAAAAATACTTATAGAATTATCTGGTCAGAACTGGCACTCAGCAATCTGAAAGAAATTGTAAGTTATTTTGAAAGTCAATGGACTGAAAAAGAGCTCTGAAAATTTGCCCGGCTTCTCGATAAAAGGATTTCTTCTATTGAGAACAATCCTCAATTATTCCCTCTAATCAATTATTCTGAAAACATCAGGAGATCGGTTTTATCTAAACAGACGACGATCTTTTATCAAGTAATGAATCAGGATATACGGCTTATTGCTCTGTTTGATAACCGACAAAATCCGCAATGGTTGAAAGTTCATATTTAACCTTTTCTCTTTTCCTGATTTAAACCTCCTTTAACAAATTCAATAAGTCAACTGTCGATAAGCGGGCACTTTGGTCGGTACCATCGAGCAGGCTGTCGGCCATGTCGCGTTTGGTGGCATGAAGCTGCAAGATCTTCTCTTCAATCGTATTCTTGGCCACCAACCGATAGATTGTCACGGGGCGGGTTTGCCCGATGCGATGGGCGCGGTCGCTCGCCTGATCTTCAATGGCAGGATTCCACCATGGATCGAGGTGAAGCACATAATCGGCAGCGGTGAGGTTTAGCCCCAACCCTCCGGCCTTAAGACTGATCAGGAACAGGTCGCCTTTTCCCGCCTGGAAAGCTTTCACCGCCAACTCGCGTTGAGGGATCGGAGTGGAGCCGTCCAGGTATTGGTAGCTGATGCCTTGCTTGTCGAGCGCCTGACGCACAATCGATAAGTGTCCCACAAATTGACTGAAGACCAATGCCCGGTGATTATTGGCGCGTAACTCTTCGATGATTTCGAAGAATGCCTCGAGTTTTGACGATGGTAGCTGTATTTCCTTGTTTACCAGTGCCGTATTGCAACATGCAAGACGAAGTTTGGTGATTTCTGCCAGGGCTTGTAAATGCTGCTGACCATTGGGGCTATCGCTGTTTTCGATAATGCTAATAGCCTGACGTCTCAAGGCTTCGTAAAATGCTATTTCGGCTTCGCTCAGTTCGACAGTGAAGGTGATTTCGGTTTTTGGTGGCAGTTCGTCGAGCACCTTACTTTTTGTACGGCGTAAGATGAATGGGGTAATGAGCTTTTTAAGATGGTTCTTTTGAGAGGTCGTATCATTTTTAAGGTAACGGTCGGTGAACTGCGCCAGTGTTCCAAGCAGTCCGGGGTTGCAAAAGTTGAAGAGGTTCCACAATTCTCCCAGGTGATTTTGAATGGGCGTACCCGTAAGTGCCACTTTGAAGTCTGCCTGAATATTCATCGCCGCTTTTGATGATTTGGTCTGGGTATTTTTGATCGCATGAGCTTCGTCTAAAACAGCCATCGCCCATTGGATGTTGGCAATGCGTTCTTCTTCAGTCTGAAGCAGACCATACGTGATCACAAGCACATCGAAAGCAGTCAGCGCGGAAAAGATCTCTTCACGATTCCCTTGCCGAAGGATGATCGGATTCAGGGTAGGAGCGAACTTTCGCAATTCGTTACCCCAGTTTGGAACCACAGAAGCCGGGCATACCACGAGCATCGGACCGTTCTCTGCCAGGTGAAGCATCATTGCAATGGCCTGCACTGTTTTTCCCAGTCCCATGTCATCGGCCAAACAAGCACCAGCATCCCAGGTTTTCAGGCGGGTCATCCAGTGGAAACCCTCTTCCTGGTATGGGCGCAATTCGGCATCGAGCGTTGCCGGAATCTGTGCATCAACGGTGGTCGTCTCTTTTATCTTTTTCTGGAAGTCTTTCCAATGTTTATCGGTTTTAAATGATGCGGCCTTGGTTGTAATCTCCTCAAGTGCATGAGAGGCAAAGCGGTTGATCATCACGCCCTTTTTGTCAACTGTGGCATACGATTCGAGTTCGTCGATCTGCTTCTTCAGTTCTTCGGTAAGGGCAAGGAATTCACCTTTTTTTAGTTCAAGGAAACGACCCTTACTTTTACGACTTAGATCGAGCAGCTCTTTAATGCTGAGAACCGTTTCTTCATCAATATTGAGTTCCCCTTCGAGTTCAAACCATTGACCTTTACCTTTAACCCGCAGATGCAGGTTCGAAAGCGATGCTGATTTCTTCATCCTGAAACGTTCGCCTTCGGGCCACTCCACGACCGCGATATCAGTATTCAGGCTAATGGTCTCCAGTAAGTTGAGGCATTGATACGGATCGTTGAATGTGACCGCTTCTTCAATCATGTCGGCATCTATATCCACTACAAGGGCATTATTCAATTTGTTGGCGTAGGTATTTTCGAGGACGATGTTTCGTACCGCCTGACATTTTTCTCCGTCAACGATGCCATACACCACTTTACCACCGCGCCCGGGTTTCAAGTAAGGCGGTTCTGTGCCCAACGGTTTAACGAACATCTCGGCTTTTATTCCATCACCGATAGGCAATATCTGAATTCTTATACGCGAATCGGAATCAATGGTCTTTGATGCAGCCGTGTCGTCAACCATATCTGAATGTACGGTCATGATACTGCTAAGATCTGAGACCGTTTTAAGCAGTTTTTCCTTTCCCTTTACGGGGACGGTAATTCCTTCGTTGATCATGCGGATGATCGTTTGCTGCTGTGGACTCAGAGAGATCAGTTTGAATCGGGTTTGCGTCTCTTTTATCAGAATGGTTTTCTGAGTAAAATCGGCGACATTGGTTTTTAACCTGATACCATTCTTTATCTTTTCGGTGATGATTTCGGGTTGGGTTTTTATTAATTCGACTGAAATTGAGGGATTTGAAAAAAGGAAAAGTAATGGATGCCCGCACAGTTCAATAGCAGCATTCTCGAAGTTTATATAATGCTCGTTGGCTCCATAATAACCCGAACTATAACTGATTGTTGCAGCCACACGCCGATCCTGATCTGTCATTCCGTCAATCTGTTGTTCTTTGAGCCGTTTTAGTGCAATATTCCGGCCCGAACTCCAGTTTCCTTTGGCATTCATGGTCTGCAAAAGTGGTTGTAGTATCCCTTTTTCTACATTAATCAGGTAGCAGATTCGGGACGAGTTTACTTCCCGCTTTACAGAATCGGTTTTGACTGCTACTAAATTCAGAAGACCATCCAGCATTAGCTCCCACTTTTCCTGATGTGTTAAAAGGCTCATTAAACAAGGAGGATTGTTGGGTGATGGGACTGTAGTAGCTGCTAAAGTTGGAATTTTAAGCCTCTGTTTCTCCATGATAAAGGTGACCTCGCGTAAAAACATTACGCGTTGGTTATTGCTGAGTTTTAGGCACAGATCGGAGGATAAGACTTTCATCTTGTCGGACAATTCACCTGTAATGATGTAATCCATTAATAAGATAAAGAACAATCTGACATCGGTGAATTTAGCAATGTCAGAATCAATCAATAAGCTTAGTCTTTCCAATGCCAGTGTTCTGTCTTTTTTCAGGAAGAATAAAAGGGGAAGTAGGATTCGTATATGGTTATCTTTGCTTTTTACTACCTTATTTATACAGCTATCCAGCTTCTTAAGGTTTAAAGCTGCGGGATTATACACATAGTTAAGCCAGAAGAAGAACTCGTGATAAAACCCGAATTCCATTCGCGGCATCTTCATTCCTTCATAGTCTGTTATCCTGGCCTCTTCAAACAGCGCTGCCGACACAGCAAACTCACCACGGAACAGCGCGATTTGCGAACTAAGCAGTAATGCCTCGTTGGTGTTTAATATCTTGACAGATTCATGGGCTTCATTAATATTTCCGCATTGAAAATTGATTTCAGCTTTTTGAATATCAACATGATTGTACAATCCTTTGAAAGGTTTATTCCTGTCGTAGAATTGCCTGATTGTATCATATGTGCGCAAGTTGTTTGTAATGTTGTTCTGGATAAGCTGTATCAACCGGTAGAAAAGGATAGGCGATTGGATCAATGCCTTGTCGTAAGCCGGTTTGGCAAGCATCATTTCGAAGGGATAGAATGCTTTAATCGGCTCATCGAGCAGCCTGTTTTCTGCGTTTTGTGTATGTGAGTTTTTTTCAACAAAATAGGCAAACAAATAGTCGCGTATATGTTGTGTTACCGGGGCGTACCATGAATATGATTTTGAATCGCCTTGCTCATTTTTTACGATTTTGATGTATTTGGGCTTTTGAATCAACTCCGGAAATAATTCAAGCAGTAATTCGCGCGACACCGTATAATTATAGCTCTCAACTATCACCAACTTTTTATTGGTCAAATCTTTCATTACAATATCGCATTCCCTGGCTTTAAACGTAGGGGAAAGAATCTTCTGAAGATAGGTGGACACGTCGTACTTTGCAATATCAGAAAATCTCACTATCAGCAATTCAATTACTTGTCGTTGTATTTCGGGCAGGGCATGATAGGATTTAAGTAAGGCGGCTAAATTTGAATCCATAATTTCAACATTCATTTTCTAAATAAACAAGCGAATAATCATAGCCGCGAAGATAAACAATAGGGTCAATAATGCAGCGATTTTTCAAAATCACTGCATTATTGACTGTTATTATACGTGAACAAACGATGCTATCCTAAATGTATGAGATTAATTCAGGCAGGTGCGGATGAAAGGTTTTCACTTTCTTCTTTAGGCGGTTTGGTTCTCCACCAGCTTGCCAAAGCCGAACCGGTCACGTTCATTAAAGGGCCGAAGATTGCAGGCGCAAGTCCGACTGTTGCAATCTTACCCATTTGAAGTGCCAAACCAGAAGCTAATCCTCCATTTTGCATTCCAACTTCAAAGGCAACTGTCCGGCGGTCTTTTTCAGGCATTCCAAACAGCCACGATACGGTGTATCCCAGGGTGTAACCGGTTAAATTGTGCAAAAGACTGGTTACCAAAAGTAAAGCGCCAACCTTTAGCAGGCTGTCGCGACCTGCTGCAGTAATAATTGTAATAATGATGGCAATTCCTGCCATTGATAAAAATGAAAGGATTTTTCCCATTAGGTGCTTGTCTCCTTTCAAATAATGACGAAGAAACATTGCACCTATCATTGGAAGGAAATAAAACCAGCACAGCGATTTAACCAAAGCTACCGAGAAGCCGGCGATATCGGTGTGCTTGGCTTTCATGTAAACCAGGTTGGTCAGCAATATGATGATGAAAAAAACCGTTAACTGAATCACTTTTGACCGTAGTTTTTCTTTTCCGGAATTGAACAGATTGAAAATGAAACCTGCAACAACCGGAAGGATAATCATGTTTAAAATATCAAGCATCATGCTCCAGAAATTAACTTCAATATATTGCCCACCAAGTAGCTTCATCAACAGAGGTGTAACAAAAGGCGAAATAAGCGTTGAGATTGCTCCGATTGTAACCGCTAAAGCAAGGTTTGCATGGGCAATGTACGACATCACGTTTGATGCAAGTCCGCTGGGAACACATCCGATCAAAATAATCCCGGCGGCTATTTCAGGCGGGAAATTAAATATTCGGGAAATGGCAAAAGCAACCAGTGGCATAATGAGATAATGTGATCCAACCCCGATAATGACCCCTTTAGGCATTTTTATCACCCCGGTAAAATCGTTCATACTCATTTGTGACCCCATTCCAAACATGATGATTTGCAGAAGCGGCACGATAAGCAGTTTTAACTGAAAATCGCCTATTGAAGTAAAATATTGGGGGTAAAACATTGATGCGGTAACGGCTGTGAAAATCCAGATTGTATATGCGAAACCTTTCACGGCTTCAAATCCTCTTACACCAATCGCCAGCGAGACGAAGAATGCGATCAATAAAGGTCCGGCACTGGCTACATTCCCGGAAAAGATGAGAACCAATGAAATTATTATAAATATTACAGCAAAACCCATCGCTATCCTGTGAGCGGTCATTTTTTTCATGGTACGGAGGTTTACAAGACTAATTATTAAAATTACGCGGGAAATAAAGTTTCCCGCGTAATGGTGTTTAAGCTTTTGTTTTAACAGACATTGACTTTTTTCATTCCAAAAAGCGCAATAGCTGATTGGTTTTTATTCAAAATCAGCCCGGAATTAACTCCAGGTTCTGTCGTGTGAACGCTTTTCGTTCCATTCATCTGTTGGCGCAAAAAAGCTTTTATCTTTAGCGTGCAAATGCTCTTTTACGACATCTTCGTTCAATTCAATTCCTAAACCAGGTGAATCCGGAACATTTGCAAATCCTTTGGTAATTATGGGTTTGCCATCAGTCATTTTCACCAGGCTTTCCCACCATGGCAGGTCAACAGAATGATGTTCCAGCGCTAAAAAGTTCTGGGTAGCGGCGGCACAATGAACGCAGGCCATAAATGAAACCGGTGTCCCTGCCTGGTGCATCGCCATTGCAATGCCATGTTCCTCCGCATAATCACCAATTCTCTTGGTTTCCAAAAGTCCGCCCGAAGATGACAAATCAGGGTGAATAATATCAACTGCATGGATATCGATCAGTGGTTTGAAGTTTTGGAGCAGGAAAATATCTTCACCGGTATTCGTAGGCGTTTCCAGCGCGTCGGTTATTTTTTTCCATTGATCTGCATATTCCCATGGAATCATATCTTCCAACCAGGCCAACCGGTACTTCTCAATGGCTTTTCCTAAACGGATGGCATTGTTTACATCGAAATGACCAAAATGGTCCGTCGAAATAGGAATATCCCAGCCAATGTGCTCACGCGTATGTTCCGCAACTTTTACCAGTTCCTCCAGCCCTTTATCTGTTATTTGAATCTGTGTAAACGGGTGTTTTGTATTTCCATAACCCATATAATCACGAAGGTCGTATTGTCCGGAAGCTCCATCCCAGAATTCATGATTCACCAGTGCTCCCGGGATATCCTTCAGGTTGTTGATGGAAAGATCCATCTTCAGCCATGTGTATCCCTGGTCCTGAATGCGATACCTGATTTTTTCTGTTTGCTCTTCATGTGATTTTCCTTCTGGTGTGTCAGCGTATAATCTGATCTTATCGCGGTATCTTCCGCCTAATAATTGCCAGGCAGGAACTCCATATGCTTTACCAACGATATCCCAAAGTGCCATTTCAACACCACAAACGCCACCGGCCTGACGAGCGGGTCCGCCAAACTGCTTAATGATTTTAAATAACATCTCCACATTGCAAGGATTGAGTCCCAATATCCGGCTTTTCAGCATCAATGCATAACGAACATCTGCGCCGTCTCTTACTTCACCCAGTCCGTAAATGCCCTGATTGGTATCGATCCGGATAATGGCCGTCTGACCAAGAACCGTTGTCACGGCATAACGCATGTCCGTTATTTTTAAATCGGAAGGACTTGAAGAACGCGAAACTTTCGAGGTGGTCTGAGCGATTGTATCTTCAATCGATAAATTCATTAAACCACCGATAGCAAGTCCACCAAGGGCTGTTTTCTTCAGGAAATTCCGGCGGTTATTGGTTGTGGCGGGATTTGCAATTTCGGCCTTCACCACTTCAGCTTCTTTTCTTTCCTGCTGTTTATTTTTTTCAACGATTTGCTGTAAAATACTTTTCATCATGTAATTAGTTTAAAAAATGAATTGGGTGATTTGAAATTTAACGCGTTGTTAAAAATTCCGTTCTTTCATATATTTATCTAATTCTTCTTTTGTCATTGGCAATTTGCCAGGGTAGTTATTCACCCAGTTCAGGAAGTCTTTTTTGATCTCTTCGCTCCATTCACTATCGATCTCACCTGCCAGGTATTTCTTTTCCTGGAGCCGAAGATGTCCGAATTCGTCACGAAGTGCTGTAACTTCGGAGGTCAGAACGAGATCTTCGACGAGATAAGCAGGAATAAAAATGACGCCATATTTTTTTGCAAGTACAACATCTCCCGGTAATACGGTTGCACGTCCAACCCGTATCGGTGCATTAATGGTTGTCAGCATCATCTGTTGAATATAGGAAGGATCTGATCCTTTGATCCATCCGTTAAAACCTTTGATTTCAGATATTCCTTCCTGATCTCTGACAGATCCGTAGAATACGACACCTCGTTGCGATTTGGCGTAAATCGAATTACCCAGATTATCACCGATTAATGTGCCATCGGCAATTTTCCCGTATGCGTCGGCGACATAAACATCGCCGGTTGTGAGCATATCAATTGGCCAAGAATTTGTTCCTCCCTTTTGGGCCCTGTTTTCAGCTTTACCTTGTTCTTTTACCTGTTTTTCAAAATCGGGTCTGAGCGGCATATACTGCGCAGTAACAACACGTCCGGTCATTGCTTCGCTGGGATTGATAATTGTCCAGTCACCTTCAAACTGGTTCATAAATCCTTTATTCCGAAGTACTCCCCATGCTTCTTCAATGGAGATATTCTTTAACCTTTCAAGTATCGCATCGGAAACCCTGGGCCTGCCGTCCGGGAAACGCTCACCTTTCCATTCAGAAGTTAAAGCTTTAATGTATTCGGGCGTTGAACCTACACGCTGTGCTTTGGCAATGACACTACCAAGGACAATCATCGAAATTAACAATACGTTTTTAATCATTTTTTCTAAAATTGGTTTGTAATTTATTGTTATTGTTTGTCTTGCGACATTTAAGTCTGAAATAAGTTTCCTCGCAGGTAAATCTGCATGGTAATATAAAAGTGAGAATTGAACAAAAAGGATGAGGTTGCCTCACAGGACTATTATTTGAGACAACCTCATCAATTAAAGGAAAACTTTATTTGTGCCACCATATTTTGGTTGCCAGATTATCGGCACCCTGTTTGGCAATTGCAGCGTTAACATTTTCGCTGTTCACCGAAATCTCAGAATTTGGATAGGTAAGCCTGTTAATGAATTCAACTTCCTTTCCAGGGTACGGATTAGGTGCCAAAGTTGGAAATCCGCTTCTCCTGAAATTCGCAAATGCTTCCGGTCCGTTTAAAAAGGAGGAAATCCAGTATTGCGTGTTAATCTGTTTCAATTCTGTTCCGGATGTGAGTGGATTTGCGGCAAGATAGGCATCCCTGTCGGACACCGCAATTGCAGTAGTAGCATCAAAAGCAGCCATCTGATCCATGCTGGCTTTTACACCGTCAAGGAAATACTGAGCTGCAGAACCGCTTGTAATCCATCCCTTAAACCGGGCTTCAGCAAGTAAGAGGTTTGTTTGTCCGGCGGTTACTAAAAACATTGGTGCGGTCAGTTTGGCTATTCGCCTTCTGTCAGCCTGACTGTAGTCGTATAAACTAGCCAATCCACTGGCAGTAGCTGCAGCCACTATCGTACCATTGTCTTTTCCCATTGGCATTCCAATCTGCTCGGCAACTAATGTGCTTCCCTTTTCGGGAACTTGCGTAGGACCTGAAACAGCCCCTTTGTATCGGATCGATATTGCAGAAAGACGCGGATCACTCGTGGTTTTTAATTCATCCACAAAAGGTTTTGTCAAATAATAATTTGCAGCCTCGGTAGAGTTCAGTGTATTGCTGATCGGATTTTTATAGTTGTTATCGTGCTTGACAGATGCGTTATCGGCATTCGAGGTAATTACACCACTATCGAATGCCTTTTTAACAGTTGTCTGTGCCTGTGTAGCATCAACTTTACTCAATCTCATTCCTGCCCGAAGCAAAAGTGAATATCCAAATTTTTTCCATTTGGCAATATCTCCACCGTATAAAACATCGGCAGTTTCTATCTTTCCTGAGGCACTGAGAGCATCTGATGCTTCCGTCAGTTCCGCAATTATTTTTGGATAAATAGATTGCTGAGTTTCGTAAACAGGGAAAAATATCTGACCATAATATCCTTCTCCACCATCAGCATAAGGAATATCACCATAGGTATCTGTAAGTATCATAAATGCGTTGGCCTGTAATATTCTGGCCATGTTCATTAAGTTACTTCTGGCCGGGTCATCTTTCGTCCGGGCAATGATGTCCTTGGTATCCTTAATCACGTTCCGGTAATAATTTTGCCAGTTATCATCGGTAGAAGCGCGATTGTCCTGATTGTAATTAGCTCCGGTTAATACCCCCGAAAAGGGTGAAATAATTTGCTGCACAATTCCAATCTCATATATCAGCGTTGATGCTGACGAGTTGATGATTGCTCTGTTTAATATAAATGCAGGGTCAATACCGGTCGCACCGGTTTTACTTTTATTTAATTCATCAAAGCCATTCTCGCAGGAAGTGATCATTGCGAATAACAGAGCCAGAAGACAAAGGTTATATATCTTTTTCATGTTTCTGTCGTTTTAAAATTTAACATTAAAATTGAAGCCCAGACTCCTTGTAGTCGGAAGTCCCGGGGATTCCATCCCTACAAGGTTATCAGAACTGTATCCAAAACTTTCCGGATCAATATTATCAACCCATTTCTTCAGCATCAATACATTATTTGCTGTAAGACTAAGCGTTAGTCCCTTGATCATTGACTTTGAAGGAAAGAACTTTGAAAAATCATATCCAACAGTTATCTGACGCAATTTCCAATAGCCGCCGTTGTAAACAACCGGCTCAATCAGCGCCTGAGATCTTACTACTTCCCAATATGTCTGAACCGGAGCAACTACTGCATTTACATTACCGTTAATGTCAACCCCTTTTCCTACAACTCCGCTTTCCCTGCCTTCCAGTGTCATTTTATGAAGTCCGTGACGAACAGCATTGAAATTTGTTCCTGAAAGCATTTTGTTTCCGAGCTTGAAGTCGATAAGAAACGAAAATGCGATTCCTTTGTAATTGAAAGTATTGGTAATACCACCGGTCCATTTTGGCAAAGCACTTCCGAAAGTTATTAAATCAGGTGTTCGCAACGGGAGACCATTGCTGCCAAATATTTGCTGACCGGTTGCATCTCTTTTGTAGCCAAAACCTGCAATCTGTCCCATTTCTTCCCCAACAATCTGCCTTAATTCGCCATTGAATACATGCGTTCCTACGGTGATCCGTTCTCCTGGATTATTGGTTAACAAGCTCAATACCTTGGTGATGTTGTATGCGCCTGCGAAAATAAAATTCCACTGGAAATTTTGTGTTTTGATTGGTGCCACATCAACCATCAATTCTATACCCTTGTTCTCACTTTTGCCGCTGTTAATTCGCGTGTCAACAAAGCCTGATGCATCTGAAATCTGTGCCTGTACAATTTGGTCGGTTGTAATTTTTTGATAGACAGACAAATCAAATCCCAACCGGTTATTAAACATTTTCATCTCCAGGCCTAATTCTGTTTCTGCTGTTCTCATTGGCCTCAAATTCGGGTTTGGCACAGTACTTCCCGAAAATCCTCCAACTGGTTGCAATGATCCCGAAGGATTGGCAAATAAATTTGAGTTGACGCCGTAAAACAGCACATTGGAATATGGAGGTACATCGGTATCACTTCCCACTTCGGCAAAGGCTGCCCTGAATTTTCCAAACGATAACCATTTTGGTGCCGAGGCAAATGATTGGGAGAAAACATAGCTCACTGAAACTGACGGATACAAAATGCTCCGGTTTTCAGGCGATAATGTTGAAAACCAGTCATTGCGTACTGTTCCGTTCAGAAACACCATATTTTTATACGATATTTCTGAAGAACCATAAAGCGAGTTGACTGCACGTTCAGAAAGATCGTAAAGCGGATCTTTTGCTCTGCCATTCTGAACCGTATAAAGGTCTCTTACAACAAAGTCGGTAACTTGCACACTATTTAAATCCGAACGTCTCTTCATTTGGTTTCCACCGGCAGTAACGTTCAATCCAAAATCACCAAATTCTTTTGTTCCCGAAATCAGGAAGTCAGCATTAACTTCTCTGAATCTGCGTGAATCCTGGGTAAAAACACCATTCACAAAACCTGCAGGTGCAGGAGCCAGCGAAGCCTGACCCGTTGGGAAATTATTATATTCCTGATCGCGCGACCAGTAATCCTGCCCGATTCGTCCCTGTACAAAAAGCCATTTGAGAATGTCGTACTTCATTGAAATATTACCAAAAAGCCTGTCCCTGCGAATCTTCTGAAATTGGTCTGAAAGCGTAAAATACGGATTTGTCCGGTTTCTGAACCGGGAATAAATATACTCATTGCCTGAAGCATCCTTTGCATTTGCTTTCAAAACATCCAAAGGCATAGAATTGGCCATCGCATAAATAGCTGTTGGTATTGAGTTGTCCTGGTTGGCTATATTGGGCGGGTTTTCATTGTATTCACGCGAGTAATTCATGTTTCCCTGAAAACTCAGGTTTTCCGACAATTTGTAACTAAAGCCAAGATTAACGGTGTTTCTTTTAAACGAATTATTTGGTACGATACCATTGCTGTTCATGTTGGCAATCGAAAGGTTCATTCCACCCTTTTCACTATTGGTTGAAAGAGTTACGGTGTTGGTCAGGTTCTGTCCTGTTCTGAAAAATTGCTTTATTATACCGCGTTGAGGTTCGTACGGAACTGTGAGGTTATTGAACAATACTTGTGTCATACCTGGTTGAAACTTTTCGCCAAATGACCATTGACCGGATACAGGATTGGCAGCAGTTGGCCGGACGCCACTTTCACCCTGCCCATATACATACTGATAATCGGTAAAGTCGATGGGTGTTTCACTGGTATAGTTCATATTGTACGTAATGCCTAATCCCTTATGTGTCCCTTTGGTTTTGGTGGTGATCATTATAACACCGTCTTTGGCGCGCGACCCATAAAGTGCAGATGCTGCAGCTCCTTTCAAAACTGTCATACTTTCGATATCATCGGGATTTATGCTCGACAGTCCATCGCCTCCATCAGAAGTATTTCCTCCGCCCCTGACTCCAATCGAGCTGTCAGAACCGCTATTATTCGGGTTGGTTCCGAAGTTGGTATTATCGATAGGAACCCCGTTGACAACAATAAGCGGACTGTTTTGTCCTGAAATAGAAGATTGACCACGGATTCGGATTTTCGAAGTTCCTCCAGGTCCTGTTCCTAATCCGGAAATACTTACACCGGCCATTTTTCCTGATAAGGAATTCATTAAATTAGGAGTGCGGTTTACCGAAAGCTGATCTGCATTTACTTGCGAAGTTGAGTATCCTAAGCTTTTACTTGATCTTTTAATTCCAAGAGCGGTTATTACAACTTCATCAACCCCAAGAATTTCCTCGGTTAAGACGACGTCAACGGTGGTTTTGTTTCCAATTGCAACTTCCTGAGATATCATCCCTACAAACGAAAATACAAGGACTTTTGCATCGCCCGAAGTCTGCAATGAATAATCACCATCATTATTGGTCGTTACCCCTGTTGTAGTACCTTTTAAAATCACGGAAGCCCCTGGTATAGCTGATCCGCGCACATCGGTTACTTTACCTGTGATTTTTCGACCTGGTTGCGTTGCAATTGTGGGATCGGGAGCACCTTTCTCTTTTACAACTACATAGCGGTCAATAATTTTATATTCCAGGCCGGTTTTGGAAAGTACCTGATCAAGAATATCAGTTACAAGGGTCTCTTTCAGATCGACTGACACGAGTTCTTTGGATTTTACTTCTTCTTTGTTAAAGTAGAAATAGAATTCGCTTTGATCTTCGATTTGTCTGAAAATATCGATCAAAGAGGAGTTCTTTGCCGACAGGTTTAGTCTGGTGTTCTGTGAGTAAGTTGACGCGCTCATCGCCATCAGACTTCCAAATAGCAGAATTACAGTTAGTTTCATAATTCGCAAAATTTTAGTCCACGGTTTTTTGCTCCCGCAGATAATTGGATTCATTTTCATAAATTTGCATGATTAAATTGAACAATAAGTTTTTGTTGAATCGATTATTGCGGTGAGGATGGTACGAACATCTTCATCGCTTTTTTTTTAGGCTTCATTCCATCATAGGCAGACGCGTTTTAAAGGTGTGCAATAAAATTAATTACCTGTTTATTCTGTTAGTTACTAAAATGTTCAATGTTTGTCTTATTTCAAAGACGGGTATGGTTGTTAAATACCCTTATGATCTTCTGTAAATGGTTATTTTATCTCTTCCGGTAGCATTTACCTGATGTTTGAAACTGATAGGCGAGAGTAATTCCAACGCCTGCATAATTTGATCTACGGGTTTATTTTTCAGTATTGTCCCTGTAAACCTGTACGACTTAAGCTGCTCATTCGCAAATACGATGTCAACATTGAACCATCTCTCCAGTTTTACGGCAATCTGATCCAAAGGTTCGTCATCAAAGTAGATTTTACCATCAATCCATGCTGCGTAAAA
>Ga0209512_1002415_pt1 | contig 19924 bp, 10 predicted proteins | sample frozenSSSSmetaG_FD_184142 | JGI IMG/M metagenome (GOLD analysis project Ga0209512, IMG submission 184142) | Glacier valley bacterial and archeal communities from Borup Fiord, Nunavut, Canada, to study Microbial Dark Matter (Phase II) -... | ecosystem: Environmental > Aquatic > Freshwater > Ice >... | reverse complement strand
AACGGAAACCATCGAATGAGCCTGAACCCCCAAGCGTAGAGACCACCACCTTTCCATCACTGGCGCCATCAGCTACATAGGCTCTAATATGGGTTGCAGAAAGCAATTTGAAGGAAGTCACTGCTTTATTCCCAATACTGACTGTATGTGTTGTTAAAAAATTTGTTCCATAAATATTGATTTCAGCGCCCTTTCCACCCAGAAGCGGGTCAACCGATGAAATCACCGGCAGAGGAATAAATGTAAATCCCTTCAATTCCCCTGTCCCGCCGGGATTGCTCACACTAACCGCTCCCGACGCGCCCGATGCAAGTATAGCCTCAACAGTTGTTGCCGAAAGCACTTTGAATGAGGCTGCTTCAATACCTCCAAACTTAACCGAAGTGATCTGATCGAAATTGCTGCCGCTGATCTTTACGGTAGTACCTGAGCCTGCCGCCGCCGGGGTATAAAAATCTACCCGGGGTACCAAAACATAGGTAAAGCCCGCTGCACTGACCAAACCATCGGCGGTACGAACCTTGACATCCCCTGTAGATCCCAGGGCTACGGTAGCCGTGATCCTACTTTCAGAATCAACAGTAAATGATTTTGCAGGTGTACCACCAAAACTCAGTTCAATAACTTTGACGAAATTAGAACCATTGATCACTACTTTCTGGTCTGTTGCCGCGATCTTCGGACTGAATGAATCTATCCGGAGTGTAGGGACAAAAATAAAGCCCTCGCGTACAGCAGTTCCGCCCGGAGTAGTCACCGAAACCGAACCGCTTGCAGTTTTACCCATTATCACATTGATCTCGGTAGCTGAAATTACGCTGAATGATGCCGGAGCTTTCCCTCCAAACAGCACTTCAGTCGCCCCGCTCAGGTTCGTTCCAATGATCTTCACACTGGTGCCTTCTGCTGCAAGCTGGGGATTAAATGAACTGATTGTGGGTGCTGAAAAATAAGTAAAACCCTCCTTTACCGCAGTTCCGTAAACAGAAGTGACCGTTATGCTCCCGCTGGACCCCAGTCCCAGAACCGCAGATACCTTCTGCTCAGAATCCACGGTAAATGAAGCGGCATCCATCCCGCCAAACTTAACGGACTGAATCTGCCTGAAATTTGTTCCATTAATTACTATAATGTCCCCCCGTTTCCCCGAAGGCGTGAATGATGTGATGACAGGTTTGGGTGAAAAAGTAAAGCCGTTCGCTTCAACTGTGCCTGCTTCAGTGGTCAATGAAATCTTGCCACTTGCCCCTCCTGCCAGAACGGCTTTGACTGTCTGATCATTTACAACAGTAAAGGATGCTGCAGATATCCCTCCAAAACTAAGGAGTTTGGTCGTATTCAAATTGGCTCCCGCGATGGTAATGGTATCGCCGGTATATCCAAAATCGGGCGTAAATGAGTTGATCAAAGGTGGGGGGAGATAGACAAAGCCATTGTAAAATGCAGTCCCGCCCGAAGTATTGACAGCAATCTCCCCGCTTGCACCGGCCGCCATAACAGCATTTACCTGATTAGCTGATACAATAGAAAAAGATGCTGCTGCCGTGCCACCAAAGGTAACCGCACTTGCAGTACTCAGATTTTCGCCGTTTATCCTGACGGTAGTTCCGGTTCCGGCGCTTGCGGGACTAAAACTCGTGATCTTAGGATAAGGAAAGCTGCAGGTAGCCGGAATTGCTGCAAGCATTGCTGCTGTACAGGTACCACCACCAGGCTGAACGCTGAATGCCACCTGAAAATCGCCGGCATTGCGGTTACTCTGGCCAATGTTACGTCTGGTTCCCGGGCCAATGGAATAGTGCATCAGATCGGTATTATCGATCACATGCCCCAGACTATGTGCATGTCCCAGTTCATGCTGAACAACCGACTGAAAATCGGTTTGTGATGGACCCGGAAGTGCATCCTCAAAGTTCCAGGTACGCTCCTTATCAAAGACGAGATCGGTTTCGGTGATCTCCCATTTATTACTTCCGCAGGACGTATAATAAGTATAAGCTACACCCAATACTCCGGCAGGTAATTCGGCACCGGTATCAAAGCGAACGATATTGATTCCATCGCGACCGGTCTGGTTTGCGGGAGTAGGTACACCCACTTTCCAGCCTATTCCGGTATAGCAGGTCCAGGCACTCAAGGATTTGAAAAAGGAATTCTTCGCATTGGACTGCGCATCAAAACCTTTTTCGAGTTGCCAGGTATAGCCCCCCTGTGAATTATTGTTCACATGTTTTATCTGGTAGGTTGATTCATTGATGATGTTATACAACACTGTCAGACTGCCCGAAGAAACACCCGTAGCAGTACCGTTGTAAACACTGATGGCTCCTGTGCCTGCTCCCGAAGGAACAATCACAACAATCTGGTTATCAGCCCAGGAAACATATTGTACAAGGGCCGGCTTGACACCTGTAATTCCCCCGTTATCCGCATTCGCAAATTCAACATACTTATTAGCCGATGCCGGACCCGCGCCAAAGCCCGAACCGTTAATGGTGATCTGGCTGCCTGTCCCGGCAGTGGTCGAATTGGGCGAAAAACTGCTTATAACCTGCCCATGTACAGCGGTAAATACCGTGAATATGAACAGCAAAACTGTCAGGACCGATAGGCTAATATTTCGCTTTTTCACCTGAAAGGATCTTATTTTATCTTAAAATCAGCTTTGTTCATCACCTTATAATTTGAATGTGTCAATTTTTGAAGAACGGGATAGATCTCTCCGGAAACATTTTTATAGACCTTGAATACATCCCTTGCGGTACCTGTTTTAAGGTCATAGCGGATAAATCCCTGAATTTCTGCGTAAGGCCTGAGCCGCAAATTTTTGGAACCTGTTGTCAGTTTTGTGTTGTTGGGAATACAGGTAAATACCCCTACCGATCCTTCCTGCAGATCCAGACCATAGGAAACTTTTTCCATCTGATTTCCTACTACTCCGCCAATGGTGATGACCTCAACCGTAGCATTGCTTAAAACCCCTTTAAAAACCTTGTACACCGAAACCAGATTGGAGGTATAAATATGCCTGCGATCAGAATCCCAAAAGGAGGATTTGCTCATTACCCTGCCTTCAAAGACCAGTGTTGAATTCTCAACCCGCTGTTCTAGCGACACCGCCTGCAATTGTGCCGACAGATTAGTTGAAATGAGGATGAGGGCGATAAAAAAGAGTAAAATTTTATTCATATCAGGCTTCTTTCATCATCAATCCAGTTTAAATTGATATACATCCGAGTTGGATCGGTTGCCTTTGCTGTCGCGGGTTATGATCTTCCAGTAATAGGTTTTATTACGGTCGAGCTGCAGATCAGCAAGGAATGCTTCTTTAAGTGCCGACCGATACAGAACCGGCACATTCGTATTCCCAAGGTAAACATCGTAGCTGTCGATATCCCCATCAGGGTCTTTGGCAGACCATCTTAAGGTCACGGTGGCCGTAGACAGAGGGATCACTTCTCCATAACGCGGAGCTGTAAGCTCTGCCGGAAAGGGTGAAAAAGAAGTTTGGGCGGGTGCGGGATTATAGAATTTCCAGATATCGCTGCTAAGTTCCTTGTTGATGCTTGTGTTTTTAGACAAAATAAACCAGGAATAAGCCAGATTGCGGTCGAGTTCGATCTCCAACTGGGTTTTATCGGTGCTATGCGTACTGATCTGCCCGCTTTCGAGGTTCTTAATGCTCAAAATATAAGCATTGGCATTATTGGAAGCCTCCCATTTGAACAAAATTTTCGTACGGCTCGCAGAAACAATGACCCCATCAGCACAGATCTCATTGTTTTTCGGAAAAATCAACACTGCTTTACCCGGAAGCGGCTCAGAATCTTTGCGGCATCCGATACAGAGGATCAATAGAAAAAGTAAAAATATCCTCATAAGTGATTCATGTGCCAAATTATTCCCTTTAAATATCCAAATCCATTTAAAATTTATCCCTTTTTTTACTTATTACGACTAATATAAATTTCGAACCTAATTTGATTAGAATACGCCCTTAAAATCTGCGAAACGTCGAAACTAGAGACATACAACATAAAATATTGTAGAGAACCTGAAATATTTATTGAATTACTGTAATATTTATATTTACTCCTGGAGTAATTCCTGCACCAGAGAAATTTCTATATCTTATAGTAACAATATTAGCAGCACTAATACGAGCAGACATTATTCCCAACCCTGCCTCAAGAATTCCAACTGGTGAAACTACTACTGTACCAGCTGTAAGTGCCCCCGCAGCTGGGTAGTTCAATTCTGCTTCAGCATTATTGGCTATTAACGGAGGGGCTGTGGCTGGAACATTAGTAAATTTCAGCATACCTATATTCGCTAAGACAAAAGCAGTAGTCGCAAGTTGGGTAGTATTGGTTCCTAAAGTTGCAGTTGGTGCAGTTGGAGTACCAGTTAAAGTAGGTGAAGCTATATTCGCTTTTAGATTACTAGCAGCGTCTACATAAGCTGTTGTAGCTACCGCAGTTGTATTATTTGCTGCAGTTTGTGTAACTGCAATTGTCCCAGTTGGCAAAGTTGGAGTACCAGTGAATGTTGGGCTATTTGTAAAAACAATACTCCCTGTGCCCGACCTTCCTGATGCTAGATCCAAGTAGTTCAATTGGGTGCCGGTTGCTGTTACGGAGGTGGCCCCCAAAGTAAAAGGGCTTGGAATTAGAACAGTACCAGTAAAACTTGGACTATTAATAGGAGCTTTTAGGTTTGCATTACCTTCAACCTTCCCAATGGCTACAAGTATATTATCTCCAGCAGTTACCGCCGTAGTACCAGTTGAATAGCCTGTGAGAGTTTTACCTATAACTGCACTATTTGAGAGGGTAACAACATTCCCGGTATTTGAAACTTCACCCGACAAAGCCGGAATTGTTGTAACAGTGGCCGCATTACCACTTAAGTTACCAATAAAACCATTAGGAAGTGCAGTTGCTGTAATTTGATTAGCTACAAAATTACCACTACCATCTCTAGCAACTAGTGTATTTGTAGTGCCAACTGCTGTACCTGCATTTGCTCTTTGAGCACCAAGGCGAATTGTAGCAGCCCCTATCCCGTCTACAAATGCAACAGTGGTAGATCCTTGATTACCAGTAACATCACCTGCAAGTGGATTAGTAAAACTAGTTGCTGTTGATGCATTCCCAGTAACATTCCCAGTTAAAGGCCCAGTAAATGTTCCTGCAGTCACATTTCCCGAAATATTCAAGCTGGTGCCAATAGCACTTCCTAAGTTAGGCGTTCCATTTAAAATAGGTGAAGTTAGTGTCTTATTCGTAAGTATTTCGAGTCTATCACGATTAACAACGATTCCATTTGGCGGTAATTCAACTGATGAAGAAGTGTTGGAATTTGCAATCAGTGTAGTAATTCCGCCAGAACTACCATTAAGTCGAAGAGTTCCGTCAGCATATGTTTTATTTCCCGTAACAGTTTGAGTTGATGCAAGAATCATATCACCTCCCCCAGATGCCTGAAAAACAGGGGGTGTAGTTGTACCAGTTGAGGTAAGGACATAACCCAAAGGCCCTGTCACTGTGGTAAACGGATTTGTACCATTTCCAACCAATAAACTAGTAGGCAATGTAGCAAGTCCTGTACCACCACTTGTAACAGGAACGACTGAGCCATTCCATACTCCAGTAGTTATAGTTCCGAGAGTATTAATAGAGTTCTGGCCAACATAATTTGGAGAGATATCCACAATTGGAGCAACCAAAGGGTTACTGACGGTAATTCTATTAGTAGCTCCTGAAACACCTGTCACTGTACCCGCACCTGCCGTTGACCATGCAGGCACATTGCCAGAACTTACTCTTAGAACCTCTCCGGGATTGCCTATAGGCAGTTTGAAAAGAGCATTAGAAGTACTCGCATAAAGCATATCACCCGGAGAATAGATGGATTGTCCGGTACCGCCGTTTACCGCGGAGACGTTTCCGGTTACCGATATGGCACGACTGGCGGTGCCTGTCAAATCACCTCTAAAGGTTGTGGCAGTTAACTCACCACTCAGAGGTATAAAACTCAATTTAGTACTGGCTACACGAGGAGCCAATGGTCCAGAGTTTGCAGGCACGAAGGTTGGAAACATAGTTGCAGGCGCAATTACATCATCCGTTATACGAATATTCACTGTGTTCTGTGCATCCACTGATGAACTGGCGTTTCCAATTACATCTCCGGTGAGGAGGCCGGTAAAGCCTCTTGCTGTTAAGACTCCCGTTGCAGGAACATAACTCAAATTGCCGCTACTGGTACGCAAAGGCTGATTTCCGGGTGTGGAATTAACAAATACAGGGTAGGTGGTACCGGGATTTGATATATCATTGGTTACTGCAGAATTATTCGAATTGGTTGCAGTTATGGCTAAAGTAGCAGTGCTGGCATTGCCGGTGAGGGGTCCGCTAAAGCTTAAGGCTGTAACCGGACCATTAACAGTCACTGAATTAAAAATTGCATCCCCGTTCATTGAACCGGTAATGTATTCCCATTGGTTATTTTTTCGGATGTAGAGACCCGCAGGATCTGTGGTTTTATAGATCATCATCCCGTTAGGTGGGTTCAATGCATCAATGGCAATGGTATTCGCCATACGTGGCAATAAAAAACCCTGATTAGCGCTCTCAAGCTCCAGCAAAGATGAGGGCTGGATATTGGCTCCATTGGTTCCGATCTTGATCTGAGCTGTTGCCTTGCCAAGGAAGAATATTCCTGTAAGCATTAAAGCAATGGATAGTAGTTTTACTGGACGCATGTGTGTATGTTTTTACTTAGTACGTTATTTAGTTGTCTTTTGTCAGTTGTCAGTTGTCAGTAAATCCTGGTTCATTTTAAAATTCACTTCAATGCCACGCCTGTCATCCCGACGCAGGAGAGACCTTTCTAGTTGTCTGTTATGTGTTGTCTGTTGTCGTGTCATTGCGAGTGTAGCGAAGCAATCCCCTCAAATTATTACTAATCTTAATAGGATTGCTTCGTCGTGCCTCCTCGCAATGACAAACAAAATACTATTTATTCGTTTTACTCTCTCCACCCGATAGCTATCGGGTCTCCACTCTCAACTGTCAATTCCTTCTAGCCAGCTCCTCCCCCTCCTTCCGCTCAGGCCTTACGCGCCCCCCTCCAAAGGGGGACAAAATCCTGCTTCACTCTCTGTTATTCTTTCAAAACCACAATTTTAATCTGGACCAATACATCGTCCTGGTTCCTGGCTCTTGGTTCCTGGTTCTCAATTGTCTGTTGTCAGTTGTCTGTTGTCGTGTCATTGCGAGTGTAGCGTTTTGTCATTGCGAGTGTAGCGAAACAATCTCTTCAAATTATTACTAATCCTCTAATCATCATAGGATTGCTTCGTCGTGCCTCCTCGCAATGACAAACAAAATACTATTTATTCGTTTTACAATCTCCACCCAATAGCATCGGGTTTCATCTGAAGCAGGATTTAGTCCTTGTTCTGTTGTCTGTTATCAGTTGTCTGTTGTCAGTAAATCCTGCTTCATTGTTTATTATCTTCCCAAAACCACAATTTTCAATTGAAGCAAGATTAAATCTCAATACTCAATACTAACTACTCAATACTCCACTAAAATAAGTAGCTCGGCATCAGCGTATCCTTATCAAATGGAATATGATACCGTAATATTATCTCATGTGTTCCTTTCGAGAAGTTGTTCAGTCTTCCCAGGTTATAATCGTACGCATAACCCAGTCTTAAGGTTGGCACCAGCCTGAAATCAAGCAGGCCCACCAATGCACTTTTACTTCGGTAAGATACTCCCGCCGACATCAGGTCCCTGAAAAACACATTCGCGTTCACATCGTATTGCAGGGGAATACCCTTCACTCCTCTTAACAAAAAGGATGGCTTTAAAATAAAGTTATCATTCAAGTCGATCAGGTATCCAGCATTCAGGTACATATGCGTCGCTTGTTTCACCTCATATTCTGAAAGTGCCACATCTACCTTCCTCAAATGGGTTCTTACGAGGTTTGGAACCGATAATCCCGCATAAAACTTATCTGTATTAAAGAAAACACCTGTACCAAAATTGGCTGTCAGAGCATTCAGGTTCGTCGAAAATACCGGGTCTCCGGGGTTTGTAATATTGAGCTTACTGAAATCGGTTTTATAGTTCAGTGCACCCATTTGTATTCCGAAGGCAAGGTTGGAATTATCTCCCTCAATCCTGTAGGACATCGAACCCTGAGCACCGAAGTTCTGGGTGATGGAGATTCTATCGTCCACAATTTTAAGTCCGATACCCAGTTTTGTATCGCCGATCGGCATATCTCCCGAAAGCATCGCCGTTTGCGGGGCATCCTTGATCCCGTTAAACTGTTTCCTGAAAATACTGGTGAACTGTATGGACTGCTTGAAACCCGCATAGGCCGGGTTGATCTCCAGCGTATTGAACATATACTGGGAGTACAGTGGCAGTTGCTGGGCCCTGAGCAGCCCAGGCAGCAGTACTGTCAGCAATATGACTAAAATATGCGCTGCTTGTCTCTTCATAATTAACGGTTGATAATCAGGTAACCGGGAATGCCTTTGGAGCCATTCACACTGATCAAATAATAATAGATGCCATCAGGGAGGGTATTACCAATGAATCCGCCCATATTGCCCGTACCGTTGAAGGTATTCTGGTAATCCAGATTCTGGTACACCAGCACCTGGTTACGGCTGTAAACTTCAAAGCGCACCACATCTGTAGGCAGACGTTTCACCACTTCATACACATCATTGAATCCATCCCCGTTCGGAGAGATCGCATCGGGAACATTTACCGGGGTACTTTCGTCGATATCCTCTTTAATAACCGTTTTGGTGAAATATTCTATCGGTTTAATGCTTGTGATATTCAGGCGGGTGTTCATATAGGCATCAAAGATGGCGGCACGGGCAGTGATGATGCCCGGCGTACTCGTTGCCATCGGGGGTAATACATCCCAAAGTCCGGTAAGACGTGTATCGTAGCGGCTAACATAAGCTTCGCTTCGGCTGCTGAAATAGCGGCTGCCTTCATCGGCTGCATTATGCTGCAGGGTTAGTTCGACCTTAGCTGCCGGATCGGCATTGGATGTGTTCATGATCCAGGTCTTGTTCACATATTCCGGAAAGTTCAGCTTATTGTATACGTTGTCAGCCACCCTGAATTTGATCACTTGTGGAAGGCCGGTATATTTTATTGTTAATGGGGTGTAGCTTCCGATGGCGGTGCCTATTGGAAAATCGAGTGCGGGACTATTTGCGGCAGTGTTTCTAACCAGACTGCCCCCGGTCATCATGGGGCCTGTGACGATGAAATTCGTGTGGCTATGTCCGGTGATGGTTCCGGTTCCGGGGCGGCCCACATTCACATCAAATCCATTTAGGATCAGATGCCCCTTGCGGAAATCCAGGTTATTGTTCACATGCAGGGCACCGATATCTGATAATACATTAAGGCTGTTATCCAGTCTCAGATTGGGAAAGCCGTTAAAAGGTACTGAATTAATATTATTAATGCGCTGGGCATTTTGAAGCAGATCCGAAAAAGTGAAAATACCACCTGTACCGTCTATGCCACGTGCGCTTTCATCCGGCAAACGGCTGCCATTATTATTCTGCCAGATGCTGGCATAAAAATTAATGAAGGAAGTGTTGTAGGAAACCAGGGTCCCTGAATGGGAGATATCCGAAAAAATATTCAGGTTAGCATTAGGGTGTGCAACAAGTGATGCACCGGGGAAAATGTAGACCTGATTGACTGCCTGAGCATGCACTAATACCGGAAAAAACAAAAACAGACAGAGCAAGACCTTCAGGGCCGGCAGAAAAATGTCGAAGTGTTTTTGATCTTTCACGTAAAGGTTTATGGATTTGTATACGGAATTTTATAACATAAGTTTTTTGAAGATACGATATTATTATTTGTTAAAGTTAACAAGGTTGGGGGAAAATGCAAATCAGTTGACAGTTGACAGTGAGGAACCAGGAACAAGGAGCAAAGAACAAAGACTAAATCCTGCTTCAGCTGAGATGTGGTTTTGAATGAAATATAGACAATGAACCCGGATTTACGGACAACAGACAACTGACAACAGGTATCAGAACCAGGAAAAAGGAATCAGGAACAAAGACTAAATCCTGCTTCAAATGAAACCCGATATCGGGTTGTATTTTAGGAGGAGTTTGGACAATGAATAATGATTTACTGACAACTGAATAATGAGCTAGGAACCAGGATTGGTATAGAAAATAAAGTCAATACCATAAATTACAATCTTACCAGGATTTGTCTTGAATCTTGGCTCTTGGTTCTTGATACTCACTTCTCAATACTCAATACTACCTCCGTACAGCATCAATCAGCTCAACTTCAAATATCAGCGCAGAGTAGGCAGGGATCAGGCCGGGAACGCCGCGTTCTGCATAGCCGAGAGCTGAAGGAACAATGAGTCGCCAGGTGGAACCAACAGGCATAATCTGTAATGCTTCACTCATGCCCGGAATAAGACCTGCCGGAGTTACACGCAAGGGTGATTTTTTTGCATATGTATCTTCAAATGTATTGCCATCCGGTAAAAAGCCTTTGACATGTATCAGAACAGAATCGTTAAGTTGCGGTCTGATCCCATTTCCGGCTTTCATGACTACATAGGCAACTCCGCTCGGGAGCATTCCTACTCCATCTTTGCCTTTTATGTTCTCAAATAATAATCTTTCCTGTTGACTGCTGCGTGCTGAGATCAAACGTTTTTGGTAACCGTCGAGTTTGGAAGCAACACTTGCCGCATTGATTAGTAAAGGTCTGTTTAATAATACATCGTCCATACCCTTACGGAATATTTCGGGACTGGTAACCATAAAGCCATTATTGATGATCCATGCACCGAGATAAGCACCTAGTGTATATTGCAACGAGTCTTGTGGTGCAGTCAGGGATATCGGCTTTTCGACTGCCGGACGGCTTGGACGAGTCTGGGCTGAAGCAGAAAGAGAGATAAAAATTATAAATGCGAATGAGTAAAATATTGATTTTAAAAAAGATTTCATTTTAAGGGATTAAATTTCGAGCAAGTTAAACATTTTAATTTGTGATATTCAGTTGTCCATCAGCTACAATATCTAATGATGGACCGTCCTGAATTTCAATTGAATTAACAGTTACTTCGGTTGCACCCAAAATCTCTTTAACACCCGAACCACTAAGAATCACATTATTAAAGGTAAAGGCAGGAATAGTTTGCGCATCAGAACCATTGAAATTCACCAGACTTCCAACAATTATGTATGCTCCGCCCCCGGGAACAAAAGCACCGGCAATTCCAACTTCCTCACCATCAGGCAGTACCCGATTACCACCTGTACCATTAAGATTATAATAGTTACCCGGAGCAATATTCGTTTCAGCTGTTCCCGTATAATTTACTGTGGAGGTTCCCGGTTCAATGATTCCTGTACTTACAAATGGGGTACCTGATGAAGGTAAATTAAGAGTAAAGCTTGATAATCCAAATATTGCCGGGTCATTAATCGTCAATATATTACTTACTGTAGTGGTTGCGGCAAGGGTCTTTTGTCCTGAATTTGAAATCTCCAGATTATAGTAAGGTAAAGTAGCAATGGTTTGGGTACTACCGCTATAATTTATTGTTCCGGTGCCTGGGGTAAATGTCCCTGTTTTTACCCAAACTCCTTCAATATTCAATACACCATTATTCATGGTAAAAGTACCTGCACCGCTGATGTTACCACTCAAATTTACGATGGTATTATTTCCAAAAACTGTGGTAGAACCCACTACCCAATCATTCAGGATTTCGATTGAAGTATCGGCGGGAAGGTTCTTGGTAGATCCAGAAAATTCAAGATCGTAATAAGATGTAGCAGCGATATTCTGAACTCCGGTTCCGGAATAAATAAATTTGCCATTACCGGTCAGTGTTCCATCTATCACTAAGGGGGTACCTGTAAAAGAAAGAGTTACAGTGTAGGTACTCCTGTCGAATGTTACACCAGAATTAATAGTGAGTACACCGGAAATATCGACATCACCTGTGATCGTTTTGGTACCGGTACCACTACAGGTAAGGGTGGCGTAAGTGAAAGGCGCAATCGTTTGATTCGCTCCTTCATAGATAACAGTGCCCGTACCTCTGTCAAAAGTGCCGCCATTGGCTGTCCAGTTTCTACCGATCCGGATGGTACCTGATCCCTGATCGATCAATGCACCTGTATTATGGATAAGATCCCGCCCGACCGTAGCATTCTGAGCGCTGGTCATCAGGGTGTTAGCAGTGACAGTCCAGTCGTTTGTGACTTCAATATTATTGCCTGTAGCAATTGTCTTGTCGCCGCCTGTAAACTCCAGATCATAGAAAGTCGAACTATTGACTGTTTGCGCTCCTGCGGCAGAATACCTCACCTTTCCATTTCCGGATAAGGTACCGGAGTTTAGCATTGCATTTACTGTTGCACCTTGCAGATCAAGTGTAAATGCATTCAAATTTAGTATGGTAGATGGATTTATAGTTACCAGATTGGTAGCTGTTGTATTTCCTTCAAGAGATTTGGTACCACCGGTCATGGAAAGCTTATAGTAGCTCAAACTTTTAACGAGTTGATCAGTGCCATTATAATGAATGGTTCCGCTACCTGGTGTAAATGTTCCGGTATGCAGCCAGTCGCCCTCAAGATTAACAAAGCCTGTAGCAGTGAAAGCCCCATTCCCAAGTACATCCTTAGTAATATTGAGCGTTGTACTGGTTGTTATTGTTGTAGTTGAATTAACTATAAAATTGTTAGCAATCGACATTGTAGTTGATGCAATCGAATTAGAAACTGCACTGGCAAGTTCCAGATCATAATAACCAATTCCAACCCTGACAGCCTGTGCTGCTGTTCCGGCATATACCACTTTCCCGGTACCTGCAGCAAATGTTCCTCCGGCAAAAGTTGAGATAAAGGTCAGTGTACCTGAATCCATGGTAATTGCACCGGTTCCCGATGCAGCACCTGTTATTATAGCTGAGCCATCCCCTTCCATGTTAAGCGGGGCGCTAACCAGGAAGGCCCCAGTAATATTTACATTATTAGCTGTTGGAATCGTCTTAGTACCATTGGTGAGGGTTGTTTTGGGATAAGTACCAGAGGCTATGACCTGGGGATCAGTACCGGCGAATGTTAAAGCTCCGGTGGTTGAGGTAATCGAGCCATTATTTACAATGGGGTTACCACCTCCGGTCAGATTCATGGGACTTCCTGCGAGGTTAAGTATGCGTGATGCATTTACTGTAAGCACATTACTTACAGTGACTGCTGAGGTCATATTACGGTTTCCATCTATCTCGAGGTTATAATAAGTCATATTACCACGAATATTACCGCCACCTACATATTTCACTGTACCGGTGCCAGTTGTAAGGGCACCTGAACTGGAATAGGTCGAATCTAACGTCAAAGTTCCTGATCCCATTGTGAATGCACCATAACCACTTAAAAGCCCGAAAACGGTAGCATTGGCATCACCATCCAGCACCACTGCAGTATTTTGAGCCCAATTCCCATTCACAACCAGATTGGAACCAGCAGGAAGTGTTTTAGTGCCATTGGTAACCGTAAGGTTATTGAAAGTAATTGCGGGGATGTTTGTAGCTGAAGCACCGCTCATGGTCACCAAAGCAGTTCCGGGATCAAAAGTACCTGTGGCAATGAAGGCATCTCCGGAACCGGACAAAGTCATGTTAAATGCTCCAACCTGAAGCGTGCCGGATGCCAGGTTCAATTGATTTTGAACGGTAACTGCCCCGAGTAAAGATTTAGTACCATCAAACACACCGAGGTTGTAATAGGTTTCGAGCCAGATTCCCTGGGCGGTGGCGCCTTTAAAATTGATTGTCCCGGTACTCTGTACAATTGCTGGAGCTCCCCCGCTAAGCGTTCCTGACAGGTTAAGTGTCCCATTATCGGTAAAAGTGATTTTACTGCCTGTAGAAATTGTAGGAGCTGTAGTTCCTGTTGAATATCCTCCGTTCAGATTTGCGGTTCCGGTGGAGATAGTAATTACATTTGCCCGGCCTGCTGTTGCCTGCGACTGCATATTAAATAATCCGGAAACAGTTAGTGTGCCTGAACCGACAGCCATGGTACTGCTTCTTGTTGCTGTTGGAAGATTCATTGTAACATTTCCAGCAATACTCAAGGAGTTTGTTGAATTGATATTTACGATATTATTGGCTGCAGGAAGTACAAAGTCAAAATTACCATTTACAGTTACATCCGTATTTATGTTCATTGTTGCGCCGCTGGCAATAATGATATTCTCAAAATTGGCTGAGCCTGTGCCTGCATTAATGGCAGCTAAGGCTGTCCCGAAAGTGACCGTACCCGTATCGTCATTAAAGGTGCCATTATTGAGCCATGGGCCATTCACAGTCAGCGTAAAGGACGAAAGATTCAGAATAGCACCTGAATTAATGGTTAGTCCTGCACAAGTTTGAGCCCCTGTTAATGAGACTGAGTTTCCTGATGTGGTGGCAATAATAACTAGATCACTTGCAGCGGGGGCATTACCACCTACCCATGTTGAACCTGTGCTCCAGTTGCCTCCGGTAGTCGTTGAGGTGATGGTGGCAGCAAAGACAGAGAATGTTTGCAGAAATATTAGTATTATTCCAAGGAAAATTGATTTTAAATATTGTCCGGGCTTAAAACTTAAGATACTTTTCATATTCCAGATATTTAACAGGCAGCAAACCAAAAAATCAGAGACTCAAATACAATACATAGCCTGGATCGCTTTGAACTCCCAATATAGAAAAAACATGAAAATTCATTTATCAGTTAAGTGTAATATTAAACACAAACCTATGGCTTGATGATATTGAGGAATGCAGTTCCCGGAAGGTCAAGCGTCGGGCCATTCTGAATTTCAATCGTATAGACAGATACGGTAGTTCCTGTCAAAATTGTTTTAGCTCCCGATCCACTGAGGATAAGCTGATAATAGGTAAATGCGGGAATGTCCTGTGCTCCGGTACCATTAAAGTGGACAATACTGGTACCTGCAGTAAAGGTACCACTGGTGACGCTGCCGGTACCCCCAATAGTTAGGGCACTGGTGTTTGCCAATAATGCTCCGTCGGTATTTGTCCAGTCTCCGGTAAAGGTATGCGTAAGGCCGGTTCCAAGATCGAGCGTTCCAGCACCATTAATTGTAAAGGCTCCCCCATTGATATTGCCTGTAAAAGTAGCCGTCTCACTTGCCTTCGACATGGTTACGAGTCCGCTGGTTGAGAAACTTCCAATAAGCTGATTTGCTCTGGTCAGCGTGATGGTCACCGCCCCGGTTGAGGCTGTCCAGGTGCCGTTATTGATCAGATCGCCCCCAAAAGAGAAGGTATGACCTGCTGCGGGACTTAAGGTTGCACCAGTATTTATGGTCAGAGGCACATCCAGATCAAACACTTTGTTTCCATTTGTAGTAATCTCCCCAGTGTTATCAATAATTACCCCCCCTGTCGCAACAAAGGTAGCAAGCCATTCAGCACCTACCGTTCTTGGATTCGCTGTATTGTATCTGAGAGTAGCATTAGCTCCATAAGTAGGTGCTACAGATGCCGTTGCATCCCCTTCAATAGATAAAATACCATTTACCGTTATACTGGCAATTGTTTTGACCCCGGTGTTGGATAAAGTAATATTATTAAAAGTTTTAGTTCCTGTTGCTGATATGGTTTGTGCCGCACCGCCAAAATTCACAGTACTTGCATCAGGAACGAATACAGAGGCCGTCCCCTGCCAAGCTGTTGCACTTGTAATATTTACATTTATAGTACTCGTGGAACCATTCATCGTACCTGCAGTGAGTATTACAGTATTCGTGGTAGTATGGGTGCCCGAACCCATATTTAATATACCGGCACCACTTTTTGTAATTCCCGCAGAATTTATACCACCCGTAAGCGTTGTTGTGCCAGCAGTTTTTGAAGCGGTAAATCTACCGGTTGTGGTAAATCCTCCAATGGATTGATTGGCGGTACCTGAAATCGTTATTGCGCTGGAACCAAAATTTACACTGCTACTGGTATTGTTATTTATGAAGTCACCAGTACCCATAACAAATGCAGCTGCACCACTAATATTTACAGTACCGCTTGCTGTATTTGTAAATGTTCCGGTAGTTCTTGAAATTTCACCAGTAGATCCGGTAATATTTCCAGAGTTTTCCAAACTGCTAGCCCCAAAGGTTAATGTACGAGTTGTCAAACTTAGTGTACCCCCACTTTCAATAATTAAAGTATTCGTCAATGTTAAAGTACGGTTATTGTTGGGCGCTAATGTTCCACCGCTTTCAATTGTAATTTGATTCGCACTTTGATTTGCTGCTAAGGTTATGCTATTCCCGGTTTGAATAATGAAAATATCTGCCGCAGTCAATGCTGTGGCATTGGTTGGAGTTCCCGACCGATTTACCGACCAGGTACCAGCTGTTGCAAAATTACCTGTTGCCACTCTGGAATAATAGGTTGCAGCGAAGCCTGAACAGCTAAGCATCATAAAGAAAGTCAGCAGAAGTATATTTTTCATTTTGATAAACTGTATGAATCAGAATGAGTTAATAATGATAGTCTCATCTTTATTATTTCCCATCTAACCAATAATCACTCAATTACAACTATTTTAGCACCATTATGCGGATTCACATTGAGTTGTGTTCCGTTCTTCAGTGTTAATTTCTTAACATTAATTATGGTATCAACAAGCTTGATGCCGCCTCCTGTAAGAATTACATTATAAAATGTGAATGGAGGTATAGTTTGGTTCACCCCATTAAAACTAACTGTACTGTTAATGATCTTGTATTCGCCGGCACCGGGTCTGAAGGTTCCTGAAATGCCAATTACACCCGAATCTGACAGTTTTCTTGGGCCTCCTGCAGCGTCCAGATTATGATAGTTCTCAGCGGAAATTTCTGTCTCTGAGGTATTTGTATATTTAACTGTTGAGCTCGCCGGACTAAATTTTCCATTATTGACCAGGGGCTTGCCTGATCCTTCCAGTTTAAGTTCATGATCGTCCAGAAACAATTCAGTATTGTCCCCAACTGTCAAAACATTTTTTACCACAATATCCTCACCAAGGCTTTTTGTCCCACCCTCAGCGGTTTCCAGATTGTAATATTTATTTCCGGCAATGATCTGGTCATTTATACCATCATAAATTACGGTACTGGTTCCAGGTTCAAAAACTCCTACGTTCAACCAGTCACCTTCAATTGAGAAGGTGGCATCTTCCAGCGTAATTGCACCCTTACCCGTAAGATTTCCTTTTATATTCACTGATAGATTGCCCGGAATAGTTAAGGGGCTGCTGACATCCAGATCATTATGAATATTAATTTGCTCGGCATCTGCAACAGTTTTTTCGCCGGACTCGAATAAATTCAGATTGTAATAATCTACCGGTCTGATTTTTTGTTCACCATCACGGCTATACTGCACTGTACCTTTACCAGGAATGAATTCTCCGGTTCTAAGATTGGTGCCTCCAATAGTTAATAATCCACTTTCCATTTCAATAGTTCCATCACCTTTCATATCGCGGGCTATTTCAATTCTGGAATCACCCTGAAGTAAAGTTGGACTTTCTACAATCCAGTCTTGCATAACAATTACGGATGAACCTTTTGAAAGTATCTTAATCCCTGCACCTCTAAGAGCCAGGTGATAATAGGATATTGGAGCGATGGTTTGTTCATCATCCCCTGCATAAACGACAAGACCCTGGGCAGTTGCCAATGTTCCTGGAATCAGTAATGGATTACCCGGACCCGTTAATATCAGTTCGTATTTGCTTAGATTCAGTTCTCCATCGATATTTGCTGTTCCGCTGACAGTTGTATTTCTGACAAGTGATTTTATCCCGGAGCCAGCAATACCCAGATTATGATAAGTTAAGTCCCACACGTTTACAGGCAGGCTTCCATTGAAATTAATTGAACCCAAACCGGCTTGCAGTGTTGGGGTTGTACCGGTTATATCGCCGTAAAGATTCAAAACCCCATCTCCCTTAAATACAATTCTGGATGAAGTACCAAGAGTGTTTATATTATTAAGATTCGAAGTTCCGGAGCTGATAATGAGATCTACCTTTCCGGCACCTTTACCTGCACCCATTTTGAACATACCAATCACATTCAAGGTACCGGCATTTACATTCAACTCACTTATATCACCTGATCCTGGTTTTTCCATACTTAGGATACCACCAACATTTAGCGTATTTGTATCAAGGATAATAAGGCGACCACTGCTTTTTATTTTCAAATCAGCACAAGTTATTAATCCATCAACCAGAACAGAACCTGTACCCTTAGTTGCAATTATAACCTTATCCCCGGTTTGCGGTAAAACATCACCTATCCAGGTACTTGTTGAAGACCATTTGCCTCCGGATGAGGTAGAGGTTATTGTAGCTGCTTTACTGAAATTGATCAAACAGAAACAAACAGCCAGTGACAGTATTAGTCTGATCTGGGTTTGAAAAGTTGAAAAATTAAGACTTTTTAGGATGCTTGTCATATTACTATATTAATTTATCTCCTTTAGTTTATCATCAAAAAACAATCACAAGGTTTAATATTCCACATGCCAACAAAGCCATTAAGGCTTAGTTATATTGATAACTGAAGTCCCGGGTAGATCTAGAGTCGGGCCATCATTTATATTAATTGCATTAACTGTAACAGAAGTTGCTGTTAAAATTGTTTTAGCACCAGAGCCACTTAAAACCAGATCATTAAATGTAAATGCAGGAATTGTTTGGGCCCCACTACCATTGAAATTAACGGTACTGCCTGTTAATGTAAAGCCACCTGCACCCGGAGTAAATGTATTTGCAATGCCTATTTCACCGCTTGCTGCGAAGACTCTTGCTCCCCCGGTAAGTGTGAGATTGTAATAATTAAGCGCAGGAACATTAGTAGATGAGGCACTTGAAAAAGTTACCGTTGATGTAGAACAGGTGAATGTACCACTATTTACTAATGGAGTTCCTGCGCCGGATAAAGTTAAGGTGAATGATGAAAGATCGAGCGTTGTGGAAGCACCAATCGTAAGTATATTGGCAACTGTTGTCCCAGCAGCCAGGGTTTTTACACCACTATTTGAGGTTTGGAGGTTATTATATGTTAGCCCACCTATACTCTGTGTTGTACCATCATAAATTACTGTTCCGGTTCCTCTCGTAAATGTGCCGTTATTGGTCCAGTTGCCGGCAATATTAATCGTACCTGATCCCATAGTAATGGCACCACTTCCGCTGATATCACCGGTCACAGCCGCAGCCCCAGTTGTGGTCATTGTTGTGGTGCTTCCAACAATCCAGTTGTTGGAGGCAACAACAGTTGTTCCGGCTCCTATAGTCTTTGTTCCAGCGCCAGAGAACTCAAGATTGTAATAAGTTGTTCCGGCTACCGTTTGGGCCGTGGCACCGGAAAAGAGCACTTTGCCGGTTCCTCCCAGAGCCCCGGTAATAACTAAAGGACTGCCTGTTAGCGGTAGAGTTACCGTAAAAGCACCAAGATCAAATGTAGCAGGTGTTGAGACGGTTAAAATATTGCTGACTGTAACATTATTTGCGAGGGTTTTAGTACCGCCAACAGTAATCTGTAGTTTGTAATACGGAAGAGCGGCAACGCTTTGTGCACTGGCACCATCGTAGTTAATGGTTCCAGTCCCAGGGGTAAGTGTACCATTGTTAGTCCAGTCACCTTCTAAATTTATTGTACCGGACCCCATACTTATATTACCCGACCCACTAATATTGCCGGTAATATTTGCATTAGCAGTGGAAGTCATTGTTGTGGTGCTTCCTACTATCCAGTCATTGGTGACCGTTACCGTCGTTGCTGTAGCAATAGTTTTT
>Ga0209512_1002411_pt1 | contig 19940 bp, 19 predicted proteins | sample frozenSSSSmetaG_FD_184142 | JGI IMG/M metagenome (GOLD analysis project Ga0209512, IMG submission 184142) | Glacier valley bacterial and archeal communities from Borup Fiord, Nunavut, Canada, to study Microbial Dark Matter (Phase II) -... | ecosystem: Environmental > Aquatic > Freshwater > Ice >... | reverse complement strand
TGGCGGTATGGTTATAAACAATGATTGGAATGACAAGAGCCGTATGACGGGAGACTGTCACGTACGGTTCTGTGAGAGGCTTAGGCTGAAATGCCTTTGCCTACTCGACAATGAGAATTTCGCTGACTCGCTTTGAGAGGATGAAATCACTTTGGCACCAGCAACATTCTACATTTATTATAATGGGCGGAAAACAAAGATCCTGCTTTCTCAAGCAGGATCTTTATATGTTGAAGATAAACGATTGAGGATTAACGATTAACAATTGAGGATTAACCATCCAACCATCTAACCATCAAATAATCAGCTTATACCCTTTGCCGTGTACGTTGATGATTTCAACCTTGGGATCGTCTTTCAAATGCTTGCGGAGTTTGGTGATGTAAACATCCATACTACGGGCATTGAAATAATTATCATCGATCCAGATGGTGCGCAAGGCAAAATTACGTTCGAGAACTTTGTTGGCATTGTTGCAAAGCAAGCTGAGCAATTCGGCTTCCTTGGTGGTCAATTTTACTTCTTCTGCGCCACCGGAAAGGATTTGCTTGCGTGAATCGAACGTGTAAATACCCAGTTTGTAAATAGCATCTTCATGCGAATTGGCATCTTGCGATACCCGCCGCATGATCGCTTCGATGCGGAAGATCAGTTCTTCCATACTGAAAGGCTTTGTGATATAATCATCGGCTCCTATTTTAAAGCCTTCAAGTACATCTTCTTTCATATTCTTTGCCGTCAGAAAAATAATGGGAATATCCATGTTCAGCAACCGGATATCTTTGGCCAGCGATATTCCATCTTTCTTTGGCATCATAATATCCAGAATACAAAGACTATAGGGTTGATTTTTGGTAAACCCTTTGTAGGCTACTTCCCCGTCAGGATATAAATCGGTTTCATATCCTTTTGCAATCAGATATTCTTTGAGTAACAATCCAAGGTTTTCATCATCCTCAGCCAATAGCAATTTTACTTTTTTTTCCATGTTCTTGAAAGTTTATCGGAAAATATATCATAAATTTAGTACCCTTATTTAAATCGCTTTCCACTTTTATTTTACCCCGATGATAGTCAATAATTTTCTTCACATAGCTTAACCCCAATCCAAATCCTTTTACATCGTGCACATTTCCTGTGGGAACGCGGTAAAAGCGTTCAAAAATCTGGCCAACATATTCTTTTTGGATGCCGATGCCATGATCTTTTATACCAATAACAAGAAATCCGTCTTCCAGTTGAGTGGAAATGATGATTTTTGGAGCCTCATTACTATATTTTACTGCATTATCGAGCAAGTTAAACAAAACATTTGTAATATGCACTTCATCTCCTTTAATAATTGCAGGATGAGCCTTCAGATCAGTAGTCAACTCTCCATCTTTCGCCTTCACCCGAAGCTCGAAATTCAAGACCACCGAATTAATCAGAGTAGTTAAATTTACCTCTTTTATTTTAAGTTTCAGCTTTCCTTCATTAAAAACTGCCATTTGAAGTACTTTTTCCACTTGGGTAGTCAACCGTTTGCTTTCCTGATATATAATTCCTGAGATATGCTCAATGGTCTTGGGTGTATTGGTCACAGTATTGTCGCGCAACATCTGGCTGGCAAGCGAAATGGTTGAAATAGGAGTTTTCAATTCATGGGTCATATTGTTGATGAAATCGTTCTTGATGATCGATAATTTCTTTTGCCTCAGGATGATGAGAATGGTAAAAATAAAGATGCCGATCAGCATAACCGTCAGTACCAATGTGGGGATTACCAATATGCCGGTTTGTTTGAGCAGGTATCCATCCCGTTTGGGGAAAAACAGGTAGAGATAATTTGGTGGTTTCGTTTCGTCCAGATCGTGAGGGAATAGCAGTATGGGGTATTCTTTCTGAGGTCCGGGATTATAGCTTTTCCCCCCTATAATTTCCCTTTCTTCTCCTCTTTGAAATGACTTTACGGCGTATTTAAAATCAAGTGAGACTCCCGAATTCTTTAATTCTGTTTTTATCATGCGTCCCAGCTTTTGCTCATCTATCCTTGTTTCGATTGGCATTTGCGAGAAGGTCAATGCATACTCAGCCAGGGCAAGCATCTTTGCCTTTTGATTCATCAAAGTTTCGTATTGCTGGCGCACGTAACCTTCCTGCTCATGGATAATGTCGAATGCATTTGGATAATCGCCCGGCCTTCCTCTTTCATTCTGTTTATTACGCTGAGGTTTACCGTAATCGATGGTCAGTTCTTCGCTGTAACTATTGATTGCTATGCGCTGTCTGTATTGAAGTGAAAGTTGGATGCTTTTCTGATTGATTACCCTTGGGTTTGATGGTTGAAAACTGTTGCGGGGGAAAACATCATTGTTATGGGGAATCGATAGTTTTTTTTCATACTCGAACAATAATTTCGAATCTTCCCTTTCAAGGCTTTCAACCACCCGGTTTAATGCGCTCTTTACAGCTGCGTTAAATTGTTCTTCTTTAATTCCCAGAGCCTGGTAAATAGAATTGATCTGAACCAAAATTAAACTGGTCATCACCAAAGCCATCAAAATGATTAATGTTATTATTACCTTTCTGCTCATGTGACAAAGATAATCTTTTGAACCACTGACAGTGAATGCTTAACAATATTTAACATTGGATATTTTGTCCTATGCCTGTTTAGAAACAGGCGTTTCAAGTAAACTATTATTGATCTTATCCATGGCCACTTTGGAGGCATTTTGCTGTGCCTCCTTTTTCGAGGTTCCGGTGCCTTTGCCCCAAAGTTGGGTGTCAACTTCGATGGTTGCCACAAACCAGGGTTGTTTGCCATCGTTTTTACTTTCGTCTACAGTGTCGAACGATACAGCCCTTTTATTTTTTTGTGACCATTCAATCAATTGGCTTTTGTAGTTGGTGTTTGTATTTTGAACTTCGACCAAATTGACATAGTTGTTCAGTAACTTGCGGGTAATAAAGTTCTTAGTATCCTGATATCCTTTGTCCAAGTAGATAGCTCCAATAAGTGCTTCGAGTGTGTCGCCGTAAATATGGCTGGATTCGATGGTTGAAGTAGTGTTCGACTGGATGTAGTGGTTCAGGCCAATCTGATAAGTAAGCTGGGTTAGAAAGGTGCGATTGACCAGTTTGGAGCGCATTTGTGTCAGGTATCCTTCATCCTGATTGGGAAAACGGTTGTATAAAAAGTCGGCGATGGCGGCACCCAGAATGGCATCGCCCAAATATTCGAGCCGTTCATTGTTCACAAAATTGCCTTGTGAATTAACTTTTGAAGCAGACTTGTGGATGACTGCAATATCATAGATCTTTAGATTGCCCGGATAAAAGCCAAGCAACGATCTTAAAAACAAATAAAACTCTTTTCTAGGAGAAGAAAAGAGTTTTATTCTTTGAACGATGGTTCGTATCACTTTTGTTAAATTTTCTTGAAAATAACAGAAGCATTGTGCCCGCCAAAACCAAAAGTATTGCTTAATGCAGTTTTGATTTTGCGTTCTTTAGCAACGTTGAACGTGAAATCAAGTTTTGGGTCAATTTCAGGATCATCATTGAAGTGGTTAATGGTAGGTGGAATGATTCCATCTTGAATTGCGAGGATACATGCAATTGCTTCAACAGCCCCGGTGGCTCCCAGTAAGTGCCCAGTCATTGATTTTGTTGAACTAATGCTTATTTTGTAAGCATGTTCTTTAAATAATTTCTGGATAGCTTGTGGTTCCGCAATATCTCCCAAAGGAGTTGACGTTCCGTGAACATTGATGTAATCGATGTCTTCAGTATTCATACCTGCATCTTCCAAGGCCCATTTCATGCACAATGTTGCACCACCTGATTGAGGGTCGGGAGCAGTCATGTGGTAAGCATCGGCTGACATACCTCCACCCACCATCTCTGCATAAATACGGGCACCACGTTTTACGGCATGCTCATATTCCTCCAAAATCAATGCTCCAGAACCTTCTCCCATGACAAACCCATCGCGATCAAGATCAAAAGGACGTGAAGCCGTTTGTGGATCATCGTTACGGGTTGAAAGGGCACGCATGGAATTAAATCCAGCGAGTCCCGCAGGATTGATAGCTGCCTCAGAACCTCCGGAGATAAAAACATCTACCTTACCCAAACGGATGTAATTCATCGCTTCGATAAGAGCCGTAGAGGAAGAAGCACATGCTGTTACTGTCGTAAAATTAGGTCCTCTGAATCCATAACGGATCGACAGTAAGCCACTTGCAATGTTGGCAATCATTTTTGGAATGAAGTAGGGAGAATAACGAGGCATCTCGTTTTTATACTTCAATGTTTCTTCAAAGAAGGTTTCCAAGCCTCCAATACCGGCACCCCAAACAATTCCTGCTCTGTCTTTGTTGATTTTATCAAGATCAAGACCCGAATCCGCTATAGCCTGAGCAGCTGCTGCAAAGGCGTACAATGTGAAAGGATCATGTTTCCTGATTTCTTTTTTCTCGACATATACTGCCGGATCAAAATTCTTCAGCTCGCATGCAAAAGTGGTCTTATGCGTGGAAGCGTCAAAATGGGTGATATAGCCAGCACCGCTTTTGCCCTTTTTCAGGCCTTCCCAGAATTCCTCAATAGAATTACCGAGCGGGTTTACAGTTCCAAGGCCGGTAACAACTACCCGTTTAAATTCCATAAATGTTGTTTTGTAATTATTACTTCAGATTTGCTTCAATGTGAGTGATCGCTTCGCCTACGGTTGAAATTTTTTCAGCCTGATCATCTGGGATGGCTAAATCAAATTCTTTTTCGAATTCCATGATCAATTCAACTGTATCAAGTGAATCAGCACCAAGGTCATTGGTGAAGGAGGCTTCATTGGTTACTTCACTTTCATCAACACCTAATTTATCAACAATTATTGCTTTTACTTTTGCTGCAACGTCAGACATAACTCTAATTTTTGGTTAATATTAAAATTGTTTTAAAAAATCCGATGCAAAGTAATAAATTTACGCCTGATATTTCAAACAAATAATGAATTAAATGGTTGAATTAGGCTTCAACAGGTAGGTAACACACCTTTATTTGAACCTTTTATTCTAAAATTCCATTAAGCATAAACATAAAAATATACTTTAAATGAAACTAATTGCCATTTTTGCCTCAGGGTCGGGAACCAACGCCCAAAAGATAATAGAGTATTTCTCAGCTAGTAAGGAGATTTTTGTCGATTCACTTTGGTCAAATAACGAGAACGCTCATGCCCTGATCAGGGCTGAGAAACTTGGAATTGAAACTTTTACTTTCGAACACGAGGAATTTTACCATAGCAATGAAATCTTGGATAAACTTTCCGATCGCCGGATTGATATCATTGTTTTGGCTGGATTTCTTTGGCTTCTTCCGAGAAACCTGACAGAATTGTTTACAGTTATTAATATACATCCGGCTTTGCTGCCAAATTATGGAGGTAAGGGAATGTATGGGTTGAATGTGCACAAAGCTGTGCTGGCAGCTAAAGATAAAGAATCGGGAATAACCATTCACAGGGTAAATTCCAATTACGATGAAGGGGAAATCATCTTTCAGGCTACATGCCCTGTATTACGCAATGACAAGCCCGAAACCCTTGCTGCCCGGGTTCATGAACTCGAACATCTGCATTATCCAAGGGTGATCGAGGAAGTTCTTATGAACGATGATGAGGAAAACCTTTGATTGGTAAGAATAGCTTTATAATTAAGTGGGTAATTTTAATTTCCCACTCAGTTGTATATATGCTTTTAAATAGGGTCTGCTGCAAAACTTTTATTGTTCTGAATAATAGCTGTTTATAGGAATATACATTGTAATAAGTACAGGAAAAAAATCAGCAAGTGTCCAAAATCCCTGCACCCTGAAAGGGGTTTGACCTTGATTACTTCGGTCCCCCACGGATTTTGAAACCTCAGATCAAAATAAATAACAAGGATGCACACATGCAACTATGCCAGAGATACCATGCCATTATCATCTGATACCTTTCTGATACTCATCTGATACCTTTCTGTAATGTAGGGTTACAGAAAGGTATCAGATGAGTATCTAATGGGTATCAGATGATGGAACCCAAACACCTACCCAGTGCATAGTAACAGGAGAGAAATCCAGGGTTGGTTGCTTATTTTGAAAAGTAGATAGGAAGGTCCAAAAATAGACTCCCCCGAGTACTTGGATTGGCGTTAACTTCGTGTGCATTTATACTGATAATCAAAGATTTGAAGCAGTAATTCTTGGTGGTTTAACAGTTGTATAATAAGCTATATCGGTTTTTAAATCCTACAAAATGATTCATCCCAGTATCTTTTCCTATCTGGAGTGCGATAATTGCATAAATTTACGTATTAATAATCAGGTAGTTACAAATAAAATTGCATGAAGTTAACGCCAATTCGAGTACTTGGGGTCAGAAACTGCTCAATAGCTCTTTTATATTGATATGTATGCCCTACGGTCAAATTAACTGTGTGAGTTTTTCAGCAGACCCTAAGCCGGTTATTCTGAAGAACCCATGCTTACATGGTAGCTATATTTTGCCTGCCGGTAACTTAATCCTTTGATATACTTGTTGTTTGAATAATTTCACTGTTGGTTTTCAATTCAAACTCAAAGCTATCGAGCTTCTTGTTGATTCTCATTTCAGTGTCAAGGGTATAGTTTAGCACGACCGTATTTGCAATATCATAAACCAGATGTCCTTTCCCGGTTACCGAACCTTTAAATGAATTATCTTTAAGTTTGGGGTTCATGGTGTATTTTTGTGAAATATCAAAATGGGCGATGCCCTCTGTGATGCTGATTAACTGATAGTTGGTGGCTACTTCCAAATCTACTGTTGAACCCTCCATTGGAATGGACGAAGGGTTTTCAATGGTAAACTGTTCACCAATTTTCAATTTCTTTTCAGGAAAAAAGAGTTGCGTAAAAGTATTCTGCAACGATTGAAGAAGTGCCACTTTGTGTTTTTCGTCCAGTCCATCTGACACGACAGCATCAAATACGGGCAGATGATCACCTAAGAATTTACCCGACATGTTGGCTTTCACAGGAATCCCATTTTTACCATCGTTGCTTACCGTGATCAGATACTCCATTGTAACCGGAAACTCGGTTTCGTCCACCAGTTTACCTGTTTTTAAAACCCATTCAGTTTGAGATTTCTTATTGCTGATCGTTGGATTTTGCAAACCTCTCTTTTTTAATATTTGCAAAGACTTCTGCGAACCCATGTATTTGACTATGGAATTTGTCGTTCGTTCAACTGTTTGATTGTATGTTTTTTCAGGCTGATACTGAATCTTAAACGTCACACTATCCTGCGGAGGCCTGGCACATGAAAACTGTACCAGTAGCATGATTAATCCGATTATCTTTTTCATTTATTGATTTTATTTACATTTTCCTCATTCCTCCATTTTTATAAGGAACGACACAAATGATACAAATGACAAAACCGCCATTTAGTAGTTTTAATCTCACCCCAAAAGTTTGATGGCTATGAAATTCTGTTGTTCACTTTCAATCGAACTCTATTGGAACGACTTCATAGGGTGGTTTCATATTTGCAGTTTCATGATAATATCTTTGATAGTATCAAAGGTAGTTCATTTTATCAATCCCGGCAATGAAGCATTTTTTATAAAGTTAAACGTTAAGGTTTTTTCCATTGAAACTGCCATCAGAAATCACGGGAAGTTGTTACCTAATTACAAATAAACGTTTGAAGTAACAGATAAAAGGCTATATAAATGTCGGTAATTATCAATAAACATTATTAAGCGTGATGATGCAATTATTGTAATATTTTCGTTATCCAAGAACATTGAATGCAATAAGATGTTTAAATATAGATTTACTAATTTTAAAATAAAACTTCATCAGTATGGAAACAACCAACGTAAAAGCATATGGCACTGAAGCTGCCCAAGTCCCATTAAAACAATTGAACATTCAACGCAGAAGCGTAACTTCGCATGATGTAGAAATAGAAATCCTGTATTGTGGAATTTGTCATTCCGATTTGCACACAGCAAGGAACGAATGGCGTAATACAATTTACCCTATAGTTCCCGGCCACGAGATTGTAGGTAAAGTAACCAATGTAGGTAACCATGTTACTAAATTTAAAGTGGGAGACCTTGCGGCTGTTGGTTGTATGGTTGACTCTTGCAGAGAATGTGAATACTGCAAAGAAGGATTGGAACAATTTTGCGAACCCGGTAATACATTGACATTCAATTCACCTGACGAACATTTAGGTGGACAAACCTATGGTGGTTACTCTGAAAGTATTGTATCGGACGAAAATTTTGTATTGCATATTCCTGAAAATCTTGATTTGGCTGCCACAGCACCTTTGCTCTGCGCAGGCATCACTACCTATTCTCCACTTAAGCACTGGCAAGTAGGACCAGGGAAAAAAGTAGGCGTGGTAGGCCTTGGTGGCCTGGGGCACATGGCCATTAAAATAGCCAAAGCAATGGGAGCTCACGTAGTGGTATTTACCACATCAGCCTCAAAAACTGAAGATGCAAAACGCTTAGGTGCCGATGAAGTAGTATTGTCTACCGATGAAGAGCAAATGACCAAGTATGCTAAAAGTCTTCACTTTATTTTGGATTGCGTATCTGCACAACACAATATTGATGCTTATCTGAACCTGTTGAGGGTTGATGGAGCCCTTGTTCTTGTTGGTGCCCCTATGGAACCGCTTCCTGTAACATCATTCAGCCTTATTATGGGGAGAAGAAGTTTTTCGGGTTCACTCATTGGAGGCATCGCCGAAACACAGGAAATGCTTGACTTTTGCGGTAAGCACAATATAGTTTCAGATATTGAACTGATTGGGGTTAAGGAGATAAATGAAGCCTATGAGCGCTTATTGAAAGGCGATGTGCGGTATCGCTTTGTCATTGATATGGCTTCGCTGAAGAACGAGAAGTAGTTTCTCAAAAAGTCTGGCAATATTAATTATGAAAATCATTGAATCACCAGAAAACTATATTTGCAAAAATAAGAGCATAAACAAACCCAATTCATAATTCGTTTGTTTGTGTCTTCATGCAAAGCGAATTTATCAATTTTGTGTTTCTCATCCTGTTCATCCTTGGCTTGGTGCTGTTTGCGAACAAACTTCGTATATCATACCCGATTGTTCTTGTTTTAGGTGGGTTGGCAATTAGCTTTATTCCGGCATTCGGAAATATTACGATTAGCCCGGAGTTTGTATTTCTTATTTTTCTTCCCCCGCTTTTGTATGATGCTGCATGGCATATATCATGGAAAGAATTTTGGAAATGGAGAAGGGTAATTGCAAGTTTTGCTTTTCCGATTGTAATCATTACTTCGTGTGTCATTGCCATTGTATCCACCGCTCTCATACCGGGATTTACATTGGCTCTTGGATTTTTATTAGGTGGCATTATCTCACCTCCTGATGCCATTTCTGCCACCACCATTATGCGGCATGTAAAAGCCCCTAAAACAGTAATTAGCATTTCCGAAGGTGAAAGTTTGCTGAATGATGCTTCATCACTCATTGTTTTCCGTTTTGCATTGGCTGCTGTCCTTACCGGACAATTTCATTTACAAGAGGCTGCCGTGAGTTTTTTCATTGTCGTGTTGATGGGGATACTGATAGGGCTTTTGATTGGATTGATTTTTTACTATATACATCGCTGGTTGCCTGTTACACCAAGTATAGAAACCGCCTTAACTCTTGTAACCCCTTACTGCTTGTATTATGCTGCCGAACACTTTCATTATTCAGGAGTATTGGCAGTAGTGAGTGGCGGATTGTTTTTATCAAGCAAACGTTTAATTATGCTCAATTATAAAAGCCGGATTCAGGGAGTAAATGTATGGGATAGCATTGTATTTGTGTTCAATGGTTTGGTTTTTTTGCTCATCGGACTTCAACTGCCTTCCATCACCCGGCAACTGGGCGATATTAGCATAGTCACTGCCATTTGGTATGGATTGGCAATTTCATTTGTGTTAATTCTTACCCGGCTACTTTGCACATTCGGAGCTTCTTTATTCACAAAATTAATGAGCCGCTTTATGACAGTGGCTGATGATAATCCAGGCTGGAAAATGCCTTTAATTTATGGATGGGCCGGTATGCGTGGTGTTGTTTCTTTGGCTGCTGCATTATCTATTCCTTTACTTGTGAGCAATGATCAGGCTTTTCCTTACCGTAACCTGATTCTATTTATCACTTTCATTGTAATTATTGTAACCCTTATTGTGCAAGGCCTTACCCTTCCGTGGCTAATCAAAAAATTAAACGTGGAAGAGGATAAACCCGCCATCCTATCAGAGAATGAACAGGAGGAATTGATTCAGAAAAAAATTACACAATTCTCGCTTAACTATTTAGAAGAAAAATTTAAGCAGGAGGGGTTTCAAAATAAGCACTTGAAAAACATGCAGTCACGACTTAAAATTGAAATGGATTTTTTTAACCGTGAGATTGAAGAAACGGAAAACGCACATCAAAACTCAAGAAATGAGTATCAGCAGATTTACCTTAAATTGTTAGAGCATCAACGAAAATTGCTTGTTGAAATCAATCAGCATGATGAATATGATGAAGAAATAATCAGAAAATATCAATCCCTGATTGACTTTGAAGAATACAGGCTAAGGGAACACCATTCACTAAAATCCGACTCTGAAATTTCTCGGGATTAAAATCAGGAGCTACTATATGAACCATCCCTAAGGGATTGCTTTCTATTTTATAACAGTTGCACCACCAGATGAAGTCCTGTTTATTGTGTAAGGGTTATTTTTCTGCAAATTCTTTCTTTTTCAATCTCAGTTTAGGATTGTTTAAATTCTTTATCGATTCTTTCACTCTGTCACTTGTCTCTGATGGTAAATAAGTCGAAATCAAAGTATTTAGGCTTATCCCGAAAATTCTGTGAATGATTACCAAATCTTTCATTGTGAATTGAGAAACACCATTTATCAATTCGCTCATATATGATTTAGGATGTTCGAGAAGTACTCCCAATTCTTGCTGTGTCATTTCAAACTCCTTGAGCTTTTTTCTTATGCTCTCTTTTCGTTTATTGATAAATTGTTGTTCGTAATTAATAATATTCTCTGCTTTCTCTAATTTTTCTACTTTTGAATCTGAGACACACTCAAGGTCTGACCATTCTTTGTCTTCATAATCTTTAATTAAATCACGAAGCTTTTTACAAATTGGGTTTAAGTCAGGATTCTCATCAATCATTAAACGCAACTTACGTTCAAGCAATGATGCTTTTTGCAAATCATACTCACTTTCTAGTTTTTTGATATCTTTAACTTCCTTTATGTCCATAATATCTTTCATAACTGCTACTTTTAAATCCAACTATTATTCTTCATTCTACGAAAAAGATAAGAAATAGTTCTTATATATTTAGAACTTGTAATTCAATTTCTAAGTAGCATCTTTAATTGGGCATAATCGAGTTACTTAAGAGAATTTCACCCCCACTTTCTCTCGGAAATTACCATTTGCTCCAAAGTCTGGCTCCTATTCGTACTACTGGCGATAATTCAAATGTTGGAATTGAATACGTTTCATTGTTAGAATAGGTTGCCGTTTGGTCGGCTCTGAAATAACTATGAATTCCCGGTTGTATATAAAAAACCCGACCAATAAAAAACTGGTAAGAGATTCCTATTCCTAAATCAGTTGAAGGAATGTTTTGATTTATACTTGTTAACAACTGTTTTACTTTAAATGTGTGCCTTTCGGCGTAACCATAAATTTCTAGATTTCTCCACACATTATAGCCAAGGAAAATTCCCGGAGATGTAGTGTAATAACGTTCAAAACCATCGACGGTCCCGCTAAGAGCTTGTACATCGACGTTATAGTCGCCCCCGTTTATGACACTGGCCCTAAGCCTGAATTTTTTGTAGCGGTAAGAAACCGCAAAATGATATCCACCGGTAAAAAACATCGGAACCAGACTTTCTACTTCAAAAGCCTGTTCTACTTCATAATTTCGTGGATTTGGGTTCCAAAATGTTCCCCTAATTGTATCTGACTGTGCTGAGAGAATAGTTGTTATAAAAGCGAATGCAACCAAAAGAAAGAATGACTTTTTCATATCAATAAGTTTTAAAATTCATGATACAAAAATCAGCATTCGTTTAGAATCAATTGCTCCACATTTGTTACCAAATTGCTCTATTCAAATAATTCTTTACGAATTCTGCTCAATGACTTTGGAGCAATTCCAAGGTAATTGGCAATATGGTAAAGCTGCACTCTTTGAAAGATTTCAGGAAATTTAAGCAGTAAGTTTTCATAACGTTTCTTTGCTGAAAGCACTTGTAAACCGATACTTTGTTGGACAATTCTTAAATAGGCTTGTTCCATTAAAATCCTGCCTAGCCGTTCAGTTTTGGGGATTTTGATATATAATTCTGATAAATCAAGCTGCTTAATGACCCACAATTCGGTGGGTTCAATCGCCTTAATAGTAATAAGCGATGGGGTATTGTTTAAACGGCTAAGATTGTTGGTGACCCAATCACCCTCAAAAGCAAAGTCGGTGGTAACTTCATTGCCATTGTCCAAGGACTTGAAATAAATCAATATTCCTTGATTAACAAGACCGATAAAATTGCATATCTGGCCTTCTTCCAAAAAATACTCGTTTTTCTTAAGCTTTTTCAATTCGAAGGAATTGCAACACACCAATAATTCCTCATCAGTTAGAGAAACGATCGGGTCAATATTGCTTTTTATTTTACTGATTTTATCCATAAACGATTTAATGAATGTGTCTTTTTTGTTTGCGGTACAACCTCCGCAGTTTTACTCAGATCGGGATCCCATGTATTCGGGATAAGCTTCTTGAAAAGTGTTCCTTTTCATTTCGGATTGATGTTCCTGATTGCTTGACAATGATGCTATAATACCCGATTTGTCGGAAAGTTGGCTCTAAACAAAAACTATTTTTTTCTTACCAGCGGATGATTTAATCCACCTACGTCGTGATTAATAACTTCGTATTCTTTCAGTTTAGAAAAAAGCTGGGTTAGATTTTTGAATCCATAGGTACGAGCATCAAAACTAGGGTCTATCTTTCGTAAATTACTTCCTATGTTGGCAATAAGTGTTGCCTCCTCCTCATTTATCGACAGATCATAAGCTTTATTGATTAAGCTCATATTTATTGATGGGTAATTTTTTGACTTCGTCACCTTAACTTCCTCAACTTCTTTGGTGACTTTTATGGCTTTGGTGGTTGCTTTATTCCTTCTAGTCTTGGCTGGCTTGGTAATTTGCTCCTGGGCAGGTACTTCCTCAGAAATGTTTTCGCAGTATGTAAAGACTTCGCATGATTGAACAAACGCATTTGGAGTTGTTTTTACACCAATGCCCATCACAAAAACTCCATCTTCTCTAATTCTCTTTGCTAATCCTGTATAGTCACTATCACTGGATACAATACAAAATCCATCAACCATTCTATCATGCAAAATGTCCATCGCATCAATAATCATGGAACTGTCGGTCGAGTTTTTCCCAGCTGTATAGGCAAATTTTTGAATTGGATTAAATGACAATTCATTCAATTTATCTTTCCAACTATTCATATAGGGTGATGTCCAATCGCCATATATCCTACGAATAGTGGCTTTCCCATATTTAGAAACTTCCTCAAGAATAGGTTTTAATAGTTTAGCCTGTGCATTATCACCATCGACTAAAATTGCAATTTTCGTTGTTTTGCTGTCCATTATTTTTCTATTAATGATCTTTATTTAAATAATATACGAAGTTAAAGAAGGTTTGTTATAATTAACACTAACATGTAAGCATAATTAAATTTAAAGTACTTTTTCAATCCTATTTTCTCCCTCCCAAAACTACTTATTTCAATTATTAATAATCAATTATTTTATAGTTATTTTCCAATTTTTCCAACAGATCCACCACCATAGATATGCTGGCCTATATGTTCTTTTTGTGTACGTTAAGTGATGTTTGTGTGTAGATTATGTGTATGGATACACATAATCTACACACAAACATCACTTAACGTACACAAAAAGAACATCAATAGCAGAAGAAAAAGGACGACACTCATAAAACTGCAATAATAATTCATAAATGGCTTTACTATAGTGTTGCGTTAACTTTAAAATGACGCTTCTGGTATCAGCAACTCACCATCAAGGCGTTATTGTGAGGCACGAAGCAATCTCACATAATTTATAGAATGGACAGATTGCTTTCCCGAGTACTCGGGACAATGGCCGAAACCGTTGTAATGCTTTGATTTGCAGAATATAGATGCTTATGCAGAGGAGCTATGGATTATGAATTTTTGTTATGCGTCGTGTTTAATTGTTGTGTTTCTTGCCAAAATAATTTCGGATCATTACATTTATAAGTAATCCAATTTAGCCCAAGTCTATCAATCCCGTTATCTATTTTGTTGGTTTTTTGATTGGGATAATCCATAGGTAAAAGTTCGACTTGAGTAAATGTTTTACCTTTCTCAAATGTTTGAGTATTATATGTGTTATTAATAAAACATTGAAATTTATATAAATTTTTAGCCATATATTTATATAAATAATTTGGTATAAGCGTTTAGACCGCCCAAATAAAGTTGTTGTATAATTGTTATTTGTCTATCATACTGTCATTTACGAAATAGTTTATTTCTAATTTAAACATTCAATTGAGATAATCTGCTAAATAACCAACGAAAATCAAAATTTGATATATACAAGCAACTGAAATTCAACTATTAAGAATGGGCGGCTTAAGCGCTTATACCAATAATATTATTTAAAACCATCTTTTTTTATGAATGAATCGAATATTGTATCCATATTTGACTGCCTATTGTACCTAAAATAGTACTCATCAAGGTATTCTTGAAGGCATTCTTTGCTTCAATTATGATATATTCCTCTTAAACATCCTTTCATATTCATAATTTGAATATAGATATTCTTAAAACTTTTAAGAAGGTGACTACTTTTCTATAAAATGCAGGCTATGGCAGAAGTTACTGATGAATCCCATATTTCGGAGATGGTGTGAGAGGGATTACTTCATCAACTAACCAATGGAAAAGACATATACTCGATTAATATCTGTTGTTTATTTAAATTCAGTCATAATGAAATCTACATTTCGCAATTAATATTTCATCTTCTTTCACTTTATTTATCAATCTGTGTTCGCTATCAATTCTGCGCGACCAATATCCCTTATACTTATGTTCCAATGGTTTTGGCTTTCCTATGCCAGAAAAAGGAGTTTGTGAAATATCTTTTAATAAATCGTTTATTTTCGACAATATTTTCTTATCAGTCTTTTGCCAATACGTATAATCCTCCCAAGACTCATCAACAAATATGTATCTCATTGATCCAAAAGGTCTTTTTGAAATGATGAACCAGTTCTGAGTTTTTCAATGGCTGAATCCAATCTTCTTTTATTGGTCTTCGATGACAATTCTTGATAGGTGGCATTTAGCGAATTATACTCGTCTAACGACATAATAACCACACCGCTATCTTTACCTCTGTTAATTATCAAGGTTTCAGAGTTCTCTGTCACACGGTCAATATACTGTTTAATATCTTTACGAAAATCAGAAATTGTTGTTGTTAACATGATATCGTATATTTTGTACGTTTGAGTGTACAAATATAAATATAAATAGTTGAATCTTGCTTTTTCGTTTCAGTTTTTTAAAATGGTGCAACAATGTTTTTACCCTATACTCAAGACGAGACAGATTGCATGCTTTGCATTTTGAACGTTTACGTCAATTACGTAATTAACTTCCGCAAGGGGGTATTGTTGAACCAGGAGCCAAGAGGTGCTGATCAATATTGATAATTTACTTAAATCACGTAAACTGCGGTATCTTCGCTTTCTTCAGAACCTAAAAGTTGTTACTTAGCAAGTTGCTATTTCTTATGAAGATACATAACATCTGAACGTTGAGCCTCTGATAAAGAGTAGTTACCTGCTCAATATTTATGGGTAGATTATTTCTCAGTATTATACATAGAACTCAATATTTTAACATTTACCGCTTAGTACATGACAAAAATATAGGAACTTTAATATAACTTAGATAAGATCCTGAATGTATATATCTTAAAAGTGATTACCAATCTCTAAAAAGATATAATATGACATCCAGGATCGAGTATAAAAGTAATGAATTAGTTTCCATTTTCCATGAACAATCAGGATGGAATTTGGCAAGGGTAAAGTTCTTTGTTTTATTTATTTGTGCACTGTGTAAAGTAAAAACTGTTGGGTTTGAGAAGTTGGCTATTGCTTTTGACAGCCCGGCCAGTTCTGATTCATCCCTTCGACGCATACAACGCTTTATGGCTACCTATGTTTTGGATACCGAGATGATTGCCAGATTGATATTCAAGCTATTACCACACAAACCCCCTTATCGCCTGGCCCTTGATAGGACCAACTGGAAGTTTGGAGGGTTGAATATTAATGTGTTGGTGGTTGCGGTTGTTTACCAGGGGGTTGCCTTTCCCTTGATCTTTAGTCTGCTGCCAAAGGCTGGTAATTCAAATACCAAAGAACGCATCAAGCTCATTGATCGCTTCATTGATCTGTTTGGCCTGGAATCCATCGATTGCTTGATAGCGGACCGTGAGTTTGTGGGACAGAGGTGGATCAAGTATCTGAACGACCATAAAATCCTGTATTATATCCGAATCCGTGAAAACTTTAAGGTTGTGCAACCACGCAATGGCAAATGTGTAAAGGTAAGTTGGCTGTTTTCAAATTTACCACTGAACACCTGCCGGGTTAACTACCGGATCGTTAGTGTGAACAATCAACTGTGCTACCTGAGCGGTTCAAAAGTAAAAAACAAACAGGGCAAACCTGAATTGCAAATCCTTGTTTCGTTCAACCACCCCGAATCTGCAATGCAGATATACAAAGACAGGTGGCAAATTGAAACAGCATTTAAAGCTATGAAAACAAGCGGGTTTAATATTGAAGACACACATCTGACAGACCTTGAAAGGATCGAAAAACTCCTGGCTTTGGTCATTGTGGCTTTTACCTGGGCATATGTGGTGGGTGATTATTTAAATCATTACATCAAACCAATTAAGATAAAAAAACATGGGAAAAGAGCCAGAAGCATTTTCAAATATGGGCTTAATTATATTTCATCAGTTCTATTAAACGCTCATTTTCAGTCAGATATAAATATATTTAAATTTTTGTCATGTACTTAGGGAATCCTGAGTAATTGTAATCGAATCGGTTAAGTTATAAAGCATTTGAGCCAGTTATGTATTATTGGCAATAATTAAGCAGAATGGATTGTATTTGTATCATTTCTTTATTTTTTCATTTAGTGTGGATAAAAAATCCACTCTTAAAAAGGGGGAGATTGCAAATCGCAACCTGCATTTGCAAACATCCTAACTAATTAGGGGAAGGGGCTTATGGATATCTAAATAAAAATCCTGCCAGGGTTGCGAAGCTTGACGGGATTTTAGGATAACGTTTAATAGTTTTTATACAATGATTTTTCTATTGATCAACTATCATGCAAGTAAATTAAGATCAATCATGTAATCTTAAATTCTATTGCTTTATTAGTTTTGCTACTCTGCTTCCCTCATTGGTCTTCAACTTTATTAAATAGATTCCGTCTGGTAGATTTGAAATGTCTATTTCAGTGATTAGTTGAGTCGAATTTACTTCTTTGATCCATTCTCCTGTGAGTGTATAAATAGATATCTTATTGTTGTATGAATTTGTTGGTGTTTTAATAAAAACTTTTTCATTTGCAGGATTCGGATATACAGATAGAATATCGTCTCTATTATCATTTGAAAATTCATTAATGATTGAAGTTTCAAGTTGATTAACATTGTATAAGACTTTGGCAGTTCCGGATATCAATCCATGCCCACCAATTCCAGGTGAATAATTAGAGCCAAAAGCATCTGTTGAGAAAATGAACTCAGGTATTTGCTTGTTAGTGTTAATAATAACCACCCCATCTTCACCCTTTACTCCATTTTCACCATTTGAAACTGGAAAAACACCAACACCGCCAACCCCACCTTTACCGCCAGCTTGACCTAACGACAAAAACATAGGCTTTGAAATCGGATCATAACTGATTTCATTGGCTGCGATTACAAGTATTCCCCCACCATATCCACCTCCACCACCACCAGGTCCTCCAAAACCATTACCACCTTGAGCTGATCCGAATATGGCTCCAGCTCCCCCATTACCACCACCACCTGTACCCCCAGCTCCGATGACTATAGAAGATGGAGCTGGATTTGATCCTACGTCAACAGCATCACCACCTACACTAATCAAAGAATTATTACCACCAAATCCACCAGCTCCTCCATTGTCGTCTCCACTTCCACCATATACTCCATTACCTGCAGTACCAACCCCCAATATGCCACGAGATCCGCCTTTGCCGCCACCAAATCCACCACCGCCACCACCCCCGCCAGATCCTCCGAACGCCTCAAGAGTGGTATATTGGCCCCATCCCAATGGAATCAGATAATTTTTCCCCATTCCGCCATTTGCTCCTGCTCCGCCATCACCGCCTTTACCAAAAGTGCCGGGATACAGGGAGTATCCATCTCCTATATATGGAGAGGCATAATTTCCAATGTTTAATTGTGTTATGTTTTTAAGGAGGTTATCCGGAGCATCTGGATAGTATCCGTTCCTGACCCGGATGGAAACATTCTTTCCAATCTGTAATGTATTTTCCACTTTTATAACCAGTTGCGATATACCATAGCTAAGCAGTGTAGCGCCTTCATCTATTATAAGGTTATCATATTCATAAATACCGGCAAATGGATAATTCCCTTTTGTAGGCAAAGTTACTTTTCCAAAAAGTATAGCATACTTCTGAGAATTTACTACTTCGAATCCCTTTTCTATAGTGATAGTGGTATCGCCATAATTTATATGAATATCGTATTGACCCACAGGAGTATTCTTGAAGGTAAAACCAGCCTTAATGACAGTGAGATCGTTACAAATAATTGTTTCACCAGTTACCAAATTACCACCGGAAGTTAATGTCAATTTTGTATTCTTGGTAAATCCATTTCCTTTAAAAACAATGGTATCAGTTCCATTATCTCCTACAATCTTCCGATTGTAACTCAAAACACAATATTTGGAGAAGTGCAAATAATTTAAAGTGTAGGAATTCGTAGTCCCGTTAATAAACCCATTTACCAACGCGTAATATTCTCCATCTAATTTAGTATGGAAGGCCTGATCTGTTGTACTTTCTTGCTTACTTATTGTTTTTATTTTATTGCCTGCCGGATCGAAAAGGTCAATTACAACAGCTGTATTTGATTTAAAAACAAGACTATCACCCGCTTTCGCTTTATCCAGATAAAAATGGATAATATCACTTTTTGGATAATTTTTAGTTAGAGGGACTCCATTTGATAAGGCCTCACACTGAACATTCACAGAATAGGGATGAAGTACTGAATCTTTAGATACGACACTCCATTGATTTATTTTATCTTGAAATTGGATATTGAAAATGAATTGACTGTGATAGGTTATTTTATTCCCATTTATGGGATCGGGGTAAAACTCGTAATGATCAGGAGTGGCTTTAGCCGGTGCCGGGATATTTACACTGTTAAGAATAAGCGGATTAATTGGATCAACCGTCACCGTTTTTTGTTTGGCGAAATCTTTATTCAACCAATACCGATAGGCAACCATTTTATTATCACCAATGGGTAATTTAATGGGTTGTTTAATAAAAAATTTTTGGTATAGGCGGTTAGACCGCTGTTGTTAAGTTGTTATTATTTAATCTTTTAGGTTCACTTAAAACCATCTTCCTTAGGAGTAAATCGAAGATTGACCCCATCATTGC
>Ga0209512_1002410_pt1 | contig 19948 bp, 11 predicted proteins | sample frozenSSSSmetaG_FD_184142 | JGI IMG/M metagenome (GOLD analysis project Ga0209512, IMG submission 184142) | Glacier valley bacterial and archeal communities from Borup Fiord, Nunavut, Canada, to study Microbial Dark Matter (Phase II) -... | ecosystem: Environmental > Aquatic > Freshwater > Ice >... | reverse complement strand
TGATGAGGCCCACGACACCCGCAGCGGTATCAAGGTGGCCGATATTGGTCTTGACCGAGCCAACCCGGCAGAAGCCCGTGCGGTCGGTGCTTTGCCGGAACGCCTGCGTCAGCGCCTCGATCTCGATCGGATCGCCGAGATAGGTGCCGGTGCCGTGGCACTCGACATAACCGATGCTGTCGGCGCTTACGCCGGCGAGGCCCTGCGCCTCGATGATTGCTTCGGCCTGCCCGGTCACGCTCGGGGCCAGGTAGGTCGCCTTGGTGGCGCCGTCATTGTTGACCGCGCTGCCCTTGATGATGCCGTGGATATGGTCGCCATCGGCCAGCGCGTCGGACAGGCGGCGCAGCATCACTACGCCCACGCCGCTACCGAACACCGTGCCGGCGGCGCGATGGTCGAAGGCGTGACAATGGCCGTCGGGCGAGAGAATTTCGCCCTCCTGGAACAGGTAGCCGCGCCGGTGCGGGATTTCGATGGTCACGCCGCCGGCAATCGCCGTCTCGCATTCGCCCGACAGCAGGCTCTGGCAGGCCAGATGCACGGCGACGAGCGAGGACGAGCATGCCGTCTGCACGTTGACGCTCGGACCGCGCAGGTTGAACGTGAACGACGCTCGGGTGGAGAGGAAATCCTTGTCGTTGCCGGTGTGCCGCAAGAGGAACATGCCAACCTGGTCGACCAGTTGCCGGTTGCTGCAGACGTTGAAATAGAAGTAGCTGCCCATACCCGCGCCCGCGAACACGCCGACCGGGCCGTCGCTGCTGTGGGGAGTGCGGCCGGCATCCTCCATGGCCTCCCAGACGCATTCGAGGAACTGGCGATGCTGCGGATCCATGATCGCCGCATCCCGCGGACCAAGCCCGAAGAAGTCGGCATCAAACATTTCCATGGCCGGCAGGTCGGCCGCCCGACGCACGTAGTTGGGCTGGCGAATGCGCGACAGGGGCTCACCGGCCGCCAGCAGTTCTTCTTCGCTCAGGTCGCGGATGGACTCGACACCGTCGCGCAGGTTCGACCAGAACTCCCCGACATTCCTCGCCCCGGGCACCCGCAGGGCCATGCCGACGATGGCGATATCGCTGGCTGAGTACTGGTCTGTCATGTCGGCCTCTGCCCTGTGCACGTCGCCCTGCGATAACACTGATCGATTCAAATCCGACCGTTGAACCAACAACGTCGTTAAGACTGCGATTTCGGCGCAAGTAAAACTGTTAAAACTTTATACAAACCCTCGCAGATCGGCCGCTGCCTTAACCAACGGTGACGATCCAGCATGCAAAATCGCACAGATCGCTCAGTATGGCGCTCACAGATAGCCTCTATGAGGCAATGCGGACTGTCGGAAATCCGGAGATGCGATCGTGACCGAAGCGTTGAGCTGCGTACTGGTGGGCGACGAGTCGCTGCTGGCGCAATGTGCCGAGGTGCTGCGCGAGCATGGTCACACCATCGCCGCCATCGTTACCGAGACGGCGGCGATATCCAGCTATGCGGCAAAGCACGGGATCCCCGTCGTCGGCTGGAGCGACAGTCTCACGGCTGAGCTTGGCGGTCTCGCGTTCGACTGGCTGTTCAGCGCCGCCAACCTGCGGATCATACCCGACGCCGTCTGGCAGCAGGCGAAGCGGGGCGCCGTCAACTTCCACGATGGCCCGCTGCCGCGCTATGCCGGCCTGAACGCCCCCGCCTGGGCGATCATCGAAGGCCAGACCCGGCACGGCGTGGCCTGGCACTCGATCGCCACCGAAATCGACACCGGCCAGATCTATGCCAGCCAGCAGTTCGACATCGCCACCGACGAGACAGCGCTGACGCTCAACAGCAAGTGCTTCGAGGCCGGCATCGCGACCTTCACCAGCATGCTGCAGCAGATCGAGGCCGGCACCCTGCGTGGTGAAGATCAGGATTTCACCCAGCGCAGCTATTACGAGCGCACCAGGCGCCCCGCTAACGCAGCGACCCTGCGGTTCGACCAGCCGGCCGAGGCCCTGTCGCGTCTTGTCCGCGGGCTCAATTTCGGCGCCGGCTACGCCAATCCGCTGGTCACACCCAAGCTCCGCGCGGCGAGTGGCCTCTACGAAGTCATGGGGCTGACGATCCTCCCCGACACCTCGTCATCGCGTCCCGGCACCGTGCTCGCCGTCTCGATCGAAGGCGTCCTCGTCGCCACGGCCGATCACCCGGTGCTGGTCACTGGCCGTCGTGTCGGCGACGGCGCAGCCCTTGCGGCAAACGTCGCGGCGGGCGCGTTGCTGCCCGGCTTCGACGCCGAAGCGAGCGACGCGCTGTCCGCCGCGGTGGCACAGGCGGCCAAACACGAACCCTCACACCGTCGCCGGCTCGCCGCGACGGTGGATATCAATCTGATGGATGTTGTCGGCCTGATGCCCGGCCGACCCCGGGACGTCGTCACCTTACCAGTCGCCTTGCCCGCCGGCCTCGATGGCTCCGACAAGGCCGCGCTCTTTGCTGCCTTCCTGGCGCGCCTGAGCGGACAGCAGCAGTTCTCGGTTGCCTATCGTGGCGTTACCGTTGCCGACGCTGCCACACGGTTTCCCGGCTACTTCGCCGAGACGGTGCCGCTCAACCTGAACATTGACGATAAGGCATCGCTGACGAGCTTCACCGCGGACTGCAAGGCACAGCTCGAGCTGGTCGGCCGGCAGGGCGCATACCTGTCGGATCTGTCGTCGCGCTTTCCGCGCATTGCCGCCCCGTCGCTGACTGTTGGTGTTATCGAAGGCGGCGAGCTGCCCCCCACCTGTGCGCTGGCCCTTGTCATCGGCCATGAGGGCGATGCCCTCGCCTTCGACCGTCATCGCGTCGATGCGGCCCAGATGCACATCCTGGCGCGCCGGCTGGAACTGATGGCCGGCGCCTTCGCGAGCCACGCGGGCCTGCTCGTCGAGCTGCCCCTGATGTCGGCAGCCGAAGAGCACCAAATCCTGCATGGCCTGAACGACACCGCCCTGCCCTACGATCCGGCGCCCATCCACCAGCAGTTCGAGGGCCAGGTCGATCTGACGCCGGATGCAGTGGCTGTGGCGAGCGGCGCCGTCTCGCTCACCTACCGGGAGCTGGATCAGCGCGCCAACGGGCTAGCGCACGCGCTGATTTCAGCGGGCGTCGGACCGGAGTCCCTGGTCGGGCTGCACGTCTCGCGCTCGGTCGACCTGGTGGCCGGGGCGCTGGCCATCCTCAAGGCCGGCGGTGCCTATGTGCCGCTCGACCCCATGTTTCCTGCCGATCGCCTCGAACTGATGGTGGAAGACAGTGCCGCCCGGGTGGTGCTGACCGAACGAGCGCTGCACGGCCGGCTGAAGTGGTCGCAGGCCAAAACCCTCGTCATCGAGGATCTGCTCGAGGCCGGGCATGGCGAGGATCGCCCCGCCACGCCAGTGGTCCCCGGCAACCTCGCCTATGTGATCTACACCTCGGGCTCCACCGGCCGCCCCAAGGGCGTCATGATCGAGCACCGCAACGTCGCCAATTTCTTCGCCGGCATGGATCAGCGCATTCCGGTGCCGCAGGACCGCCAGCCGGTCTGGCTGGCCGTCACCAGCCTCTCGTTCGACATTTCCGTGCTTGAGTTGTTCTGGACACTGGCGCGCGGCTTCAAGGTCGTCATCCATTCGAGCGATGTGAAAGCTGGTGCCGGCCCCCAGCATCGCCCCAAGGTCGATTTCGGCCTCTTCTACTGGGGCAACGACGACGGTCCGGGCGCGCAGAAATACCGCCTGCTGCTGGAAGGCGCCAAGTTCGCCGACACGCACGGCTTCACCGCCGTCTGGACCCCCGAGCGACACTTCCACGCCTTTGGCGGCCCCTATCCAAACCCGGCCGTGACCGGCGCCGCCGTCGCCGCCGTGACGAAGAACCTGTCGATCCGGGCCGGTAGCTGCGTGCTGCCGCTGCACCATCCGGCGCGGGTGGTCGAGGAGTGGGCGGTGCTCGACAATATCAGCGACGGCCGCGTCGGCATCGCCTTCGCGTCGGGCTGGATGCCGGAAGACTTCGTGCTGCGCCCCGAAAATGCGCCCCCCAACAACAAGGCGGCGATGCTGCGGGACGTCGACACGGTGCGCCGGCTGTGGCGCGGCGAGAAGGTCGAGTTCGAGCTCAACGGCAAGCAGGTCGGCGTGGTGACGCAGCCGCGCCCGGTGCAGAAGGAACTGCCGATCTGGGTTACCTCGGCCGGTAACCCCGAAACCTACCGGGACGCGGCCCGCCAAGGCGCCAACGTCCTGACTCATCTGCTCGGCCAGTCGGTCGAGGAACTGGCCGAAAAGATCCGCATCTACCGCCAGACACTCGTCGAAACCGGACGCAATCCGGCCGACTTCAAGGTGACGCTGATGCTGCATACCCTGCTCGGCGAGAACCGCGACGAGGTCCGGGAACTCGCCCGGCAGCCGATGAAGGACTACCTGCGCAGCGCCACTGCCCTCATCAAGCAGTACGCTTGGGCCTTCCCGGCCTTCAAGAAGCCGCGGGGCGTGGTCAACCCGATGGATATCGACCTGCAGGGCCTCGCGCCGGACGAACTCGACGCCATCCTCGATTTTGCCTTCCAGCGCTACTTCGATGACAGCGGCCTGTTCGGAACGGTCGACGACGCCGCGCGCCGGGTCGAGCAGGTGGCTGCCATCGGCGTCGATGAAGTGGCCTGCCTGATCGACTTCGGCGTTTCCGCCGACATTGCACTGCAGCGCCTCGAGTTCCTCGCAAAGGTCGTGCAGCAGCCCGTTATCCTGCCAGAGGCCGACTCGGCCGATCACAGCCTCGCCGCCGAGGTCGGCGCCCATCGCGTGACGCACCTCCAATGCACTCCATCCATGGCGCGCATGTTCCTTGCCGATGATGCGACCCGCGAAGCCATCGGCACGATCAAGCACCTGTTCGTCGGGGGCGAACCCCTGCCGTCGTCGCTCGTCGCACAACTGCGGGAAGTCACGCCCGCCAGCATCGAGAACATGTACGGGCCAACCGAGACCACAATCTGGTCCTCCACCCTGTCCGTCGGCGCCGCCGACGGCATCGTGCCGCTCGGCCGGCCGATCGCCAACACGCAGCTCTATGTGCTGGACCCCCGCGGCCGGCCGGTGCCGGCGAACTCGCCCGGTGAGTTGTTCATCGGCGGCGATGGCGTGGCGCGCGGCTATCACAACCGTCCCGAGCTGACGGCGGAACGCTTCCTGCCCAATCCCTACACCGCCGGCAGATTCTACCGCACCGGCGACCTGGCGAGGTTCCTCGCGGATGGCACACTGCAATTCCTCGGCCGCACCGACCATCAGGTCAAGGTTCGCGGCTACCGGATCGAGCTGGGCGAAATCGAGTCCCGGATCGCCGTGTTCCCGGGCGTCGCCGAGGTGGTCATGATGGCGCGCGAGGATCGTGCCGACGATGTCCGCCTCGTCGCCTATCTCAGGCTGTCGTCCGGCAGCCTCGACGAGGATGCCCTGCGCCAAGCGTTGGCGAAGTCCCTGCCCTACTACATGGTGCCTTCGCACTTCATCACTCTCGACGCCTTCCCCCTGACCCCCAACGCCAAGGTGGATCGGAAGGCCCTGCCGGCTCCCCTTGCCGCCTCGGAACCTGCCGTCGAGGTTCAGTTCATCGAGCCGGCGGACACAATGCAGCGCGGCATCGCCGAGACCTTCAAGCGCATCCTCGGCGTCGTGCGGGTCGGTCAGTCCGACAGCTTCTTCGCCCTCGGGGGCCATTCGCTTCTCGCCGTTCAGGCGCATCGTGAACTGAAGGCGAGCATCGCGCCCGACATGGCGATTACCGACCTGTTCCGGTTCCCGACCGTTGCCGCCCTCGCCGCTCACTTGTCCGATCGCGGCGGAGCAGAGGAACGCCTGAGCCGCGTCGCCAACCGCGCCGCCTCCCGCCGCGCCGCGATGGGTGCCCGCATGGCACTGGCGCCGAACGCCGAATGAGCATCCTCGACGGTCTGCTTGACCCTCAGATCAGGCTTGCCCACGGCGACCCCCGTGCCAACTGGCCGGCCGGCCCGCCGATCGAGGAAGCATCGCTCGAGCGTGCGGTCGAAAGCCGGCGGCGTGAGTTTCGCGCCGGCCGGACGGTCGCCCGGCATGCCATGCTCTCCCTCGCAGCGCCGTCGGCGGCAATCGCCGTCCGGGCTGACCGATCGCCGGCCTGGCCGCATGGACTCGTTGGCAGCATCTCGCACTGCGACGACCTCTGCATCGCGGCCGTCGGACGTATCGATCAGGGATGGCTCGCCATCGGCATCGACGTCGAAGCACGAGCCGCCCTACTGCCGGAACTGGTGGCAGAAGTTTGTGGCCCTGAGGAGCAGGATTGGCTCACGGGCCTGCCTATCGCAGACCGTGGCGTCTTCGCCAGGCTGATCTTCAGCGCCAAGGAGTGCGCCTACAAGTGCCAACACACCCTGTCCAGCCGGCTGCTCGACTTCAATGCGCTGACCACTCGCATCGACCAAGCCAGCGGTAGGTTCGTCGCCCGATTCAACCAGAGCGCGACGCCCTTCGTCGCTGGCGATGAACTGGTCGGTCGCTATCGCATGGATGCCGACCATATCGTGACGGCCATCGCGCTGCGGCACAATCACATGGCGGCAAACGCTGCCGGGCAGGGGGAGGCGCTGGGTGTCCATGGATAGCGTTTCGATGCTCGAAGATGTCGATGGGCTTGATCGTCCACAGAATGGCCGACTGCTGCTGGTGACGGCCGTTCGCCTGCGCGAAGGGCAGAACGGGCTTCAGATCGACGACCAGACCTTTGCCGGGCTCCGCCGCTGGGCCGAGCAGTTCCGCGAAGTGGTGTTCGCGGGGATTTTGCTCGCGGGTGGACAGGAGGAGGAAACCTCAGCCAATTGGGTCGATGTGGCTTCGCTGCCCTGCATCAGCCAGGTCAGATTCATCGCTCTGCCCATGGCATACAGGGTTGGCGCTTTCGTCCGCACCTACCGGACTTGCCGGAGGCTGCTGGCGGACGAAATCCGGCAGGCCGACCATCTCTGCTTCACGATCGGTTACCTCGTCGGCGACTGGGCGGCCATTGCGGCCCTCGAGGCAATGGTCCAGGGCCGGAAGTACGGCGTCTGGTTCGATCGCGTCGAGCACGAAGTACTAGCCCGGACTGTCGGCAAGCTGCCGCTGAAACGCCAGATCAAGGAGCGGGCGAGCCTGCTGGCGCTCCGGCCCTACCACCACTACCTGACCCGCCACAGCTCGCTGGCGCTGCTCCAGGGCATGGACACATTCGGTGCCTACGCGCCCCATGCGAGCAATCCAGCGTGCGTATACGACGTCCATACCGGCCCTGAGGACTTTGCGACGGCAGCCGACCTTGCGGTCAAACAAGGGGAAATCCTCGCCGGCGAACCCTTGCGCATCGTCTATGCGGGGCGGGCTGCTGAGATGAAGGGGCCGCTCGACTGGCTGGAGGCCATTGCCGCAGCCCTGCGGGCTGGCGCCATGCTAAACGCCACGTGGTTGGGCGACGGCCCCCTGTTGCCCGCCATGCGGCAGCGCGTTAGCCAGTTGGGTATTGAAGACCATGTCCGGCTGCGCGGCCATGTCGAAAATCGCACCGACGTCCTCAACGAGCTCCGACGCGCGCACTTGCTCCTTTTCTGCCACAAGACCCCGGAATCGCCGCGGTGCCTGATCGAGGCCCTGGTTTCGGCCTGCCCGATCGTTGGTTATGACAGCGCCTATGCGCGAGGGCTCATCGAGGACGGGGGCGGTCACCTGACGCCGATAAACGAGGTCGAGGGGCTTGCGGCGACACTGGTCAGCCTCGCCGCGCACCGTGAGAATCTGTCCCAGATGGTCGGGAAGGCCGCAGAGGTGGGGCAGCGGTTCGAGGAGGCCAAATTGTACCGCGAACGCGCTGCCCTGATCGCGGCATACGCATAGCGTCAGTGGCCGTCCCCGCCTCGCTTTCGGTCGGTTCTGACCCAGCCTGCGCTGCGCTTGCCGCTCCCCAAGGCACGATAGAGCCTGAACTTGCTCAGTATATAGGGGAACACCGAGAGGAGTTCGCGCGCCGGAAGCACTTTGCGGCCAAACCCGCACCAGGCGGCCGACATTGCAGCACCGACGAGCAGGCAGTTGAGGGAGGCGATGCCCAGCGCGTGCGGAGCCAGTCCAAGGCCGACGGTCAGAAGGGCAGTTGCTGCAAGGCTGGCGACCGACAGCAGGAGCAGCAGCGTCAGCGGCGGGACCATGATGTCCACCAACAGCGCCACGGCAGCGAGATTGCGCATGGCAATGGCGCGCGGCAGCAGCGCGAGAGCCCTGGCAATCATGCCCAGATGCCCCTCTTCCCAACGGCTGCGCTGCGACGCGATACCTGTTGCGGTTTGCGGAAAGTCGCTGCCGATCCGCGCCTCCGGGCAGAACTGGGCAGGCGTCCCCGCGAGGGCGAGGTCCACGCCCAGTTGCATGTCCTCCACCAGACTGCCATGGGCCAGGTTCGCGGCGCGGATGATCGGCCATGGGAACGCCATGCCGGATCCTGTCAGCTGACAGCCGAACCCCAACCGCTGCAGGCCGGCAGGGCGAACGTGGTTCTTTACCAGGAATGCCAGTTCTGCAACCCGCACACGAACGTCGGCATCATGGGGTGTGGACATGAGGTAGAGGGCCTGAGCCGGCCGGCCCGTCGATGCAACGGCAGCGAGATGGTCGACCGAACCCGGCGACGGCCGACAGTCGGCATCGACGATGATGACAACCTCAGGTGGGGCTGCGGCGAGATGCCGGACGCCGAAGTCCAGCGCAAACCCCTTTCCACGCCGGTCAGGATCGGTTCTGACCACGACTTCGGCTCCGGCCAGTTCGGCCAGCCGGGCGGTGTCGTCCGAGCAGTTGTCTGCCACGACCACCAGCCGGTCTCCCGCCCTCAGCTGGGTGCGCAGTGCGCTGACGGTTCCCCGTATGTCCGCCGCCTCATCGTGGGCGGGCACGATCACGGCGACAGTGGGCCGCGCCAAGGCGGTGGCACTGCGTTTGCGCGTCGGCAAGAGGCTGAGAGCGACCTCGGCAGAAAACACGCCGACAGGGACCAGCACCACGAGGTTGCCAAGGATCAGAAGGGTGTGGGCGAGGAGCATTGGCGCTTCCGGGATGGCATGTCCCGACGCATTCCGACATCCGGGCTCAAAAATCAACGGAGCATCTGACTTAGTGTGAATCTGGCACCGAAATTAACACTAACCGGAAGTACATCCGCTCATTCCTGCCGGTTGCTTGACCGGCAGTCGCTCCGCCTGTTGAACAGCATGGATTATTTGCGCAAGGAGCAAAGGACAGGTGAGCGACATAACAAGGCACTCGCCCGCTATTAGTTCAAATCTTACTGAATTCTCGTCGGATAGATTGCATCTGTTCGGAATGACATTTGATCGCTTGGACACTTTGGGTGTGCTGGCCCAGATCGACATTGCCCGAGAGGCCGGGCGGTTCAACTACATCGTCACTCCCAACGTCGACCACGTGGTACGCAACCAGTCGCCGGCCGGCCTCGCCGCACCCTATGAAGGCGCGTGGCTGACGCTGTGCGACAGCATGCCCCTGACAGTCCTCGCGAAGCTGCTGGGCCATGACCTGCCGCGCGTGACTGGGTCTGACCTGACCGCGGAGATTTTCGACAAAGTCCTTCGCGACGGTGACCGGCTAGCCGTGGTCGCATCGCACCTGGGCGTGGTCGATCGCCTGCGCCATCATTATCCGCACCTGCGCTTCAGGGAGTGCATCCCGCCCCTCGGCGTCATCGATGACCCGGTGGAACTGCTCAAGTGCGTTGATTTCGTTGTCACCGAACAGAACGACTTCGTGTTCCTGGCAATCGGCTCGCCGCAATCCGAGGCGATCGCTTACGCCCTGTCCAAGCATGATCGCGCCAGCGGTATCGGGCTTTGCATCGGCGCCTCGCTCGAGTTCCTGACTGGTCTGAAGCCGCGAGCACCGCGGTGGATGAGCGCGGTTGGTCTCGAATGGCTGCATCGGTTGGCGACCGACCCCAGGCGCCTCTGGCGCCGGTACCTCTATTCGGTGCTTCCCCTGATGCGGCTGGTTGCTCGGGAGCTGCGGCAGCGCCTACTGCGCGTCGATGTAAAGCGCTAGAGCGGCCATGGTCCCGATGGTCTGTTGCACGGTGTACTCCTGCTGCATGACCACGGACGGGTGCTGCACCAGATACTCCACATAGGGCAGGGAAAACCTCGGCGGCTCGATACGCCGCTGCGCCGCATCTTCCTCCTCCGCTCCCACCTCCGGCAGGGGCGACCAGGGCGGGCCGAAGATCCAGCCATGCGCCGTTTGGGCCTGAGGCGCCCAGCCATAGATGGTGATGCCCGCCGGCGGCACCACTCCCATGGCGATGCGATCCTCGTGCAGCGGGTTGCCGACCGCGCGAACGCCGATTCCTGTCGTCAGGCTCAGGCCGAGTTGGTTGGCCCCCAGCATGACGTGGTGGCCCTGCTCCATCGCCCGCAGGATGGCGGGGTCACCGGTGAGTTGGTGTGTCCGCATCAACACCTGCAACTCGTAATATCCCGGAGCACCGCCCTGTCCCCATCCGGCTGGCGCGCTCGGATGCTTGAGCCCAGGATAGGCAAAGCCGTCCTGCGCCCCGACAATCAGCAGGCTCTCCTGCTGGAACCGGGCCTGGATATCGGCGACAATTTCGGGGTCTCGGCCAGCCGATTGCAGATAGGCCCACGCTGCGTCGGCCGTAGGGCCATGGAACGGCAAGCCACGCCGCCAGTGGTCCACGAAGACCTCAGCGTACTCATCGGCCTGAGTCAGCCGCGAAAGCGCTGCCGCTGCAGCCGTTCGATAGTCCGCTGCCCGTCGCTGCAGCTCGTCGCGACGCGACGCCCATGGCATATCGGCGAACACACCCGCCTCTGCGGCCGCGCTCAACGCATCGGCGTAGAATGCGTCGGGATCGGCGAAACCCCGCTCCCCGGCCTGCCACGCCGCTACCGCGCTGTCCTCGTAGAGCTCTGCCAGCTCACTGGCGTTCAGGCCTTTCAGTATTCTTGCCAGATCGGCCGCTGCCGCGGCATATCTGAAGCTCGAAACGTGGTCCGGCGCATAGACGAAGACCGCCTGGTGCTCAAGATAGCTCGGCACTCCCTTCACGGGGTGCTCGGCGCTCTCGATCCCGCCGCGAATGCTGCCATCCGCCCCTTGCAGGCGGCGATAGAAATCCAGGGTCCAGATCGCCTCGTGCACCAGATCGGGCAGCGCATCGCTGTTACCGTAGAGCGCGGGATCGAGCACTTCGCTCGATTTCGGTAGCCCCGACGCATCGACCCAGCGCTCGGGTGGCGTGAGTTCATGAACTTGCAGCAACAGGTTCGCGACGTCGAGATGCTGGATACGCCGATCCCAGTCGCCAGCATCCATATAGCCGCCCCAGTAGGTGTCCGGTGCCGCCTCGTCGGTGATCCAGCTCGGCCCCGCGCCCTCGCCAAAGTGGACGAAGCCCTCGTATTCCGAGGACCACGCGAGCGGCAGGCGAGAATTGAGGACCTTGAGGTCCGGACCGGGCCGGAACGCCTCGGGACGAGTAAAACCGAAGCGGCCGTCTAGCGCCACGCCGCTGCGGTGATGATAGAGGCCGGCGAGGTGGTTGAGGGCTGCCTTGCGCCAGACATCCTCGCCTATGATCAGCGGGTCCGACACCCCTACCCCCGCGACGCGAAGGTGGTAGACGCCATCGGCCGCCGGGTGCCACGCGGCATAGTCGAGCTCGTACACAAACGTCCCGGCGCGATTTGCACGCAAGGCGGGGGTGGCCCTCGCGCCGAGGGTGATCGCCTGCGGCAACCCGCTGGTCTGCTCCGAAACGGTAAAGCTCGAACTGGTCGCCGTAGCGATCGTGGCGAAGACCGCCCCGGCATCCATCTCGCCCTCCAAGCGCTCGAGGATGATCCGCTGACCATCGCTGAAACCATGCGGGTGGTTGGTCTCGAACACGCCGTCAGCCAGGTCACGCAGCAAGACGGGGGATGCCGCGCTGTCGGCATATTCCAGCAGCGGCTCCGCAAGACCATTGCCAGGCTCAGACGTGTCGGGAGCTGACCGCAGGCGGATCGGGGCGCTGAACACGACGGTCCCGGCCGCATCGACAATGTCGAAAACGTCGATGCCGTAGTCGCGGAAATTCACCGCACCACCGCCCGGCAGCCAGAGCGACAGATAGGCAGACTTGCCAAGGTCGGTGGCGCGGTGGCCGTTCTGCGTCACATGCAGCGACGAGGCGCGCGTGGTGTTGGGATCGAAGGTGAAACCGGTGTCGGCGAGCGTACTGCCGGGCCAGGTGATGACATGGTCGCCTGCGGCCAGGGCGCCGTCCAGCACCAGGTACAGGTCGTGCTGGAGGCTGGCGCCTGATCTGATGTCGCCATTCTGGGCTCGGTAGATTCCGGAATCGTAGGGCATCGATTTGCGATGAACCGCCACGACCGCACGGTTGCCGATGGCAGCGTAGCGGCCGGGGTCGTCGACGGCGACGCGATCGAGGAAGTCCGACGGTGGAACGTCGGCTATCCGAAGGTGGTCCTGCCGGGGACCGATGACAATGCCCCAGTCCTCGTCATGAAGCACCCACGCGCCGACGGGTTCGGGCCGCGGCGCATCAAGCGCAATGATGCGTCCCCTCGCAAACGGGGGATCGCGCAGCACGACATGGAGGACGTCAGGCGCGGCCATCGCGACTTCGGTCACCTCCACCGCCTGGGCCGCGCTTCGGGTGGTCCCTCCCACCGTCAGGACGAGCAGCAGGATGCCAAAGGCCAGCTTGGTCAGGATCACCTGGTCATTAACCTTCGATAGCTTTTGCGGGTCGCGTTAACCAGCGGGCCCGCTGGGAGCGTGGTAGCAGTCAAAGTATCAGGGTTGAAAGGCCACCGTCTTGAAATTCGTTGTCTTGGCCATAGCGGTTTCGGCGGCTTTTCCGCTGAGCCTGGTGTTGCGAAGCAACCAGGGCTTCGCTCGACTTTTCTGGATCGTGTTTGGCATGCTGCCTTTCCTCTCCACGGCACTCCCGCTCTTTGACATCGGCATCGTCACCTTGGCAGGCGACTGGGTTGGCTTCGTCTATAGCCTTGAGGTCACCTTGGTCGACATCATGGCCATCGCCGCGCTGCTGAGCTTTTCGTCGCGGGGCGGGCCGATTCCGGCATGGTGCAAGCTGCCGCTGCTGCTCTATGTCGGTGCCACTGCACTCTCATTGCTGCAGGCCAGCAATCCCCTCGCGGCATCTTTCGGGGTCTGGCAGTTTGCGCGCATGTTCCTGGTCATGGTCGTCGTGACCCGGCTGTGCCTCGAGCCGCAGCGAGCGATCGTCCTGCTCACCGGCATGGCGCTCGGCATGGGGTGCCACCTAATCGCCGTGATCTACCAGCGGTTTGGGCTCGGGGCGACGCAGGTCGATGGGCTGTTCATCCACCAGAATACCCTGGGCATGGCGGCCCACATGGTGCTGATTCCGCATCTGGCGCTGTTGCTGCATGGCTATCGTGGGCTGCGGACGCAGCTGTTCGCCGTGTTCGGCACGCTGCTGGTGGTGGTGTTCACCGCGTCCCGCGCTGCAGTCGGCCTGAGCGCGGCGGGCATTGGCCTGACCTACGCGCTGCTGGCGCTTGCTGGATTGACCGGGCGCAAGATGCTGTTTGCCGCAGTCGCCGTCATGGGCGTGGCACTGATCGCGCCGGTGGCGATCTCGGCCTTCGAGCACCGCTTCGAGGCGGTGCCGCTCAACGAGAGCCAGTATGACGAGCGCGCCGCCTTCAACCGTGCCGCAAGCTTCATTCTCGATGAGCATCCCTGGGGAATCGGCGTCAACAACTACGTCCATGTTGCCCGCGACTTCGGCTATTCGGAGCGAGCCGGCGTCGCGCCCGTCGAAGGCAATCGCAACAACATCGTCCACAACGCCTATCTCCTCGCCGGAGCCGAGGCCGGCTACCTCGGCCTGGCTGCGTTCTGCCTCATGCTGGCCGTGCCGCTCGTCACCGCGCTCGCCACCGGCTGGCGTTTCCGCGCCATGGCCGAGGGCGCCCTGCTGCTGGGTCTGGGGGTCACCCTGTCGGTGATCTACCTGCACTCGTTGTTCGAGTGGGTGATCTTCGGCAAGGAGGTGCAGTACCTGCTGTTCATGGTCATGGGCATGATCTTCGGCATTTCGCTACGACTCAACGCAATGGCTCGGGCCACGGCGGAGAGGCCGGCCCGCGTCCATGTCGGCCTGTCGCGGCCAAGCACGTGACAGGCACCTGCAAGTATCCAGCAACCGCGAACCTGCCGCCGGCCAGCCGCGCCGCGGGAAGGAACTCGAATATGAAGCGATCCATGATCATCGCAACTGCCGCCATGCTGGCGTTGCTGTCGCCGGCGGCGGCGCACGCCGCCGAGCAGTATCTCCTGGGCGTGCAGGACAGCCTGCGCATCTACGTCGCCGAGTGGCCCGCCCTGTCGACAAACGTCGTGGTCGGCGCTGGCGGCGAGATTTCGTTGCCAGTGATCGGCCAGGTGCAGGCGGCCGACCTCGACACCGCGCAATTGGGTCAGTTGATCGCCCACCGTCTGATGGAGGTGGAGAGGCTTTCCGATCTGCCAAGTACGTCGGTCGAAGTGGTGGCCTATCGACCCTTCTACATCCTCGGCAATGTCACCAATCCGGGCGAGTATGGTTATCGGCCGGGGATGCTGATCCTCAATGCACTGAGCATCGCTGGCGGCGCGTACCGGGCTCCCGACCGCTCGCAATGGGACATCGAGCGCGTCACCATCAGCAGCAGTGGCGAACTCTCGGTGCTGAACCTGCGCTACAATGACCTGCTCGCCCAGCAACTGCGGCTGGGCGCCGAGCGTGACGGGCTGGATGCCTTTCCGCCCGCTCCAGCCGACGCAGGACCCGAGCTGTTGCGCGCGCTCGAGGAGCAGCAGCGCATCTTTGACGGCAACGTCCAGCGCCGTACGTCCGCCATCGCGTCGTTGCAGGCTTCCATTCGCACGACCGAAAAAGAGATCGAGGCCCTGGACCGGCAGTCGGCCGATGTTGCCACGCGCCGGCAATCCCTTGAGACCGAGCTGGAGCAGGTGCGCGAGCTGGCCAAGAAGGACCTCGCGGTGCAGCGGCTCTCGCCTCTCCAGACTACAGTGGCCGAAGTGCAGCGCCAGCAGCAGGAAGGCGAAATCGCCCGTTTGCGCGCTGAACAGACACTGACCGACCTTCGCCGGCAACTCGATGAGCTCGACCAGGTGCGGCAGGCCGACCTGCTCGCCGAGATCCAGCGCGTAAACGCCGAGTTGCGCGAAGTCCAGCAACAACGCGGCGCGCTATCGCGGCTGCTGAGCGGCGCTGCGTTCTATTCCGCAGATCTCGCCGGCCCCGCCGAGGCCGAGCCGCAGTTGCGCTACCTCGTTGTCCGCGCCGAGGGCGAAACGACGACGGAAACCGAAGTCACAGAAACCACCCGCGTTCTGCCGGGCGACATCGTCAAGGTGCTGCGAGCCGCAGAACCGGCCCTGGCAGTCCGGCCGTAAGGAGTTCGCCGTGCTTGAAATGAACCGCATGCCGTCGCCCGTGACCGAGTTCGTCCTGCCGCCCCCCGTCTATGACTGGAAGTGGATGGCAAAGTCGCTGCTGCGCGGGGCCCTGCCGACGCTGCTGATCACCCTGCTCTGCGCAATCCTCGCCTTCACCTATGTGCAGCTCCGGCCGTCGCACTATACGGCGCAGACTATCCTGAACATCACCAACCTGCGTCTCTCCTCGACCGACCAGGACACCTTCTATGCCGAAGCGCTGTTCGACCCCACATTCCTCGAAACTCAGATCCAGATTATTGCGTCGGAACCAATCGTCCGGGCCATCGTCGGCGGGCGCGCGTCGGCCAGTTTGACCGAGCAGGAGGCCATCGACGCGTTTCGCAGGGGCCTGAGCGTGGAGCGGGTCGGTCAAAGCAACCTGGTTCGCATCGCCTACACCCATGCCAGCGCGCAGCGCGCGGCAGAGCTGGCGAATGCCGTAGCAGGAGCTTACATCGAAAAGCTCGGCACCGATCGTGACAGGGCGGTCCAGTCCGCGAGCAGCTGGCTGCGCGACCGGCTACGAGGTGTCGGAGCGCAGGCCCAGATCGTCTCCGAAGCCACGCCCCCCGTCGAAAAAGGCGATACGCGCGGCCTTCTGATCATCGCCGGCGCAATCGCCGCCGGTGGCATCGCGGGTATCGTGCTGGCGCTGGTCGTGGGCTTCTTCGACCGTCGCATTCGCGACCCCAGGCAGCTCGTCGCTGCCGCGGGCGTCGAGTGCCTTGGCATCGTGCCGTCTCTCCCATTTGGCCGTCCGACGGGGTCCGGTCCCGCCCCGGCGGGTGAGTTTTCGTTCACAGCGGCAGCGTCCGCTCTGCACGAAGTCGAGCGCGGCCCGGTTTCACCGGTCTGGCATGCCGTGAGAAGCGCCGGGGTCGTGGCCGCAGGGTCGACGGTCCGCACACGCCGCGTGGCCATTACCTCCACGATCCCCGGCGAAGGCAAGACGACGATTGCAGCCAACTACGCGCTGCTCGCAGCCCAGGCCGGCAAGCGCGTGCTTCTGGTCGATGCGCAGACCTACGACCCAGCGCTCTCCCGCTCGCTCGCGCCGTCGGCAGGTCCAGGGCTCATGGAGTTCCTTGCGGCCTCCGAACCGGAACTGCGCACCTTCACGCTCTCCGACCCGGAGACGAATGTTCACTTCCTGCCCCTCGGTAATTCAGGCAGCTTCGGCGAAAGCCAGCGATTGCTATGGACCGACCGGATGGAACGTCTCTTCGAACAGGCACGCGATTATGACCTGATCGTCTTCGACATGCCTCCACTCGTCGCGACCGGAGACCTGCGCGCCGCGGCCCCGTTCATCGACAACGTGCTGCTGGTGCTGCAGTGGAATGCCGTATCGCATGACGAGGTCAGCGCGGCGCTCGATCTCGCGCAGCCAATCCGCGAGCGGCTGATTGGTACGATCCTCAACAAGGTGTCGCTTAGTCGGCGCGAGCGTTGGCTGTCGCCGGAGTTCGCCATCATCGCCCGGCAGGCGCAACTGGCCAAAGCCAGGAGCTAGCTGCCTTGGATCACGCCGCAACAGGCCTCGCCTACCTGCTTAACACCTATCCAGCGCCGAGCGGCACATTCATCCGCAACGAGATCCGGGCGCTGGAACAGTTGGGACAGCCGGTCCGACGGCTTGCAGTGCGCCGTTTCGCCGGTCCCCTGGTCGATCCCGCCGACATCGATGAGCGCGACCGGACCCAGTACCTGCTTGATGGCAACGTCGGCGCACTGGTCGCCGCCGCGCTGCGGGCGCTGGTCACCAATCCGGGGGGCGTGGCCCGGGCGCTGCCTGCCTGGCGCGCACTGCTCGGAAATTCCGGCGGGGGATGGATCCGGCATGCGGCCTATCTGATGCAGGCGGCTTTCCTGCGGGAGCAGGCACGGCGGCATGGCATCACGCACGTTCACTCGCATTTCGGCAACAACGCACCGGCGGTGGCCATGCTGTCGTTTCTGATGGGCGGGCCGACCTACAGCTTCACCGCGCACGGTCCGGACGAATTCACCGATGCGCAGCGACTGAGCTTCGGCCTCAAGATCGAGTATGCCAGCTTCGTCGTCGCTATCTCGGAATTCTGCCGAGGCACTCTGATGGGCCTCACCCGGACGGGCAGCGATGCAAACAAGATCCATATCGTGCGCTGTGGGCTCGAACTCGAACAGTTCACTCCAGCCCCGCCGATAGCGCCCGGCAACCAGAACCTTGTCTGCGTTGGTCGGCTCTGCCCGCAAAAGGGACAGGTGCACATCCCCGCCGCTGTCGCCGCCCTGCGACAGCGCTTTCCGGCGCTCAAGGTGATCCTCGTCGGAGACGGCGAAAGCCGCGGCGAGATCGAGGCGGAGATTGCCGAGCACGGTGTTGCGGAGCAGGTCATCCTGCATGGCTGGGGCACCAACGAGCAGGTGCGCCGGTTGATCAGCGACAGCAGGGCGCTGCTCCTGCCGAGCTATGCCGAGGGTCTGCCGGTGGTCATCATGGAAGCTTTCGCCATGGGCCGGCCGGTCATTTCGACCACCATCGCCGGCATTCCGGAGCTGGTGGACGAGAGCTGCGGCTGGCTCGTGCCGCCCGGCGAGCACGAGCCGCTGGTTGCAGCGATGGCGGACGCGCTGGCCGCGAGTCCCGAGCGGCTCCAGCGCATGGGGCAGGAAGGCCGGCATCGAGTGACGCAGTCGCACGACCGCCGCGTTCTGACTCAGAGGCTCGACGAACTGTTCAGCTCGACGGAACAATAGTCGGGCAAGGCGCCGTAGGTACCGCCGCTACTTGTACTCCACGAGCCCGCCGGCCCGCCGCAGCAGGCGGTTGCGATAGTACCGTGCAACACCCAGCATCTCGGGGAATTTCGCGAGAACCATAAAGAAGGCCGCAGGCCAGTCGCGGCCCCGGGCCAATCGCAGGACCTGTAGCGGATAGACCAGCAGCAACAATAGGCACGCCGGATGGAGCAGGACCGCCGCCATGAGGATGCCGGCAGGCAGCAGCAGCCCCCACAGTACGGCCCGCCAGGTCTGACGCCGCCAGATCCGCAGCGGCGAGCCCGCATGTCTGGCCGACACCTCGGCGAAAGCGTGCCCAGCGCGCATTGACCGACGCCACCACTGGCCGAACCTCAGCATGTTGGCGTCGTGCAGCGTCATCTCGGCGTCGATGCGCCAGATACGCCACCCCGCCTCCCGCAGCCGCAGGCACATTTCCGGCTCCTCACCTGCAATCAGGTCGTCGGCATAGCCACCCACCGCATGCAAGGCGTCGCGGCGCGCCATGATGTCGCCGCCACATTCAAGCGCTTCGCCGATCCTCGTGTCCCACTCTCGATCGCAGAGCCGGTTGTAGATCGACCGCCCCGAAAAGCGTTCGCGCCGCCGCCCACCGACCACGGCAACGTCAGGGTGCGCGTCGAGATAGCTCTGCGCCTTACTCGGCCATTGCCCATCCAGCATGCAGTCGCCATCGACAAACTGGACATAGGCGATGTTTGGATAGCGCTCGGCAAGCGCGGCCAGCCCGTGGTTGCGGGCCCTGGCGGCGGTGAACGGCAGCGAGGGATCGAGCACGGTGACTGAAGCGCCGAGGTCCCGGGCTGCCGCCACACTGCCGTCGGAGGAACCAGAGTCGACATAGACCGTCCGGTGAACCAGTTCGCCGAGCGACCGAAGGCAGGCGATCAACCTCTCGCCCTCGTTGCGTCCGATGACCACGATGCCGATCGTCATGGCAGGCTCACGGAGTCGAAGGCCGTGCCGAATCCCAGTTGCCAGCGCAGCAGGGTGAAGGCGCCGAGCAGCGCCAGCAGCACGCCGCTCAGCACGAGGTCCTGCCCCCGGAACGACAGGTGCTCGCGGCGCTGGCCGAACAGTATGGGAAAGTACCGACAGACGTCGCCAAGGGCCACCACCAGGATGGCGCCGAGAAGGCCGAAGGCGTGCAGGGCGAGCGGAAAGCCGATGGCGAGGCACACGAGTTTAGCGAGGTTGCCCGACGCGCCATAGAGCGGTTTGCCCAGCCCCAGCAGGGCGTATTCATTCATGCTGCACAGGATACTGACCCATACGCCGAGCAGCATCACCGGCAACATCCAGGCCGCTTCATGATAGCGCGAGTCGTAGACGATCATGATGGCGTAGTCCGCGACGCTTGCACCAAGGGCGATGCAGACCGCGCAGCAGAGCAGCAGCTTGAAGCGAAGCGGCGCGATACGTGCCCGCAGCTGCTCGCGCGGTGCCTCCTGGCTCGACGCGACGACAGGAAAGACCAGCGAATGGCCGAGGCGCGCAAACAGGGCCGCCGGCAGGTCGGCGACATTGCGGGCGATCCCGTAGATGCCCAGCAGCGC
>Ga0209512_1002409_pt1 | contig 19953 bp, 20 predicted proteins | sample frozenSSSSmetaG_FD_184142 | JGI IMG/M metagenome (GOLD analysis project Ga0209512, IMG submission 184142) | Glacier valley bacterial and archeal communities from Borup Fiord, Nunavut, Canada, to study Microbial Dark Matter (Phase II) -... | ecosystem: Environmental > Aquatic > Freshwater > Ice >... | reverse complement strand
TCTCTGTCGAGGGTCTTCTCGTAGACACTAACGCCTCGGGAGGAGTCTGTGACCCTCCGGTCACCCGAATCCCCCGCGGCCGACCGCGAAAAGAGAGGGTTCGGAGGGAGGATGCCGGGCTCGCCGGGATCACGGAGGACTTCTGCCGCTTGGGGCAGTCGTTGCCGCTGTGCCAGACTTGGTCCGCACACGCTGCGGCACCTGCGGCGAGCCTGGGCATAATGCCAGGACTTGCCGCAGGTCTCATAATTGACTCGTTCTCATATGAGAACAGGGGGATTTACGGGGGAGTTTACAGCCCGTTCTCATATGAGAACGGGGGAGTTTCCAGATTAGGCTTGGGCGGGTCACGTGGGATGGAACTGGGTATATAGAATTTATTTATTGTTTTACTGGGTATATGGAGTTTTTGCCCATTTCTTATTTTGTACCCGGTACATGACGCAAGCGGCGTCTGGCCAATGCTGAATTTAGACCTCGGCACGCCGCGTCCGCGCTTGTGCGCTCGCTTGCAGTCGGGATCGGCACGTTATCCGAAGCTTTCGCTTTCGCTTTCGTGTTCACTTTCGCTTTCGAGGTACTCTATGTATACTGTACCTAGTAATAATGTAGCAATAGCACCCGCGATGAGGTACCCAGGTACTGTAGGTACTAAATACTCAAAATAGAACACTCTCCCTCTGATTACAAACAATAAAACATCTTTAAACTAAAGATCTACGAAGTAATTCATAACTTATAACTCCCCGAACACAATACCGACTACACAAGACGGACTCCGGAGCAGGAGCATCTATGCATAATGCATAATGCAGAGTTCAAACCTCAATTGATGAATTTTTGAATATATACACAGTACAACCCAAGAGAGATCTCTCTCGATCTATCTTAGATCAAGCAAGCAAATGTTAGAATTGCTGGCTTCGAGAGATAACAAGACAGTAAGTAATATAGAAATATAGATACAACAGCCGCTAAGTCTGCTTATATAATTCATATTTCTACATTCTCATTTCTGCTCTGTAGGATGGATACTTCTTCATTCGCAGCCTCGTCGCAAGGCTAGCAAAGCTTGGACCACCATCTTCACTTCAAGCCTGCGATCCAGAAACCCCAAGGTCATTCTTGACAACAACCCATGGCTGTCAATCCCAGTCATTCGCGACGGCACGCCTCAATCAATAGCATCAGCAGATATGGCTGACCGAGCTCAGGAGCCCTTGATAGCCGGGACCGGAGAGAGCGACCCTGAATACGATGACGCGACGCCCTTTGCAGCTGCGACGGATAGCAGTGTAGGAGAGCATGAAGATCCAACCTTGACGCCCAGCCTGTTTGTCTGGCTCCTAACATTCTCTGCCGGTATCAGCGGCTTGCTGTTTGGATGTAGGATCTTTCTTTTCTGCTTTTTGGTTTCTAATGTCTGCGCAAGGCTGACTGCTCAATCCAGACGACACAGGCGTTATATCAGCAACTTTGGTTTCCATCGGCACATCCCTATCCTCCCGAGCCCTAACGACACTCGATAAATCCTTAATCGCAGCATCTACTTCTCTCTTTGCGCTCCTCGTCTCTCCCGTCAGCGGTCTTCTCGCGGATTCCCTCGGACGAAAGCGCGTTATTCTTATCGCCGACATCCTCTTCATCCTCGGCGCTCTGTTGCAAGCCCTCACGACTTCAGTATGGGGCATGGTAATCGGACGCTCAATTATTGGTCTCGCAGTCGGAGCAGCAAGTTTTGTCACGCCCCTGTACATAGCCGAGCTGGCTCCGTCTATGTTCAGAGGCAGGCTGGTAACTCTGAATGTGCTGTTCGTCACCCTGGGACAGGTCGTGGCATATCTCATCGGATGGGGATTCGCCGAGATGGGGGGAGCAACGGGATGGAGATGGATGGTGGGCTTGGGAGCTCTACCAGCGGCTCTGCAATGCTTGATAATGGTCTTCATGCCAGAGTCTCCGAGGTGGTTGGTCCAGGCTGGACGCGGAGAGGAGGCCGAGACAGTACTGCAGAAGGTTTTTGGCGCGGGGTCGGACTCGAAAAAGAATATGCGAACGGTTCTAAAAGCGATTGAGCGAGAAGTAAGAGAGGAAGAGGAGGCGAAGAGGGACAGAGCTAGGCACCGAATAACGAAAGAGAATGGCTGGTTCGCAGGAGTTGCGGATAGCTGGTCAGAGCTTTTCGGCGTACCTGGGAATCTCAGAGCCTTAACTATTGCATGCTTATTGCAAGGTCTTCAGCAGCTTTGTGGTTTTGTAAGTCACTAACATCGCAGTTGAAATTGCCCTGCTAACATTATGTAGAATTCTTTGATGTACTTCTCGGCGACCCTCTTCTCGCTCCTCGGCTTCGCAACACCAACTCTGACCTCGCTCTCCGTCGCGACCACTAATTCCCTCTTCACTATTCTCTCCCTGCTTCTCATCGATCGACTTGGTCGCCGCCGCATCCTCCTCATCTCAATTCCAGTGATGGCATTTGCGCTGCTCTGCTGTTCTCTGACATTTCACTACATCATCCTGCCATCCGACACGAATTCTACCAATCCTTCCGCCTCAGCTTCAGCTCACGATGCAGTTCCCTTGTCTAGCCGCTCATCGCCCCTGCTCGTTGTCGGCTTCATCATAATCTACGTCGCCGGCTACGCTGTCGGTTTAGGAAATGTGCCGTGGCAGCAAAGCGAGCTCTTCCCGCTCAACATAAGGAGTCTGGGGTCCAGCTTAGCAACGGCCATGAATTGGGGCAGTAACTTTATTGTAGGCATCACATTCCTGGAGATGCTGGACGGACTGGGACCGAGCTGGACATTTATCATCTATGCATGCGTTTGCTTAGTTGGGTGGCTTGCAATTTGGGTTATTTATCCCGAGACTAAGGGCTTGAGTTTGGAGGAGACGGGGGAGTTGTTAAGGGATGGTTGGGGTGTGCGTAAGAGGCCGGAGACGCATCTGTGAGAGCAAAACCTCAATAATAATAACCGACTTGTGATGGTTTTGTACAAGTTCAAGATTTCCGTCGTCAATCGAACTCGCAGATGCTGCTCCATACTCTATTGCACTGCATTATCCAATCTAAATCAGATTCCAGCAGCGTGGTTGGTTATCAGATCAGGAGCTTCACTGATCGGGTATGTGGCGTCTAGCGTTTACAGCGGCGTATTGGTAGCGTGGTCCTCGCCAATTGCCGCCCTTGTGTCAGTTTCAATGCTAAGGGACCACAAAGCATCATTATTGTCTAGGTATGTAAGCGCCCAGAGTCTATGTGTTGTATGCACTGTATGTAGCAGCATATCTCTGTTGTTTCTGACATGGATGGACGATAGACGACGCAGCTGCCATGCGGCATGAGATCATCAACGCGGGGTTATATGTGGGCAGTGCCGGCTCGTCCCCACGATGGAGCCGCCAGGTGTACATAGGTACATAATCGGAATGGCATCATCGCGTGGAGAAATTGTGTGTCCCGCTGCCAATTGCAAGAATTGTTCGAATGTCAAACGCGATCAAAATCCCCATGCCCACCGCGCTGAGAAGCTTCAAGTCTGGGCAGGCTAAGGTAGGGCTACTTCTGCTTTGTCAATCCATAAGTATGTCTGGATACCGCCCAAGGTAGCTTTCCCTTCCCTTCACCTATGTATCTCTAGACTCTCAGTCTCGCTCTCCTCAGCCTCATTTCTTTCTTCGTGTTGGAAATCTGGGATATTGCTGTAGCCTTTGCAGCGTAGCGGACAATATCCAGGCAAGAGTCCATGGCTCGAATAATTGCAGCGCTGCTCGGCATCTTTGCTCTTGCTTCAGCCGTCGAGCAATCTCCACTCGTCCAGGATGCGAAACCGAATATCGTCTTCATCTTGACCGATGACCAAGACTTGCACATGAATTCGCTGGAGTACATGCCATTGCTGAAAAAGCACATCACCGACAAAGGAACCACATATAATCGTCATTTCTGCACGACTGCGATTTGCTGCCCGTCAAGAGTCAGTTTGTGGACTGGACGGAATGCGCACAATACCAATGTCACGGATGTCGTTCCACCTTATGGTAAGTTTCCCGACTTGACATCATCAGCAAGGACAGAGAGCAAGAATTGACTCTCGACTCAGGCGGTTTCCCGAAGTTCGTGAGCCAGGGTTTCAACGAAGCCTATCTCCCCATATGGCTTCAAGAAGCTGGCTACAACACCTTCTACACCGGCAAACTCTTCAATGCCCACACCGTAGACAACTACCACAGTCCCTACCCCGCCGGATGGACCTCCTCCGATTTCCTCCTCGATCCATACACCTACAACTACCGCAATGCCACCACCCAGCGCAACCGCGACCCTCCCGTGAGCTGGGAAGGGCACTACTCAACTGATGTCCTGGCTCAGAAAGCCTACGGACTCCTCGACGAGGCCCTTGAGCTCGGCGACCCATTCTTCCTCACCATCGCCACGAGCGCCCCGCACTCCGACGTCACCATACCAGAAAACTTCGGCCAGCAGGCCCACCGCGACATGGGCTCTCTCATGGCGGCGCCGATCCCGGCCGAGCGCCACAAGCACCTGTTCCAGGACGTCAAGGTGCCTCGAACCGCGAGCTTCAACCCAGAGAAGCAGGGCGGCGTGTCGTGGGTCAAGGATCTCCCGCTTCTTAATCAGACCGTCATCGACTACAACGACTTCTTCTACCGCAGCCGTCTCCAAGCTCTCCAGGCCGTCGACGAGATCGTGGAGGAAGTTGTGGAGCGTCTGGAGAAAGCCGGGATCGCGGATAATACTTACGTCATCTACTCAACCGACAACGGCTTCCACATCAGCCAGCACCGTCTTCCGCCCGGGAAAGAATGCGGCTTCGAGGAGGACATCAACATCCCGCTGATCATCCGTGGCCCGGGCGTTCCACGCGGCGAGGTCTCCGACGTCGTCACCGCGCACGTCGACCTCGCGCCCACATTCCTCAAGATCGCCGGCGCGTCGCACCGCGTCGATTTCGACGGTTCCCCAATCCCGCTGCACACGGCAGACCTCCTGAAGGCCGTCGAGGAGCGCCAGGAACATGTCAATGTTGAGTTCTGGGGCCGTGCCATCCCAGAGGGCGCCTTCGGCTTCTCCCTCGACGACGGGAAAGTCGTTGATTTCGGGCGGAACAACACGTACAAAGGCCTCCGGGTTGTTGGACAGGGGTACAACCTTTATTACTCTGTGTGGTGCACCAACGAGCACGAGCTGTACGATCTAGACGACGATCCGTACCAGCTGAATAATATCCACCCGAGCGCGCAGAGCGTCCCGACCTACCGGATCTTGGGCGTGGACCTGGGGAGGGCGCTGCAGAGGCTGGATGCGCTGCTGCTGGTGACGAAGAGCTGTAAGGGCCGGACGTGCGTCGAGCCGTGGAGCGTGCTGCATCCGGACGGCGCGGTCAGGACCCTGAGAGATGCGCTGCAGAGGAAGTATGATGACTTTTATGCGTTGGTGGGCGAGAGGGTGAGCTTTGAGAGGTGCGAGTTGGGGTATATTCGCGAGGTTGAGGGAGAGCAGAGGGCGCCAGTTTACGGGGTGGATTATATCCCGGAAACCTTGGCGGAGCTGTAGGATAGGGGCACGAATTGGCGCTTAAAGGTTATGAAAATTGGATATGACTCATGAGCATATTGATTATGAGCGATAATAGTATATTACATATTAGGGATGTAGTACAATACGTTCAACCTTAATATAGATCACATATATATATGCCTTGAGTCCATCATCTATGAACGAATTAGTAGATTATATGTAACAAAAATGACTATTGTTTTATGAGCAATAAACAGAATACAATGCAGGGGATTCAACATTAAATGTTAATATATAAATTATAGATGATAATGTATACAAATATATGTATATATCCATCCACCTTAAGTCTATCTCCGAACGAAGTTACGAATTAGTAAGTATTTGGAATGAAATAGTCAAAAATAAACATATTGATTTATGATCAATAACTACTAGAGTCAGAATACGTCGTATTCTTAACTTTCAAGAATATTTACAGCCTAATTTACAGATGTTGCGAATAGAATACATACATATAAAAATGTGTCTAGGCATCGACTATTCACATGACTTTCTATCACCTGCTGTGTGTGCTCTCTTTAAGAAAACGAGCAACTCCCACGTGGCCATCTATTACTATTATTGGGTAGTACTCTTAGCATTTACGCTTTGAATATATTTATAAAATCTATCAATGTGGATCCAAACGTCTAGAACAGGCAAATATGTATTCGAATACAGCCAATTTCCTCAGCATTCAAACCACACCAGCAAAAATAGTATGTAGTATATGTATAACATGTCAACATTGATGTAGAACATATATAGCTCAAGTATATATAAGAATGAAAATTTCGATCTTCATACTATGTATGTCACATCATTTGTTGGCATTTCCAAAGTCGCGCCTCTTTTATACCACCTTCGTACCAAAAAGGTTGCTTCCTTTCCTCCTCACTTTCCCCTTTCCTTTTTAGTGCGCAAACCTGAAATCCAATCTCTTCGCTCCCTTGTCCTTGGAATTGGCAATGTAATCGATCTGTTCCTCTCTCGACAGCGACTGCCACTTCTTCTCCCTGGTCTTGTTCTTCCACACATAGTACGCCTTGGCGAACAGAAACAGGACAATGCTCAACACATTGATAGCAATGAGATTGCGATTTCCGCGTCGGTACTTTGGCTTATCGTCGTCTCTGTAGATATAGGCACTGCAGATGCCTCCGAGCTGCACACACATGTTATACAGCGCCGTGGATATGGATCGTGCGCCGACGTCGTTGGAGTTCGTGGAGGCCCAGCCGACATTGATGGCATGGCAGTAAGGGTAGCAGAGCAGAACGGACGTGGCGATGTAGGTGCCCCATTTGTTCGAGATGATGTCGGGCCACACGGCGAGGAAGATGATGCAGGGCAGCGTCCAGAGGGACTGCAACATGGCAATGAGCGCACGCTGATTTAGTTTCTCGGAGAGCCAGGTTACACCGAGGAGCGTAAGGATGTGGACGAAGGTGCTGGGGATGGTGAGCAGGTTGGTGTTGAAGGTGCTAAAGCCGATTGAGCGAAGGGTGAGGGTCAGATAGGTTGCAGGTGGGCTTTGAGGAATGAAGCAGATAAGACCAAGGGCATAGATCTGTGACGTGTTAGTTGGGTGCTTAGAGTGGAGAGTTAAATAGAAAGTGGAGGATCTTACAGGCCAGAGGTCGTAGTCAGCTAGGCCGCGCCAGAGACGCAAAGGTGTGATAGCTTGACGGTTCATCATTGAACCCTTGGAAGGATCGTCGCGCAGGACACGGTTGACAACAATGGCGACTTCGCGGTCTGAGAACCATCCATTAGGACGGAACCACGTCTTGGTCTGGACGGCGGAAGCAGGCATCATGAAGAAGGAAGAAATGCCAACAAGAAGCGTGAGAGCTCCCTCGAGTAAAAAGATCCATCGCCATCCTGCAAGGCCGTTAACGCCTTCAAGATGGAAGATGCCAAAAGCAAGGAGAGACGTGATGATTCCGGTGACACTGAGGGCGGTCCAGAAGAAACTGAGACGAATCGGTAGCTCCCGGGACGTGTAGAAGTAGCTCAAGAAGAGGACAAGATCGGGGATGAAGCCTCCTTCAAGCATGCCGAGAAGAGAGCGTGTGGCAAGAAAGCTGGGTCTGCCTTTTAGTGCGGCCTGGCTCATGGCAACGGTGGACCAGATGCAGATTTGAGTTGGGATCCAGCGATCGGGGCCAAGCTTCTTCGAAATCAACTGCGATGGCAATTCGGCAAGTAGGAAGGAGATGAGGAAGACGGTGTTCCCCAGATTGTAATCTGATAAAAAAGCATAAGGTCAGCTATAGGCCTAGCTATGGACGGACCAGGACATCATACCGTTCGTGGTGAGCTTCAGATCCTTCAGCAGAGTTCCCGACACAGCCTGTGCCAGATTTCCTCTGTCTACTTGAAGAGAGAAGAACATGATACAAGCCCACAAGCAGACTATAGGATCACACATTAGCAGACCATCAGTAAAATCAAGTCCAGTTCGGCTCACCTCGGAGGTCGATTTTTCTGACTAACTTCTTCTCCTCCTCCGGAGTCCAAGTGAGATCGGCATCAAAAACATGTCGAGACTCGTACTTGGACTTCTCATACATGTTGACATAGAAGTCCCTGATCTCTGGGTCTTGGAAGACATTGGTTGATAGGCTGGCATCGGAGTCCCGAGTCGAGATGACAACGCCATCCTTGGTGACAATGTTTCCGCTCTTGGTGACGATTTGTGCTTCATCAAGGACGACTCCAGCAATAACAGGCTTCTTCTCTTCGGATGACACAGAGCTCTTGTCAGATATATCTCCTGGTCCCTCATTGCGCGAATTGGAAGCCATGGCTGCTATTAAACCGAAAGCTGGTTCGGAGCTTCAGAGCTTTGATTCGAAGTATATTGATCCCGATGTTTTACATGAAGAAGGATGGCATGGGAGACTTATAGATGTCTCCGTTGATAGCCAAGAGAATTGGGCGTGCATACCATATCACCACCATATGAGGTGATCATCGCAGCAAAGCTGTAGATCTCGCAGTCTTGAATGACCTGGAAGCCCCTTTGAACCTCGGGCTCTAGACGTGGATTCGAATGCGCTCCATTGGGTCCGGGGGGGGGCGTAGCTAGACAAAATGTTGTCGTCCAAGAAGTAAAGTGTAGACAAAAAGGACAAGAGCAGCCAAGCTCGCTGACAGATAGAGACGAGTGGCAATGCCACACTTGCCAATTCTTGTCCTCTGCAGTATATTTTCCACGTTTCGCAGAAAGAACAAATCACGCCTGTCCTATAGAAGGCGAAAACTCCGGAAAGGTAAATTCATCCCTGCGAGGGGCGCAAAGCAGTAACGTGGGGAGCTTGATAAGAGGTGGCACGCAACTTTGCTGTCACCTTCGTGATCAGAGTCGCGAATGCCATCATCGTATCCTGGAGGGAATCATGCAGTATGGCATTGACCCTCATCAAAAGGCCCTGACAGCAAATCTTATTCTTATGGTTGATGGAGACGGGGAGTTTTTGGCGAGGCCGAGATGTCATGATGAAAAAGGAAGAACGCATTAGAAATTCAAATTCTAACAGAGAGATATCGATGTCTTGTTAACCCAAGCTAACTAACTTGTTCATATTCGAGAGATCTGAAGGGGAGCTAAGCGCTTGCGTGTGCAGAGAGCAGGGGGCTTCCGCCATGTCATGTGCTTCGGATGTGTTATGTGATAAACAATAGCACTCTATGCTCCTCCTACGTCCAGCTTGATCACTTAATAGATCTATGTACAGCTAGAGTAGTAGGTTCCCAGTATCTCAATGTATCAAGGATAGGTAAGTATCATTTTCATCAGATATTACTCTCAGGATCATGTGATCAACACGTTCTCTCTCGTGGCCCAGCCTTGCTCTACTATATAGGTATGTATGTGCTACATAACGTCTAGTTTATTCCAAGGCTGAGAGTGCAATTGATAATTGATAATTGATAATTGACAATTGATAATTGACAATTGATAATTGTAACTCAGCTCATCAATTGAAATAGAGAACGATAATATTATTTGTTTTCTCTTGGAAATCCGACTGAATGACGTCTCTGGACGATGAGCAAGGGGAAGTAAGCGAGGTGCCTGAGACTCATGATGCCATTCGTCTCAACAGCACGTAATGTTAGAAATGCCACAAGCATGTGCCTGCCATGCGCACTTCCAAATCTCGCCATTACTTCTAAAATTGGCGTTTGATCGTCTTTAAAATGCACCTTGGCGTCGGTGATTCGGAATTAACTCTTATGAAAAAGAAAATTTATGCGCAATATTGGAGTGTTCTGAGAACGGTACGAAGAATTAATGTAGAAGAAAACAACGACGACGATGACGACGACGACGACAGCGACAGCATACTTGAACCACACTACTCTGCGGCTACAATGAAGCTGTGGAGCTGGAACTGTCCTTAATAGACGCTATGAACGTTGTCAAACCCACTACAGCCATAACGGTTATGTCCCCCACGTCGGGCGAGTCCCAGCGACCAGAGTACTACTACTGTTTGTTACTCTGGGCCCTGGGGCCCTGGGGGAACGGACGGACATACGGGAAGATTTGTCGTCGTTTAGAAGGCCTCTGATTTGATTTGCTTGTATTGGATTGGATTGCATACTCTCATCCAATAATGCATAATGGATAAGGAATAAGGAATAACGACAGCGACGACGACATCTCCAGAAGTCCAAGAGTAAGACGATAGGGAAAGAATGATGAACATACCCATGCCACTCATACCACTCATACCCCTCATGCCCCTCATACCCCTCATACACCACCTGCTGCTCTCCTCTCTCCTCTCTCCATGTCGGCGACGGTGCTTGCCTATGCCGACGACCGTGATCACGTCTTCCGTAGCCCACAACGACTTGTCCAAATCCATTCCTCGCCGATGCCGTCACCCCATCTGGTCGTCTGAAGCATCGGAGTCTGTGATATCTTTCGCCGTTGGCTCTGTATGGCATCTTACCAACCCAGACACACCATCCTCCTCAGAACATGCTTGAGATGCTGCAATTCCTATGTTTCATGGGAGTCTGACCACTCCGTCGAATGTTGCCTCAATTTCGCCATTTTGTCGAGGGATTGTGCAACTCTTTATACACCATCATGCAAATCGTGCCAAACAATGGTGATTGTCGACATACGCCGTGATGGCCGATGAGGGTGTTAGGTGTCTCGAGGTGAAGATGGCTTGCAGATATAAAGCCATCAAGACCACCGTTGGAGAGCTTCACTCAGTCCCAAAGCATCAGTCCAGACACATCTAATCTACTACCAATCAAACCTCATATCCATATCCATCACAATGGCTCCATCAGTCGCAGAGATTCAACAGACGGAGGGCGCTCCAGTCGTGACCAAGCAGGCACCAGTTGTCGCCGTCGTCGAGACTCCAGCACCAAGAATCCGCAGACAAATCGACGAGGAGGGCGGCTCCACCACTGCCAAGTACCCACACTACCTTCCAGTCTACAACTATGACGAGAAGTACGCTCCTCTCCAGCCATTCGAGCATGTTGAGCACGCCATTGGCGCCGATCCAACCTTCAAGGATCTCCTCCCAGAGGGCACCAAGGTCACCAAGTTGACTCCATCCGCCGGCTCCGAAATCTCTGGCGTGCAACTCAGCAAGCTCTCAGAGGCTGGCAAGGCCCAGCTCGCCCTCTTTGTCGCTCAGCGCAAGGTCGTCGCCTTCCGCGACCAAGACTTCGCCGATCTCCCGATCAAGGATGCCCTCGACTTCGGCAGCTACTTCGGTCGCCACCACATCCACCCAACCTCCGGCGCACCAGAGGGCTACCCAGAGATACATCTTGTCCACCGCCTGGGCAAGTCCGGCGAGATCGACCAGTTCTTCGCCGGCCGCAACAGCAGCGTCGCGTGGCACTCTGATGTCTCCTACGAGGCACAGCCACCGGGAACCACTTTCCTCTACGTCTTCGACACCCCCGAGGCCGGTGGTGACACTGCTTTCGTCAACCAGGCCGAGGCTTACAACCGCCTCTCGCCAGCGCTCAAGGAGAGACTGCACGGCCTCAAGGCTGTCCACTCTGGCATCGAGCAGGCCGAGTTCAGCCGCAAGCGCGGAGGCGTCGTGCGCCGCGAGCCGGTCACCCACGAGCACCCAATCGTCCGCACCCACCCAGCCAGCGGCGAGAAGGCACTTTTCATCAACCCCGGCTTCACTCGCAGCATTGTCGGGCTGAAGAAGGAGGAGAGCGACGCCCTCCTCGCTTTCCTGTACGCACATATCGCGCGCGGTATCGACTACCAGGCTCGCGTCAAGTGGGCGCCAGGCACCGTTGTCGTCTGGGATAACAGGGTGACCGTCCACTCTGCGATCGTCGACTGGACCACGGGCGAGAGGAGACATCTTGCGAGAATCCAGCCACAAGCTGAGAGGCCGTTTGAGACTCCATATGTCCCAGAGCCAGAGGCGGAGGCCAAGGCATAGGGAGCGAGTGATTGGATCTTAGTATAGTTTCTCTTCGATGTCCATAATGATCATGACTTAGCAAAATGCATATACATACGTTATCTATACCTTTTCATGCTTCAACCATCAAGTGACGACCCTGATGACTTGGCAAGATGCACATATCTTACCTATGCCCTTCCGTGGTTCGGCAATCAAATGACAATCCTGCTAGTTGTGAAATGAAGCTTGAACGAGTCGAGGTGCCCGCAGTTGCGCAATCGTGATAGACCGCAACAATGATGCCGAGAAAACCATCAAACAGATACATAGGTAGGTAGGTTAGGTATCCCATACTCGTAGACCCGATGTCACTGTACCTGCATCGATCGGTTCAGTGAAATTATCCGATCCGCACGCGTTATTGTTCCCTCCCGATCATTGTCCCCTCCCGAACAAAAAGTTCCCGGCGCCATCCATGATGAATCCCCCCTCCTCCCGCATCCCGATTAGCGAGATCTGGGGTCCATCCCAGGTCGTACCACTTTCTCAGCGGAGCGGCTCCCCGAGTACCGACGACCTCACCTCTAAGCTTCTTCGCACGTACACTCCCGAGTTGATTCTTCAGCCTCATCCATTCCGTCCTTCGCATGCAGCATAGCAAGCCGCAAGCCGCAAGCCGCAACCCACAACCGCAATAATGCCGTCCCATCTCCCCAAACAAAGCTCGAACTTCAACTCCAAGGCACGCGCCCCCATCCATCCGCTCGCTGCGCCCCGTCTGCCCCGTCCCGTCGAGTGTTTGCTCCGCCGTCGAGAAGTTTGCTAACCGTCCCGTCTTGCGCAGATGCTCACCATGCCGATCGCGGCCTTCTGCATGGCCAGCCTGCTGTTCGTGTGCGTGCCCCCCCTCCCCCTCCCCCCTCCCGTTCCCCACGCGCATCTGCATGCATGGCTGTTTGCTACCCCCCACCAGAGAGAGCAAGCAATGCTGACCGCGGACGCAGCTACACGCGCACCAGCATCCAGGCGGCGAAGCGCAACGCGCAGGCGCACCGCGACGCCGACGGCGGGCAGATCTCGTGGCGCAACGAGAGTCTGCGCCGACACGGCGTCATCGAGCCGCCCGAGGAGCAGAATAGCGTCAAGCAGCTGCTGGGGGTGGGGGAGAAGACGGCGGAGGTCAGGGAGGAGAGGGGCGTCGAGGAGCAGAGGGTCAGGGAGCTGGCGAGGAGTAGAGGGAGGAGGGGGGAGGAGTAGGCCGGGGTGGGCATGGAGGTCGGGTGTGGTGGTTGGGTTGATGGCATTGCGTTAGGCGTTTGGGTTCGTCAAAGACTCTGTGTGTACGATATGGTGGTAGAGATGGATGCGGTGGATGACAAACAATTCACAATCATGCATGGCTCATGGAAGAGGAGATGAGGTGTTAAAATCAGATACATGCATGCTCAAATGAGCTTGCTAGGTATAACGCAGACTATTTGGCCATTTTGTGCTTCCGTTCACTCCTCATCCTCGTCCTCATCATCATCCTTATCATCATCCTTATCCTCATCCTCATCCCTCATTATCGTAGACCCCTTAGGCCTCTGTCCCATCTCAGTAGTGTAATACAGGATATCTTAAAATAGCTCACTCTCGAATCGAAACAATCGCTCCACCGTGGGTTGAACCACACATACTGCGCCCAAGGATACACCCCGCTTCCAATGCTACGCAGCGCCAATCAAACCCTCCGCATCTTATGTCCAAAATATCGCAGACAGTGAATACAACCTCCGATCTGGCCCCGCCTGGACACCCTCATCGGCGGGTCCTCTCATCGCCCGAGGAGGAGAAGGAAGAGAAGGGCGACACGCCTGGGGAGCGCGTATTGCTCATGGTCGGACTCGTTGCGGCGGAGCTCGGCGGCGTAGGTGCAGACAGAGCTTTCCTGCCGCCAACGTTCCTCCGTTTCTCCTTCGTCGGAGTCTCACCGTCCTCCACGCCTCTCTTCCTCTTGCGTGCCTCCGGCAGCGGCTCTGAGAAATCAAAGCCATGCATCCGGGCCAGTTCCATCATCTCTGCTAGTAAGTCTTCCACCACCTCGGCCCTGGAGTCCATGTCCCATTTTAGCATCTTCTTCTCATCGCCCCCAGCGTTCCGGGCACCCTCTTCCTTCTCCCGATGCAGACTCGATGCGAGTTCCCTGATTTCTTGGAATTTTTCGTGGAGGCGTTCAGGGCAGTGATGGAGGACGTATTGGTATTCAAATATGACGGTGCTTTGGACAATCTCGTTCTTTGCCTTCTTAGTCTTTTGCGAGGGAGATTGCTCGTTGTTGATGCAGCTCAGACAGCCAGCTATCACACCAGGGCTAATGCCACGACTGAGAATCTCGCTGGCATTGACCTTGGCGCAGTTGACATCCCGGCGTTTCTTTTCATTGCGTCTGTGGTTATCTGGGTCGGCTGGTTTCGAAGCACTGACGACGCCTGTTGGCGTCCGGCAACCGTCGCTGATGCAGCCTGGCTGCTGTAGAAATGGGGAAGGTGGAGGAGCTAGGAACAGAGGCGAGAGTACTGAAGGGTTTGAGGAAGCATAGAGCATAGGGCTCTGGTAGGTGGAGGAGGGATAATGTAAAGACGGCGAATGATTGCCTTCCATAATACTCGTCAGGCTGGACCTTCTTGGGCCATTGTCGAATCTGTAGTCTTGAATCGGTGAAGTTGCGCTACCGCCGTATGAGTTCCTTCGGCCAAGGGCGTCCTCTCTGGAGTCGGAAAGCCATTGTGCTGCGGGAGTGAGGGTGGATTTCTGGTCCCTCGAGGGATTTGGGTAGAGATATAAAGTAGATGATGCTTCTGATCTTGGTTGTACACCATTCAGAAGATCGGTGCAAGATCTTCATATGAGAGAGTGGTAAGCTAATGCAAGCAATAGGCAGACAGACGATGGCGAGGACTTACGGGAGGAGGTTCTCCCTGTACTGAGGGAGTTTCATAGCGAGCTATGTGGTGGTGGTGACCGACAAGAGAATAAAGCAGGAGTGACAGCAACAGGCAGGAGATCTCCAAAATGCAGGAACAACAACAAACAATACTTCAACACAGTGCTTTATTTTCACGGGATTCTGAGGGAAGGGCAATGGAGAGAAAGGGATGCATATATAGCAAAATAAGAACCTGGCATCCACAGCATGCCCTGCATGCCTTAGACTCCCACGATGTCAGCCGCGATCAAGACAAACATTGACCCGTTCTGCTCATGGTGCAGTGCAGGAGGCACATCATAATCGGTGAACGATCGGATCGTCCTAAAAGCAAGCTTAGGGAGTAAAGAAAGGACCACGCTCTTAGTCTTCAGCCGGCTCTGCATGTCATTGCTCCCCGAGGGGCCGAGAGGCGCCGGTCAGTGTATGGTGGGTGTATTCAGTGTCTGGCGTCTACTTTGTGGAGTAGAGTAGAGTAGAGTAGAGGAGAGGAGAGGAGAGGAGAGGAGAGTACCTAGAACATAGTGGATTAGAGTAGAGGAGAGTATGTACCTAGAGTAGAGGAGAGTAGAGGAGAGTAGAGTGAATAGAGTAGAGTGAGTACAGTACAGTACAGTACAGTACAGTACAGTAGAGTAGAGTAGGATCAGGAGTAGATTCAGCACATCGACGCTAAAAGCCATACCAAGGCTGATAGCGGCGGATGCCCAGCACGGCTGAAAAGCAAGAAAGGGCACGAAAAGGGATGCATCCGATAGGTGGTCCTGTTTCCTGTTTTCTGTTTTCTGTTTCCCGCTTCCTATTTCCTGCTTTGGCCAAGCAAACTCTCTCTCTCTGGCCGGGGTGGGGAGGGGCTCTTGGCGGGCTCTTGACAAGCTCTTGACAAGCATAACCTTGTCGTGCACTGCACCTGTATTGTTTGAGTAAGCGCGGCGGGGTGATCGAGGTGGTCGAGATGGTCGAGATGGTCGAGATTGTCGCGGTGGGCGCGGCAATTGGTAGTATATGGAGTATGGCATAGTAGCAGTAGTCCGTCCCTTGCTTTGACAAAGCGAGAAGGCGTTCGACACATCACATACATGCGCAGGCCCCGCTGTTGTTGCCGATCACAGAGCCCGATATGGACGCATGCAAAGCCCGGAATAGGCAGATCCCATAATAGGCAAGATATCGATATCGAGGCAAGGAAGGAGGAGTATGTTGCGGCAGGGCCAGAGCTGTGGATACATACTACGTATTATGTACATGCATGAGCGTGGATACATACTATTATGTACATATATGAGCGTGTACGGGTATGTACGGGAGTTAGGGGAGGGGCATGTACATATGTACAGGTACATATTGCACCGATTCCCACGATGCGAGAGATCTGATAATGAATTCAGCAAAGACAATCGCAGCGGAGATACGGAGAATCTCCGCACGGTTAGAAAGCTAAGATAGATAGCTAGAAGATACCTCCTATACAGTAAGCAAAGCATGCACGTTGAGGCTCAAAGTGAAAGTGATGAGATGATCATCCTCGTTCTGCACCAAGATGGGATCGTAATCTCCCATGCATACAAAGTGTGTATGTGTGGATGTATGTATGTATGCATGTATGTAAATGCCCCATCATCCCCTTTCGTTATCCGCATCGTTGAAGAAGCGGGCGGATATCGTGTTTGGCGTCAAGCCATCAAGGCGTCAAGCCGTCAATCCGTCTGATGTATTGAGAGATGTTGGTGATCTTGTGGGCGGTACCGCACTCGTCATTTCTCTTGGCTGTAGATCGTGCAGACCTGGCCATTTCGAGACATTGGATGGGCATTACGAAGTCATTGGATGGGCATTATGACATTGGATGGTGGCAACTTCGATCGAGTTGATACCACCAGTAGTGCAGTAGTGCAGTAGTGCAGTAGTCCAGCAGTCCAGCAGTCCCTAATCCAGTAATCTAGTAATCTAGTAATCCAGTAGTTCAGTATCCCAGTAGCCCAGCAGGAGGCTAACGGATACTCAGGCGAGAGTTCCGTTGCTTAAAGGGTCCGTGTTCGTGCCTGTGCCTGTGCCTGTGCCCGTGCCTGTGCCTGCGCCTGTGCCTGTGCCTGTGCCTGCGCCTGTGCCTGTGCCCGTGTCCGTGTCCATGTCCGTGTCATCGCCATGACATCGCCATGTCGTCGATGATCGATCGTCAACTTGGCGCTCAATCACATTGTGGGGTTTCGGTTTGAGAAACGGAGTCGACTCGATGCGATCCGTATCGAGTGAAGGAGATATGGAACCGGATATGTATATACACCTATGTATATACATATATACATACAATATACAACATACAACTGTTTTGGAAACTGACACTCTCTCTCCTCTCGTCTCTCGCCTTGCTTGGTCGTGCCTTGCCTCGCCCCCCGCCTTACCGAGACGCCTTGCCATTTCAGGACACCACAGCCTCCACAGTCTCCACATCCCGGCCGCGCTCGGCAGACACTCGGCAATCTTGATTAACGAACGAGCTGGCGATTGGGGGCGCCTTTCTCGCTTCAATGTATATCGATATATATGTGTATATATATATATATATATATATATTATAATGAGTTATCTTTAAATTCAAGAAGCTTTATCCTATCCTATTTATAAGTCATTCATTTCGCAGAAACTAAGTATAATACTAAATTGTAAAATAAACTTGACTTGGAGGAATCTATGGGAATACCTAAAAACATAACATAACCGCTGACATGAGATGAGACAATGTACGATAAATGCATAGGGCCCACCGGCCCAGGAATGTAACAGATGTTGCATTAACACGTGGGTTTTGCATTGAAAAGTTCCCGTTTTGGCCGTGTTCCCTTTTGGGCTCAGGAGACGAGGACCTACGAGACCCTTTTGGGCTAAGGACGATGAAGTACCTTAGTACCTACCTATCTACCTACAGACTCTTCACGATTTTTTGGCACGAACACTTTAGCGTCATACAGGCCAAAATAGGTAATTTATGGGTTTTTGGCTGTTTTCAGAGGCTGTTATTGGCTAATCCGCCATTTCGTTGCTGTACCAACCCACCGACCATGCCAAAAAATCGTGAAGAGTCTGTACCTATGCATGCATATAAGTGCCGAATTTGATATTGCCTACCATATCATATCATAAATCGCGAAGAGAACATAATATGCATACATGCATGCATCTGCAGAGACGTCATGCCATACTGTGATTATTTCCCGGTTGATCAAGGTGTGATTGACTGTGTTGCGGACGATTCTTTAGCAGATGCCAAGGATCTTGTCCGCCATCCCACAGACGCCAAAGATCGTGTCCTCCATCACACAGACGCCATTGGCTCTTGCGCGGCAGGATGGGATGGATGGTGACAGCCCGACAGCCCTGACAGCCACTACGGTCCCTCTGTCATCATCAGCCCCTTTGCCCCTTCCGATCGGATACATCCCCTCTCCCCCTCCCCGTCCCACTCTACCTCGCCCTCCCCACACGGTCCTCCTCGTTGTGTCTTAGATTGCCAAACCGCCGGGATGCATCCAGCTTGCTTCCGCTCGTCCATATGGGGCCCAACTCAAGGCTAGTCTCATCCTCTGGCGATCGGCAGCGTCAAATCCAATAGATCGGATGGGCCGGAGGCCAAGACCAGCTTCTTCTTCTCTTCTCTTTTCGTCTCGTCTCTCCTCGTCTCCACACATACGCATTCCTATGCTCTTTCACGTTGAAGCTCGGGAGCCGTCGTACGGCTCGTGCTCTGTTGCCATACTTCTGCCATGCGGTCTCAGCGTCAAGAGGATCCTCCTGCTTGGATGGTACCTAGGTAAGTAAGTCAGAAGAGTGAACATATGAAGTTATGAAACATGAAGTTATGAGACATTCGATTGATATATACATACCTATAAATATATATATATATATATATATCTCTCTCTCTCTCTGTGTAATAAATACCCCCTAACCATCTATCGACAGTGCTCTGCAATGGTAGCCAAGCCTCATGATACATCACTTCTCTGCATCATCCAGGCACACACATCCTAGAGCAGGAACAGGTACCTACATACGCCCGCACGCGCCATACGTGCAAAAGATTCTTCGCCATCTCGATTAAGAAGGTGAGATCTCTTGAGGCCGCCCAATTCAAGAAGACTGGGATATGGATATGGACATGCAGCTGTGGAGTACGTCGGGCACTTTCAGACTACTTTCAGACTACTTTCAGACTACCCTGAGATCCTTTGCAGGTTAGGCGTGCATGCGAAGAGCTCCTGAAGCAGAATAGAGAGCGCTGGTCTGCTGATACAGTGTAGTGTAGTGTAGGGTACTCCATCGCCCATGGCGACATCGGAGATCCGAAGCCAGAGAGAGAGAAGGTCCCAGACAGATAGATGCAGGTACACTGTGGAGAGTACATGTGCAGAGTACTGTATGGAGTAATACACAGTACACAGTATATAGTAGACAGTATATAGTAGACAGTATATAGTATATATAGTACACAGTAATACACAGTACTCTACACAGTACTCTACACAGTACTCTACACAGTACTCTCTCTACTCCTGTCCGTGCCCATGTCCGTGCTAGAATACTCCATATACTCCGTGCCTGCAGCGTAAAAAAACTAAACAAAAAAAACCCCCAAAACAAAACGGCGGGGTCTCGGGTCCTTCCGCCTAGATCGATCCTCCTCGATCCTGCTATCCCTTAGCCTTAGCCTTAGCCTTAGGTCCTCGATCCTGCTCCATCCTGCTCGATTTCGACTAGTAAGAGTTGGGGCCATTACTCTCCGCCCACCTAAGCGAGCATCGCGACGCGTCGCTTTTTTGACACCTACTTTTGTAAATTTCTTAATTCATTGACCACTTTACCAAATTACTACTAAATCAAAGATGAGCGATATAATCTTATCGAGTCCTTGTATTCCTAAAGAAAACGAAGAATGGCCTACTCCTGCGCGCGCAATTATCCGTGGAATGAGCCGGCTA
>Ga0209512_1002408_pt1 | contig 19976 bp, 13 predicted proteins | sample frozenSSSSmetaG_FD_184142 | JGI IMG/M metagenome (GOLD analysis project Ga0209512, IMG submission 184142) | Glacier valley bacterial and archeal communities from Borup Fiord, Nunavut, Canada, to study Microbial Dark Matter (Phase II) -... | ecosystem: Environmental > Aquatic > Freshwater > Ice >... | reverse complement strand
TTCGCGACGCGGAAAACCGGCGATGCCGCCTTTTTGCCGCAGCTTGGACATGCCCGCCTTACGCCCGGTCAAGATTTTATGCCCGTAGGTTTGATGGCCCACATCCCATACCAGTCGATCTTCAGGGGTATTAAATACATAGTGCAGCGCAATGGTCAGCTCAACCGTGCCTAAGTTGGAGGAAAAATGCCCGCCAGTGGTTGCCACTGCCTCGACAATAAAGTTGCGCAATTCCTTGGCCAGCATCGGTAAATCACGCCGATCCAGTTTGCGCAGGTCGGCTGGGTCGTTTATGGTGTCGAGCAACGGATAAGTAGAATGTGATGGTGATGTGGTCATGGTCAAATATTGAGGGCGAGTCGGCCAGTCAGAAACAAAAAAGTTTAAAAAAATCGAACCGTCGATCAGTGATTAATGTTCTCGCCTCACTATAAATTCAGCCAACTGGCGCAAGCGGTCAGCTTTGGCATCAAAACTTTTCAGTGAATCAAGCGCATCGTTCAGTAAATCATCTGCAAATTGTTTGGCGGGCGCCAAGCCCATCAAACTGACATAAGTCGGCTTGTTGGCGTCCTGATCTTTGCCGACCGTTTTACCTAATTTCTCAGTATTAGACTCGCAATCGAGCACGTCGTCTACTACCTGAAAAGCCAAGCCAATACATTTGGCGTAGCGATCCAGATGTTGCATGGCCTGCTCATTGAGCGGCTGGCCACATTGGGCACCCAACAACACAGCGGCGCGGATCAAAGCCCCGGTCTTTTGCATGTGCATAAATTCCAGCTCGGGCAGGGTAATCGCGACCCCAACATTCGCCAGGTCAATTGCCTGTCCGCCTGCCATGCCATGCGAGCCGCAGGCGCGCGTGAAAATCTGAATCATTTTAAGCTGGGCGGCTGCAGAATCAGATAATTTATGAGTGCTTACTAGCTCAAATGCCAAGGCCTGTAGAGCATCTCCCGCCAATAATGCAGTGGCTTCGTCAAACTCAATATGACAGGTAGGCCGTCCCCGGCGCAACACATCATCATCCATACAGGGCAAATCATCGTGAATTAATGAGTAGGCATGAATCATTTCAACGGCCGCAGATGCCACCTTTATGCGGTCTATATCGGCATCCGCTACGAGGCCCGCTGCAAATGTCAGCATCGGACGCACCCGTTTGCCGCCACCCAAGGTCGCGTAGCGCATCGCATCGTGCAAACGCTGCGGGTTAGAGCCGGACGTCGGCAGCAGACTTGAAAGCGTCTGCTCCATCGTAGCTGCGACCAGCCGCGCCCAGTCTTGAAAATCAGTCATGGTAAATAATATCCTTGATGCCAGGGTGTTTAAAGGACGAGACGCAGTGCAAAACGCTAGCTACATGACGGTAAATACAAAGCATGGCTGAGAGCTGAAAATCAGCGGCTGGTGTGTAAGCGCCTAAAGCTTAAGGTCTTTTAGCGCATCACCTTCAAGCACCTGGATGCGTTGTTGAGCGTCTGCCAAAACGTGTTCGCAGTATTTTAGCAACACGGTGCCACGTTGATAGGCTGAGAGCGATTCTTCGAGTGCCAATTCGCCGTTTTCCATTTTTTCAACGAGCAAATCCAGCTCGGCCATAGCGGCTTCAAAATTCTTGGGTTCAGCAATAGCAGTTTTGGCCATGAGAAAGTGCGGATTCATAAAAAGAGCAGGCTGAAATGATAACCGAATCAAGCCTCTCTAGTACAACTGACGCGCATCTTGGGCGGAACTTGGGCGCAACTTAAGCCACCCGCTCGCGACGAGTGATAAAGGTCAATATTGACGGCAAAAAACACTAAAAGCCTTGCCTTTTCGAGCCCCGTGGGGCAGAATCCTCGCTCCATTTCGGGTGTCGATTTTGGTTAAAAATCTGCAAAAAAGCTTTCATCAATAATCGTTTTCGACACATTCATACGGGACGGAGTAAGCAGAGTTAAAAGCTGGTTTCCTCGATCGCCCAGGTGTTGTTTTTACTTTGGTTGTCTCGTCGTCATTTCTTGCTGAAACAAGAAATTTATTGCGAGAAATTGGAGGTAAGGACTATGTCCAAACTGCTCGGGCTACGGGAACTGCAACCCGTCGCAACCCAGCTCCCTGTGAGCTGGTATTTTGATCCTGCTATTTATCAGCGTGAGCTTGAAGTTTTCTTCAAGCGAGGGCCCGGCTACGTCGGCCATCAGCTGATGGTACCCGGCCTGAACGACTACCGCGTACTGGAAATGACGGACGGCGCCTGGTCGTTGGTGCATAACCATTCAGGCATTGATCTGGTTTCGAATGTTTGCCGCCATCGCCAGGCGGTGATGCTCAAAGGGACTGGCAATTTGCCCAGCGGCAATATTGTTTGCCCGCTGCATCGCTGGACTTATGACGGCACCGGGCAACTACTGGGCGCGCCGCATTTCGCTGAGCAGCCATGTTTGAATCTGCCGCAAAAAAAATTGCAAAAATGGCACGGTATGTTGTTCCAGGGGCCGCGCGATATTGCAGGCGACTTGGCTAAATTAGGCTGCGCCAAAGATTTGGATTTTGCAGGCTATGTGCTGAATAAAGTCGAAGTCACTGAATATAATTTCAACTGGAAAACCTTCATTGAGGTGTATCTGGAGGATTATCATGTGGGCCCGTTCCATCCCGGCTTGGGTCAATTTGTGGATTGTGAAAATCTCAATTGGGAGTTCGGCGACTGGTACAGCGTGCAGACTGTCGGCGTGCATAAAGCATTGCAACGCCCCGGTTCAGATGTGTACAAAAAATGGCATGAATCCGTGATGAATTTTCGCGGCGGCGAAGTACCGGTGCAAGGCGCGATCTGGTTAACCTACTATCCCAACATCATGGTCGAGTGGTATCCGCATGTGTTGGTCATTTCCACCATCGTGCCGCGCGGGCCGGAAGCTTGTACCAATATTGTCGAGTTTTATTATCCGGAAGAGATTCAACATTTCGAGCCCGAATTTATCGCCGCGAATCAACAGGCCTATGACGAAACAGCGGTGGAAGATGAAGAAATTTGTCAGCGCATGAATGATGGCCGCAAGCTGCTGTGGCGCGAAGGTCGCGACGAGCAGGGGCCTTATCAAAGTCCGATGGAAGATGGCCTGGTGCATTTTCATGAATTTATCCGACGCGAAATCGATCAAGAGCATGTTTGATGTTTGGTGTTGAGTCGGCATGACCTCATCATGGATGCTGGTCGCGGGCGCGCTGTTCGCCACCATGGGTGTCTTCGCAAAATTTTTAGCGCCTTATTTCACCGGGGCGGAGCTATCGCTGTATCGCTCGTTGATTGCCTTCATCACTATCGGTGGGTTTGTGCTGATCAAGCGCAAATCAATCATGACGCCGTTCTGGCGCAGCCATTTCTGGCGAGGCGTGACCGGCACTATTTCGCTCATCGGCTATTTTTACGCGATCACCAAATTACCGTTGGCCACCGCCATCACCCTGAATTACACCTCACCCATTTTCCTCACCATTCTCTCCACGATTTTGCTGAAAGAAAAATTTCGACCCAGACTGGTATTCGCCATCCTGTTAGGATTTGTAGGGGTCGCGTTATTACTGCGGCCCACTTTTGAAGGGCTGCAGGCCTACGCGGGCTTCATCGGGCTGGCCTCCGGTTTTTTTGCAGCGTGCGCGTATGTGAATGTCAAGAAACTGGGTGAAGCAGGTGAGCCGGAGTGGCGCGTAGTGTTTTATTTTGCTGTGATTGGCAGCGTCGGCTCGGCGATTTTTCAGGCACTGACGGAGCATGATTTTCATCCGATGAATGGCCTGAACGCCGCGTATTTACTGGCCCTTGGGCTCGCCGCCACCGTTGCACAGCTTGCCATGACGCGGGCTTATCATAGCGGTAATATGCTGGTGGTCGGCGCGTTTGCCTACTCCACCATCATCTTTGCATCGATCGCGGGCATTGTCTTTTTTGATGAGGTGTTGCCGCCGATTGCCTGGCTTGGCATGGCGATTATTGTCGTTAGCGGCTTTCTGGCCAAGCGGGCAGATAAAAAATTGGCCGCGACCGTCACTGAAGATGTTTAACGTGATAATCCAGGTTATTTTTTATAAGGCTTTCTGATCAAGATGACGACGATGCTGATTTCAACTGCACAGCTGGCGCAACACCTGACGGATCCTGACTGGATCATTTTCGACTGTCGCCATGATCTGATGGACGCCGGCAAAGGCGAGCGTGTTTACCGTGAAGGCCATATTCCCGGTGCGTATTTAGCTAATCTGGATATTGATTTGTCCGGGGAAAAAACCGGCATCAATGGCCGCCATCCACTGCCTTCGCCCGCTGCGTTTACCGCGTTTTTTGCGCGTCATGGTGTAACCAATACGTCGACTATCGTGGCTTATGACGATGTTGGCGGGCAGTTTGCATCGCGACTGTGGTGGCTCGCGCGGTGGATTGGGCTACCTTCTGTTTTGCTGCTGGATGGTGGTATTCCAAAATGGATTGCAGAAGCACGCATGCTTTCGCGTGAGGTGCCTCTTCCGATACGCAAGCCGGTGGCACTGCACGGGCACGCTGATCCGTTAATGGTGGTGAGTGCTGATGAGGTTAAATCGTGCCTGGGTGATGCCGCCAGCATGCTGCTAATAGATGCGCGTGCGGCTGAACGCTATCGCGGCGAGGTGGAGCCGATTGACCGTGTGGCAGGCCATATTCCAGGTGCCTATAACCGCTTCTATAAAGAAAATTTGAATCCGGATTTGACCATGCGAGGTGTGGATGATTTACGCGATGCCTTTGGCAAAACATTGGGCACCACGCCATCGGCGCAGGTTGTGCATCAATGTGGTTCCGGGGTGACCGCTTGCGCCAATATTTTCGCGATGGAATATGCAGGCTATAAAGCCTCCAAATTATTTGCCGGCTCCTGGAGCGAGTGGGTGAGTGATCCTGCCAGGCCGGTCGCTAAAGGTAGCGAACGCTAAAACCGCTCCTGCTGTAACCGGGCAAGCGCTAATAACAGCAGCGCAGATTTAATGCGCCCTACCTCTGCTTCTTAAGTTGAAGCGCTTCGCAGCGATTCGTGCCGACGTATCGCGCTCGATGCTGAATAAATGCGGGCATACATATCAAGCCGCCACGGCAAAGCCCGCTTACGCGCTACTGAACAAGTATCGGGCAAAGGAGATCTTGTCACCCCTAAAGTGGCACCATTCATAAACTTGATAGTGGTGCTATACGATGGAACCAAAATATCGGACACTGGCAACGTTAAAAGTTTGCGGCAATTTTTAAATCTCGGCAGCGCTGCATGTTTAGTGCGGGACGCTGAGTGCGGGGTGCCGAGTGTGGGGCTGTAAGAAGTCATTCCCCAAGGTGAAAAATTTACGACAGGAGCGCGATATGAAATTCATGCAACCCATGTATATTTTGGTGATAGCTGTGTGTTTGATGTCCTGTGGTGCAACGCGCGCCACCGTCTATGATTCCCTGAGTGGAGGCGGAGTTGTAAGCCGCAGTTTGCTCACTTATTCGACTCTAAACAGCGCCACGGCTGCGCTGGTTGATTACAGCGGGTTTGCAGTGCCGACAGGTGCTGCTAATCCTGATCATACTTTTCAGGGCACTTTGACGCTGGCCAGCCCGGCCAGCTCAGGCAGCTTTGCCGAAGTAGGTACGGCGTTGGCGTCTTCTTACATCGATCCTGGACATCTGCCGGCGTTTGCATTTCAGTTTATTCAGGATGGCACTCATATCTTCCCGGTTCAGCGCGGCTTGATTAGCACCGCGCACCCGGACTGGTATTATTTTCTGGAGCCAGGCCGTGTATGGAAAGAAAATAGTGATAACGGTTTCTCGCGCGTTGCCATACCGTTTTCGCTGCAGGAGAACGGTGCGAACTGTACCCATAACGGGGTGCTAACATTTCTTTTTAAATCTGACGGCAGCATGTCGCGCGTTGCTTACCAAATCGCTGGCGAAACCTGCCAGTATTTCCAATTCAATATGTGGGGAAGCTTGGCCGCAAGCTATACCGCGCAATCGATTTCGAATGCAGCGTCGTTGATCACAAACTACGAAAGCGAAGTCGCCGTCAGGATGCCGACCAAGCCCATTGCGCAGCTCGCTATCGATTATCCGGCAACAGGGATTGTGGTGGCGAACATCGGCAGCGAGCAGACCGCCTCGTACATGACTGCCTTTGGTGTGGCCATAGATGGCACTCATTATGTCGGCGGCTGCAGCACCCGCTATGGCATCTACCCCTATTGTGACGTGATGGATTTGCCGTCTTATTCAGTAGCAAAGTCGGTGGCGGGCGCAATCGGTTTAATGCGGCTGGAGAATAAATATGCGGGGACGCAAAATTCGTTGATGATCAAAGCTGAGGTGGCGAAATGTTCAGGCTCACAGTGGAGCAACGTCACCATGCTGAATACGCTCGATATGGCTACGGGCAATTACACCTCGCTTGGCTATGAGGTCGATGAAGGCTCTGCCGCTGCGCTCAACAATTTCTTCCTAGTTGATACCTATTCAGCCAAGGCCACGCATGCCTGTTCATATACGCGCAAGGTCACACCCGGCACGAAGTGGGTTTATCACACCTCCGACAGCTTTTTACTCGGAACGGCTATAAACACGGTTTATAAATACTGGGCGGGGAGCACCAAGGACTACTACACCGATATGCTGGTTGAAGACTTGTGGAAGCCACTCGGTATGAGTCCGGCTACGTACACTACGGCGCGGACGATTGATTCGGTTGCGTATCCTTTTACGGGTTACGGGCTGACTTTCCATCGTGACGATCTGGTGAAAGTCGCTGAGTTTCTGAATAAAAATAACGGCCAAATCAACAGTGTGCTGATGCTGGATGCAACGTTGCTCAACGAGGCTATGCAAAAAACCTCAAACCATGGCCTAGATGCGGGCAGCGCCAATGATAAATATCTACACGGGTTTTGGGCCTGGAACGCGGCCAGCACCGCCACCGGTACGGCCATTTGCAGCAGCGCACGCTGGATACCTTATATGTCGGGGTTCGGCGGTATCGGCGTGATTATGCTGCCTAACGACATGGTCTATTACTTCGTCAGTGACAACAAAGAATATGGCTTTAAAAAGACGCTGATCGAACTAACTAAAATTCGCTCAATATGTTGATCAATTTTTGCTGCCTGAGACTCGACAATTTATGCGGCTTGGTTTTTCAGCGAGCCCATAGTGGGCCCATCAAAAAACATAAAAGTGGAGCTAGGCGATGGCGCCAAAATATCTGAAACTCATTGCGTATTAATGATGCGGGCCATGGTTCAGAAAAAAAGCAGCAAAAGCAGCAAACGCAGCTTATGCAACATACGCAGCAACGACCAATTCGGGAGAAAGTAAAATGAAAACAGCGATGTCCATCAAGAAAAAAACGCTAGCATCCGCAGTCGGTCTGGCCTTGTTCGGGTCTGGCTATGCGACCCTCGGCTTTTCTCAAACCGAGGTCAAGGCCGTTGAGCCCGTGAAGGATAAAGTCGCCAATCTCGAAACTATCACCGTTACCGCGCAGGGCCGTAAAGAAAATGCGTTGAAGATTCCTTACAATATATCGGCGATAAACGGCTATGAGCTAGAAGACCGTAAAATTGTGGATCAAGCAGAGTTGCTGCGCAATATCGCGGGCGCCTCGGTGGTGGATCGCGGCTATCGCAATTCTTCGGTTATTAGTGGTGTAACCATCCGCGGCCTTAATGTTAATGGCGCTGCGCTTGGCGATTTCCAGACCTCGGCAGTGCCGACCATTTCGACTTATCTGAACGGCACACCTATTTTTGCCAATTTTTTGATGAAGGATTTAGAGCGCGTTGAGGTATTGCGTGGGCCGCAGGGAACGCTGTACGGCTCCGGATCGCTGGGGGGCACAGTGCGCTATATCACTCGTGAGCCGGAGCTAAAAAAATTAGGCGGCAGAATTGAAGGCTCACTTAGTAAAACCGACGGCTCAGGCGGCTCCAACAAGACCCTTGATGTGATGTTTAATCTGCCGTTGGGCGATACCTTTGCCGCCAGAATTGTGGCGGGCAAATTAGATAATGCAGGCATTATTGATTACGTCAATATCTACAAGCTGGACAGCAAAGGTGTGCCTGTAGCCCCCAATGGCATACTCAATCCGGCCGCTCAATATGAATCCAGAAAAGATGCAGATTATGCCAAAATTGATTATGCGCGTTTGGCATTGTTGTTTAAGCCGACCAATACTTTTTCAGCGCTCTTGACTTACCAAAGTCAAACTGACGATATTGGTGGACGCCGTCAGCCAACGCGCGGCAATAATGGCTTCGGTTTCGCTTATGGCAAGTACGAGAACGGCGCGGTTACACTGGAGCCCTCTTCACGCGATGTCAAACTCACCAGCCTTGAAATGAATTTGGATTTAGGCTTCGCGACCTTGTCCAGCGGAACATCCCACTACGACCAGTCGGGGAAAAGCCTATCCGAAAACACCGGATTTTATGCGAAGAATCACTGGCTGGCTGACTACTACTATAACTATCCACGACCACTGGCGGCGGCTGAGCGCACTTACGGTGATAAAGCCTTTGTTCAGGAGTTGCGTCTGGTGTCGGCGAAAGGCGGCACGTGGGATTATATTATTGGCGCGTATTATCAAAATCAGGATTTGAACGCGACCCAATTCAGCTATTTGCGCGGCTTGAAAGCATGGGCCGATTTGGCGGTGCCAACCGCAGGCGTGGTTAATGAAAACGATTTTGTTTTTGTGCGAGCGCAGAATGTTAAAGAAAAAGCGCTGTTCGGAGAATTTAATTATCATTTCACACCGCAATGGCATGCCACCTTGGGTGTGCGTGCCTTCAAGACCGATTTTAATAATGATTCCATACTCGGATCAGGTGTTGTCGCACCCTATAACGCGCCGATTCATACCATTTTTAATCAGAAGGATTCAGGCCGGCTTTACAAAGGCAATTTGTCTTATAACCTGACTGATGCCCAGACGCTGTATACCACTGTGTCCGAAGGTTATCGACGTGCCGGCGCGAATGCCGTTCCGCTGACGGGCACGTTTGCAGAAAGTGCCGCGTTTCAGACCTTCAAGCCGGATACGAATACCAATTATGAAATCGGCTTTAAAGGAAGTACCGCCACCCTCCGCTATAACCTGTCGGCATTCCTGATCAAGTGGAAAAATATTCAAGTTGATACCACCACCCCCAATTGGGGATTTTATGCGGCGCAGAATGGTCGCAGAGCCAGCAGTCGAGGACTTGAGGCTGACATCAGTGGCCGCTTTGGTGAGGCATGGGGTTACGCGTTGGGCTATGCCTATGTAGATGCCAAACTCGATGATGATGTGCTGCGTGCTGATCGGCAAACTGTGGTGGTCGCCAAGGCGGGCACGCGTTTACCCGGCACGGCTAAAAATACGCTTAATGGCTCGGTGAATCACACTTTATTTCTGAATGATGGCTGGTCGTGGAACAACCGCGTCAGTGGCTATTATCAGGGCGCTACCGAAAACGCGATTTCGTCTTCGGCACGTTTCAAAAAAACTTGGGATGGATTTTCTCAATGGGGCATTACCTCGACCGTGAGCGCGGATAAATGGAGCGTGACCTTGTTTGTGAAGAATGTGTTCAATAACGCGGGCGTAACCGGCGGTTTTCTGGAAGCGCAAATGGGTACGGATCCGAGCCAAAACTATTACGGCAATGGCTCAAAAGTATTTATCTCGCAACCTAGAACAATTGGCGCAGGCGTCACCTATAATTTCTAGCTATCCGCCATGAAGGGTTATAAATACTAGGCTCACCACATCGCATCGGGCTTGGTATTTAAAGGAGGGATAATATTTTTATTTCAGCGCGATTAGGCTAATCAGGCTAATTCTGTATCGGCCTTTCCCCACTACTTTATCGCGTCCTATGGTTCCCCTCAATCTAGCGAGTTACATCCGACAGATCAAACAATTATTTGCCGACAGTCGCGCCGCTGAAGCGGCCGAGTTGTGCCAGCGTCTATGTCGGGAGCATCCTTCGTCTTCTGCGATGTTACTGTTGGCGAGTGAGGTGTACCAGCAGCTTGGTAAATTTGATTCGATGCTTGAGGTAGCCGCGCGTGCTGTCCTGGTTCAGCCTGCTGAGCTGGTGTCCAAGTTGCGGCTCGCCGAGGCGCTGGTTTTTTGCGGCCAGATTAATCTGGCGCGCCAGCAGTTGGTCATTGTTGAGCAACTGGTTTTATCCGACATCCGGCTGACACAGCGTGTGGCAGAAATATATCTGCACTGCCAAAGTCATGCAGATGCCCATCGTTGTTATCAGCGGGCGGCTGATCTAGGGCAAGGCAGCGTGAACCCCGGCATCGTGTTGGCCACTACAGAGGCCGCTACAGCAACCACGCGGGCGGCCCAATCGCTACATTGCTTTAATCTGGCAACAACTTGCGTCGCGATGGGCGACATTGATCGGGCTGAGGAACTTTTCAATCAGGTCATTCAATTGAATCCGGATGATTATGGCGCTTACCAAAACCGCTCGATGCTGCGCACATGGCGGGCCGACTGCAATCACATTGAGCCATTAAGTCGCCTGTTGACGCGCCTCCCCAACGGGCATCCCGGCGAAGTGCCGCTGTGCTACGCCTTGGCCAAAGAGTACGAAGATCTCGGCGAACATGAGCCATCGTTTTCGTTTTTGCGGCGCGGTGCGGCATCGCGGCGTACGAAGCTCGCTTATCAGGTGCGCTCAGATGTTGAGACGATGGCACATATTCGGCAGGTGTTTGACCAGCGTTTACTCCATAACCAAGCGCGCGTTAGTCGTTCGATCCAGTCCATTTTTGTGTTGGGCTTGCCTAGAAGCGGCACGACGCTGGTTGATCGCATTCTCGATTCGCATAGCCACGTCGAAAGCCTCGGCGAAATCAACGACCTGGTGTTCAGCTTGATACGACTTGCGGGTAAGGGCGAGAGCAAGCTTAATATGATCAATCAATCGGCAACACTTGATTTCAGTTATCTGGGCGATCTGTATACCAATAGCCTCACCAGCTATGGCAGGCAGGCGCCGCGACTCATCGACAAAACACCGCAGAATTATTTATACATGGGGCTTATCCATCTGGCATTACCCGATGCCAAAATTATTCATTTGCGACGCCACCCTTTGGATAGTTGCTACGCGATGTATAAAACACTATTCCGCATGGGCTATCCGTTCTCATACAGCCTCGAGGATCTGGGGCACTACTATCTCGCTTACCATCAGCTGATGGCGCATTGGCGCGAAACGATTCCTGAAAGTCTGTTGGATATTGACTACGAATCTCTGGTTACGGATCAGGAAAAAGCCAGCCGTCAACTGATTCAATATTGTGACCTTGAGTGGGAGCCTACCTGCCTGCAGTTTCATAATAATAAATCAGCCGCCGCGACCGCCAGCGCTGTGCAGGTTCGCAGCAAGGTCTACACCACTTCGGTTAACCGCTGGCGCGCTTACGAACAACAATTGGCACCGCTTGCAAAATTTCTCTCAACAAACGGGATTGATTGCTTATAGCCGCCGACAGTTAACGGTTACGCTAAATTAAATCCATCACTTTCTGATTTTTCAGGCGTATTTTTCTCTCAACTGTTTGTGCATGCATTTTTAGAGGCCACGTTATATGAACGCAAGCAATACCAGATTTAATTTTTCGAAGGTATCGCCTGATGGCATGACGGCGCGGGTTCTACTGGCGTTCCTTGCTACCGCCGGGTTGTATTACGTTAACATCATGCCGGCCTTGGTTGATGGCCTCAAAGAAGGGTTGGGCTTCAGTAATCGCGACGCGGGCCTAGTCGGCTCGGCCAATATGTACGGCGCTGCCTGCGGTGCTTTTTTGATTGCCTTCGTCATCCGCTATGTACATCCCTTTAAATGGCGCATCAGTGCCACCATTCTGCTGTTCAGCCTGATGGGTCTGGATACATTGTCGATCATGACTACCCTGCCGCCATGGCTGCTGGGAGTGCGCTTTATGCATGGTCTCGCTGGTGGCGCGCTGGTGGGCCTGGGGTTTTCAATTATTGCCAGGACGGTCGCACCTGATCGCACCTTCGGCATGCTACTACTGGTGCAGGCGCTGGCAGGCGGCGCGGGGGTGATGGCGCTACCGTTATTGGTTCCCCTATTCGGCACCAGGGTATTGTTCATAACACTGATTTTATTTTCGATAATAACGTTGGTGATGTTGCAATTTTTGCCTGACTACCCCGAAAGAAAAGACCGTATCAAAACCGACTCAATCGTCGGCGACGTGAATAAGCAAACGATTATGCTGAAACCATTTCTGCTGGCGTTGGCCTCGGTATTTCTGTTTCAGGCGGGAAATATGGCGTTGTACGCATTCATGATTGGTCTGGGTAAAAGCCTCGGTCTGGATGTTGCATTCATCAGCGAAACGCTCGGCATTGCCAACTGGTTCGGGGTGCTGGGGGCATTGCTGGTGATTATGTTGTCTACCCGATTTGGCATTTTCAAACCGATTTTGATCGGCATGCTGTTGACCATCGCAGGTACCTGGGCCTTGCATTACAGCGATATTAAATGGCTGTGGGTAGCGGCGAATATTTTGACAGGTATCACCTGGAATTTTGTGATTGCCTATTTATTAGGCATGTGCGCCCGCTTTGACCAGTCGGGGCAGTCTGCCGTCTGGGCCGGGTTTGCGTCGAAAATGGGTTTGGCTACCGGCCCCACCATTGGCGCTTTCATGCTGGTGGGAAGCCAGTATGCGAATGTTATCTATCTTTCGGTCGGCCTGCTTTTTTTGGCTTGCCTGGCAGCCAGCTTGCCTGCGCTATTGCTTGACCGGCGCGTGATGATAATAGGCGAAGCAGAAGCCCGGGTATGAGCGTACGGTATACCTAGCGTCCAAATTTAAACACTAAGTTTGGACACCTGGCTTAGGCATTAAGCATCATGCAACGATGCGGCCAATTTACTCACGGCTAAACTAATCGCCTCGTCCGGAACGCCGCCATAGCCGAGCACCAAACCGCTAGGCGCTTTAGCCGGATTTTCGTAGTAGGCGGAAAGCGGTCGCGCCACAATGCCTCTTCTGAGCGCTGCCTGAGAAACACTGGTGTCTTTCGCATCCTTGAGCCCTACGGCCAGATGAAGTCCCGTCTCGGTGCCCATGATAAATGCTCTTGGGCCAATTTGACGTTTGATCTCGTCGGTTAATAATGCCTGTCGCTGACCATACACTTTTCGCATACGGCGAATATGCGCGGCGTAGTGGCCTTCAAATATAAATTCCGCCATGGCGGCCTGTACCGTCAATAGCCCGCCTCGATAAAGCTCTGATTGTAATTTTGCGAATACACCAATTAATTGCGAAGGCAGCACCAGGAAGCCAAGTCGCAGTCCTGGATACATAACCTTCGACAAACTGCCGATATAAATCGTCCGTTGATGCTTGTCGAGTCCCTGCAGCGAAGGCAGAGGTGCTCCCTGATAGCGGAACTCGCTGTCGTAATCGTCTTCGATAATCCAGGCTTCATTGCGACGTGCGATCTCCAGCAACAGCCGTCGTCTGGCCAAGCTCATGACAATGCCGCTGGGGTATTGGTGCGAAGGGGTTACAAAAATTAATTTCGGATGGGTCAAGCCATCAGTGCGCGGACACATTCCGTCGTTATCGACCGGGTTGGCATGAAGGTTTAAACCTGCGCCCAAAAAAATACTGCGTGCGCCCCAATAGCAGGGGTCTTCAACCCAAACATCATCGCCCACATCGGCCAGCAGGCGCGCACAAAGGTCCAGCGATTGATGGGTGCCTTGGGTGATTAAAACCTGGCTGTCTTCGCATTGCACGCCGCGCGCCAATCGCAGGTACTCGGCCAGCGCGCGTTTTAACGGCAGGTAGCCCTGACTATTACCATAGCCAAGCTGATCAGCAGACACATCTTTCCATTGCTTGGATAACAGCTTGCTCCAGATTTTAGTGGGGAACTGGGACACATCCGGAATGCCAGGGACAAATGCGCCTACCTGAATTTCGGATGCGCCTGCGCGTGCGAGGAGTGTCTCGGCGCGTTTTGAAATGGTGATTTTCCCGGCCCTTTTGTTTTTGCCGACAATCGATTTTGCGGGGATTTTCGTCAGATCCGCCACTTTTTTAAGCACCGCCGGATCCGGCATCGTATTGCTGACGTAAGTGCCGCTGCCGATTTCAGTGGTCGTGTAACCCTCGTCCGCCAATCTGTTAAAAACATATAAAACCGTGTTGCGGCTGATACCTAATCCGCTCATCAGCTCGCGACTGGAGGGAATCTTCTGGCCGGGCTTTACGCTGCCCGCCAAAATGGCGCCGCGCATGACCTCGAAAAGACTTTGATTCAGCGGCCGCCTGACCTCAGTTTTCTTGCGTTTTGAAGTGGGCCGTTTGTGGAACAACTCATGCGCCAACAGCCATTCAAGAATGGTTGAGTCTTTCATAGTGGCTCTATCAATAAACTATAAAGTGGAGCTATACAATAACACCACTTTGGAAGAAAATTCAGTGCGATTTGAAGTGCGCACAGCTTAACTTTCCCATGTTCATCAGCCTCTGGCCCTAACCATAAAAATTGTTTCCACGACCATGACAAGTAATCACGAGCTTCACCGCCGAAAAAACGCAGCCACATCGAATGGCGTGGGTGTTATGACCCAGATCTTCGTCGACAAGGCAAAAAATGCCGAACTCTGGGATGTTGAAGGGCGTCGCTATATTGATTTTGCGGCGGGCATTGCCGTGCTGAACACGGGCCACTGCCATCCCAAAATTATCACCGCTATCCAGGCGCAACTTGCAAAGTTTACGCACACGGCTTATCAGGTATTGCCTTATGAGTCCTATGTCTTGCTGGCCGAGAAGCTGAACAAAATGACGCCCGGAGACTACGCTAAAAAAACGGCGCTATTTACGACTGGTGCGGAAGCAACCGAAAATGCCGTAAAAATCGCGCGCGCCTATACCGGGCGACCCGGTGTTATTGCGCTTTCGGGTGCATTCCATGGCAGGACATATATGGCCATGGCATTGACCGGGAAAGTGGTACCGTATAAAGCCGGCTTCGGTCCGTTTCCGGGCTCAGTTTTTCATATCCCGACGCCGTCAACACTGCATGGGGTCGGTGTTGATGATTCAATGCATGCGCTCGATGTGTTGTTCAAAGCCGATATCGACCCGAAGCAAGTGGCCGCCATTATTTTGGAGCCGGTCCAGGGCGAAGGTGGTTTTTACGTGGCGCCGCCAGCGTTTATGCGGGCGCTGAAGCAGGTTTGCGAAAAGCATGGGATTGTTTTTATCGCGGATGAAGTTCAGTCAGGATTTGCCCGTACCGGACGTATGTTTGCGATTGATCATTACGATGTTTTGCCGGATCTGGTGGTAATGGCAAAAAGTCTCGCTGGCGGAATGCCGCTATCGGCCGTGACCGGGCGCGCAGAAATTATGGACGCCCCGCCTGCGGGCGGGTTGGGCGGAACGTATGCCGGCAATCCACTTGCGGTCGCTGCAGCGCATGCTGTACTGGATGTAATTGAAGAGGAGCAATTGTGTGTGCGCGCGCAAATGCTCGGCACGCGATTGAGTGAAACACTCAATGCTGCAAAGGCAATTCAGCCGAAGATTGCCGAGGTACGCGGCATGGGCTCGATGATGGCCGTAGAGTTTATGTACGCAGGCACAGGGACACCCGATCCCGAGTTTACGAAAGCGGTACAAGCCCGGGCATTGAGCAAGGGCCTGGTGCTGTTGACGTGTGGCTTGTACGGAAATGTTATTCGCTTTCTCTACCCCTTAACCATTGAGAATCAGGTTTTTGAAGAAGCGTTGACGATACTCAGCGCTTCACTGCAGGGCTCGTAAGGCACATGCAGCTAGTTGATCCCGATCTGCTGCGCCAGCAATGCTTCATAAGTGGACGCTGGATTGATGCAGATGACTTCAGTGTTGCGCCGGTGAATAATCCCGCAACCGGCGTTTTGATTGGCACCGTACCGGTCTGTGGAAAGTCTGAAACTCAACATGCTATCGCAGCGGCAGCTGAGGCTTTTCTCACCTGGCGTTTTACGACGGCAAAAGCACGGTGCGTCATCCTGCGAAAATTGGCCGACCTGATGCTTCAACACCAGGATGATTTAGCCTTGATGCTGACTGCTGAGCAGGGCAAGCCGTTGATTGAGGCGGCAGGCGAGATTGTTTACGCGGCTTCGTTTATTGAATGGTTTGCGGAAGAGGCGCGCCGCCAATACGGCGACACTATTCCCGCCCCGCAAACAGATCGACGACTGATGGTGATTAAAGAGCCGGTCGGAGTATGTGCGGCGATTACCCCATGGAATTTTCCGCTGGCGATGCTGGCGCGTAAGGTCGGCCCCGCACTCGCAGCGGGCTGCACCATGGTCGTCAAGCCGGCCTTACAGACCCCGTTTTCAGCGCTGGCCTTCGGCGTTCTCGCCGAGCGTGCTGGCGTGCCCGCGGGCGTGCTATCGATTGTAACCGGCGATGCGCATGCGATCGGTGGTGAATTGACCGCCAATACAGCTGTGCGGAAACTCTCTTTCACGGGTTCAACCGAAACTGGTCGTACCCTGATGCGGCAATGCAGCGCGACCATCAAAAAAATTTCGCTTGAACTCGGGGGCAATGCACCTTTCATCGTGTTTGATGACGCCGATCTTGAAGCAGCAGTTGATGGCGTGATGATTGCAAAGTATCGCAATGCCGGTCAAACCTGCGTCTGCGCTAACCGGATTTACGTCCAGCGTAAAGTGTATCAAACGTTCGCAGATAAGCTGGTGGCCCGGGTGCGTGATTTGAAAGTGGGTAACGGCACCGAAGTCGGCGTTCATCAAGGGCCGTTGATTGATCATGCCGCCGTCGTGAAGATTGAAGAACACATTGCTGATGCGCTGGCTAAAGGCGCCCGCATTCTGGTGGGTGGAAAACGACATGAATTAGGCGGCACGTTTTTCCAGCCAACGGTAATATCGAATGCCACTGGTGAGATGAAAGTCGCTCGCGAGGAAACATTTGGCCCGCTGGCCCCGCTGTTTGAGTTTGAGACCGAAAGCCAGGTGATCGCGCTCGCCAACGATACCGAGTTCGGTCTGGCATCCTATATTTACACACGCGATATCGGGCGTGTATGGCGAGTGGCGGAGCAATTAGAATACGGTATGGTCGGCATCAATACGGGGCTGATATCCACCGCAGAAGCGCCATTTGGTGGCGTAAAACAGTCCGGGCTTGGTCGTGAAGGTTCAAAATACGGACTGGATGAATATTCGCAAATAAAATATCTTGCCATGGCGGGCATTAACAGTTGATGCATTGAGATTTGTCGTGTCAAATTGCACAGTATTGTTATCTCTCATCTCTTGTATTGGTAGGTGGCAATCAAAAAAGGAATCAGCATGAAGCCGTTCGCAATCGCAGGCATTCAGATGGCGGTATCTGCTACCGGGGATAATCTCGGCCACATGGAAAAGCAGGCAAAGCATATCAAGCAACGATTTCCCTGGGTTGATATGCTGCTTTTTTCTGAGCTGTGCGTGTTTGGTGCCGCGAAAGAAAAAGCGGTCGAGATGCCGGGTGAGATCGAAGCACGCTTATGCCGGATTGCAGCCGATCACCAGCTTTGGCTGATTCCCGGCTCACTTTATGAAAATAAGGACGGCAAGATTTTCAACACAACTCCAGTGATCGATCCATCAGGCAAGGTCATTGCGCGATTTCGCAAGCTGTTCCCGTTCTTGCCTTACGAGATGTCGGTCGCTGCCGGCACAGAATTTGTGGTGTTCGACGTGCCTGACGCAGGGCGCATCGGGATTTCGATTTGCTACGATATGTGGTTTCCGGAGACAACGCGCCAGATGGTGGCGATGGGGGCCGAGGTGATTTTGCATCCCACCATGACCGATACGATTGATCGCGAGATTGAGCTGTCGATTGTCAAAGCATCGGCGGCGATTAACCAGTGCTATTTTTTCGATATTAATGGTGTTGGTGATGGCGGCTGCGGGCAATCAATCGTGGTTGATCCATCCGGCTATGTATTGCATCAAGCGGATGCTTCGCCGCAAATTATTCCCGTCGAAATTGATTTCGAACGGGTGCGGCGCGAACGCGAACGCGGGCTGCGAGGATTGGGGCAGCCACTCAAGAGTTTCCGCGATCGGGGGGTGAGTTTTCCGGTTTATAACAACCATGATGAAGCCAATGCCTATTTCCAAACCTTGGGCCCGCTGGTAAAACCGGGCGGCAAGTAAGCGAAAACAACACACAGGCAGCGCACAAACCGTAAAGAAGTGGCAGCGCGTATCATGAGCCTTTCTTGATTAATAGAGGGACCATGATTGCATCCTTTAATACTGCAGCTCGCCCATTACTTTATGTGTTTTGTGCAGCGTGCGTACTGGCGCTGCCCATCAATACCAGCGCTCAATACATTACGCCCGCCAGTAATCTGGTGGTTGAAAACATCCCGCCGATTTCAACCGAGCTGGTCAAAAAAGTTGAGGCGTATACAGAATTTAAAACCTCGTCCATTGTTGCCTGGCATCCAAAAAATGGCAGTGTGCTGATTCGTAGCCGTCTTACCAACACGCCGCAATTGCAGATTGTTAGATCACCCGGTGCCAAGCCGGAGCCGCTAACCGATTTTCCGGATGCCGTGTCGGGCGCTACCTTTCAGCCCAAAAAGGGCGGGTATTTGCTATTTGAAAAAGCGGCGGATGGGGATGAGATATTTCGTATTTACCGCCTTGATCTGGCTGATGCCCCGATTGTGGCCGATAATAAAACAGCTGAAAACACGAGTAACAATATTACCGCGATTTCACCCGCCGACGAAAGAGCGTCAGCGCCCGGCTGGAATCGCCAGGGTGACCGTATTGTTTTCACCACGGTCACGGTTGATAAAAATAGTCCTGCCACCCGCGTAGCCGGTGAAGACAGTGCTGCCCGCGTGGCGACGACCAAGCTCTATGTGGTTGATCCGCTCAAGCCTGAAACAGCAAAAGTCATTGCCTCCTTTGAAGGTGGACGGGTTTCCAATTTCCGCTTTGCGCGCAGCGATAGGGCGCTCACATATCTTGAGTATGTTTCTGCTAACGAATCGCATCTCTGGATCATGGACATTGCTTCCGGAAAAAAACATCGCCTCACGCCTGAACTGAAAGCGGGGGAGGCGCCTGTCGCTTATTCCAGCGCCCGTTTTTCGCGTGACGACAAAGGGTTTTACACCACCTCTGATCGCGATAGTGAATTTCGTCGCCTTGTTTTTATTGATTCGAGCACGGGCAAAGAAACCGTTTTAACGGGGCACTTGCCATACGATGTTAGTGATTTTGCCATTTCATCCCGGGCTAATCGAATTGCGTTCACGACCAATGAAGAGGGCTCTTCCGTATTGCGTTTTCTCGATTTGGCAAGCGGCAAAGAATTGCCGCGTCCTGCACTGTTAGCGGGTGAAATCTCGGGGCTGCGCTGGAAGTCGGGTGGAAATGAAGACGGCGGTGCTGAAGAAGGTGCTGCTGACAAAAGTGCGGCAGACAGTGCAAATAAAGCGGAGGCCGATATTAAAACGCACAGCGAGTTAGCTTTTAATTTGGCGTCTGCGCGCTCACCCGGCGAAGTTTATACCTTCAATTTAGACACCATCAAAATGACGCGCTGGACCAATGGTTCCATAACGGGGCTTAGCCCACTGGATTTTGTCGACCCTAAATTAGTCCGCTGGAAATCATTTGATGGCTTAATGATCTCGGGCTTTCTTTATCAGCCTGATGAGAAAAAATTCCCCGGCAAGCGTCCCGTCATCATCAATATTCATGGCGGGCCTGAGGGGCAAGCTCGGCCCGGTTTTATTGCGCGCAATAACTATATGGTCAATGAGATGGGTCTCGCTATTATTTATCCCAATGTGCGTGGCTCAAGCGGCTTTGGCAAAACTTTT
>Ga0209512_1002406_pt1 | contig 19986 bp, 16 predicted proteins | sample frozenSSSSmetaG_FD_184142 | JGI IMG/M metagenome (GOLD analysis project Ga0209512, IMG submission 184142) | Glacier valley bacterial and archeal communities from Borup Fiord, Nunavut, Canada, to study Microbial Dark Matter (Phase II) -... | ecosystem: Environmental > Aquatic > Freshwater > Ice >... | reverse complement strand
GTTAATGTTAAAACGGTTGGCTAAAATAGAGGCTAGAAAACTTGAAAAATCAACCGCTTTAGCTCCCTAATTCTATTTTTAGACAGGCTCTTAGAGATTCAAGAGCCGAGCGGAAAAAGGCGGGATTGGGGTGGGGGTCCAGAGTTGGATCGTCGAAGCGGGCGAACCCGGAGCCGCCTCGGTCAAATCTCCACTTGAAACAGACGGTGCACCCCCACCGAAAAGCCAGCCCAGGAAATTCCCGGCAGCCGCCAGAATTACCACCACAATCAGAACGGGTAGGAAAACACAACCCAGTAACGGTAGTCCAATCACCGCGCCCACTAAAGTTATACCCTTTTTGTTACTCTCGCTTTTTGCCATAAAGCCTCAGAGTTAAGGAACAAGGGTGAGGAAGCAAGAATTAAAAACTGAAAATATTTCTACTTCCTCAGTTTTCGTCCTTCGTTCCCATCCTTCAAAGGAAGGTATATTCCGTAACCCTCCAACCTTTGGGGGTAAGTCCCAATCGGAAAGTTCCGGGATTGGTAGCAAACTTCTTTTGTCCGGCGTATCGGACATAAACCGAATAGGTGCGTTCAGTCCCGGTTTGCTCCCCGCCAAACTGGTATTCTTCAATTGCTCCACTGCGGCGGCGCATATCTTCCGCTAAAGTTTTGAATTCCTCCAGCGACTTACCACTAAGAGGGCCGAGGAGGGCCACACACACCTCAGATTTCCCGACCTTATAAGCCTCAAAATAGGTTCGCATGACCCCATCGGCATTCAACCCGGCATAAGGGTCGGGAGTAGGTGGGGGCGCAACCCCGCTACCTTCCCCACAGGCTGCCAGGAATAGAGCCAAACTAACGGTTGAAATTATTAAAAACAGCCTTATTACCTGACTCAAGTTTCTGATAGTCATTTTTTCTTTCCTCCTTTGGTTCATCTTTCAGCTTTGTCTTCTATCCTTCAGGTAAATTAGTTTCAAACTGCTTGAGCCGCTCTTTGGGAATAACATTCTGCATATGGATGGTATTGTCAACTTAACTTTAGAGGCTAAATATTTCCCCACTCAGGGGACATTTTAACCGCTACATGAGCGTTTCAAACCCCAAAATGCTCTGCAAATCCATAAGGGTTCCCCACTTTCACCTTAAAAATTGGCCCGTTTTGAATTAAGTTGACAGTACCTATTATTGACCCGGATATTATCGAAACGGCTAATCTTAATCGGCAGAATTTCTGTGCAGCGGAGTTGGGTTTAAATAAGGCTCAGGCCCTGGCAATGCGCTACGGTTTGGCTACCGCGCTAGAGATTACCGCTATTACCGAGCCTTTCAAAGCCTCCCAGATCCAGGCTGGTTATCAGGACCTGGTTATTTTAATTGGCTGTGTAGATAATGCTACCGCCCGAAAAACCATTGCGGCCTATCTTGATAGTTTTGGAAATTACAGCCCCTACCCATTCTGGCTGGATTGTGGCAATTACCGCGACGGTGGAAATGTTCTGATTGGCAATACCAGCGACCCTGAAAAGCTCAAAGGTGGTTTTCCGGTAGACAAATGGTGTACAGCGCTACCCTCTCCAGCTTTACAACACCCTGAACTTCTGCAACCGTTAGCGGAGGAGCAAAACGATTCCAATCTAAGTTGTGAGGAACTAGCAATGCGCTCAGCCCAAAGCCTGACGATCAACCAGACGATGGCGGCAATAGTCACTAATTATCTGGTACAGTTTCTTAATGGTAAATTACGCTGTTTTCAAACTTATGTCAACCTGGAAGCAATGGTAACTCGTTCTACCTATATCACTCCCCAGGCTGTTGCCTCCATCATTGGTAAACCTCTGGAGTTCTTCAAGACCACAAGTGGTAATAAAAAACAGCATTGAGTTTATAGTAAAGGGCTAATTTTGATAGAACAGGAAAGTGGGATATGTATTCGTCACTCTGGGATAATCTTTCGCTGGCTCAACTTGAGGCCAAACCGGGTTTCTCGACCAAAGGGGGGCAGGAATGGCGCACTACCTGTCCTTTTCACGCTGGCTCTAATCCTACCGCCTTTTCGGTCTCGTTGGTTTCCGGCAAGTTTTTCTGTTTCGCCTGTGGAGCTAAAGGAGTTCTGCTGGATTTTCGATATGGCCCCATTTCGGTTGGGTTAATTTCCAATAGTTTGAACAACCTTCAGGATAAATCTGCTAAAGCTGACTTTTCCAGTAAAGGGTTTAATTCTGGCAAGAATTTCAAGACCAGGGAAGAAAACCAATTTTGGCAGAGGCGTAACCAATACCTCTGGCAAAATTCCCAAAATTCCCTGATAGAAGGGGAGGGTTACTTGAACTCAAGGGGTATCAGTCTGGCAACAGCTCGAAGATTGGGGCTAGGCTACTGTCGTGACTGGCGATTTATTGATTGGCGAAACCCTGGAGCTTCCTGTTACTCCCCAGCCCTGCTTTTTCCCACTGAGGGACCCCAGGGCTTTGTTAATCTATATGTGAGGGCCGCCAACCCCAACCAGCGCTTACATTTTATTCCCAGAGGTCATAAGGGTATTTTTAACTTTGGGGCTTTAGCCAGAGCCACCCAGGAACAACCGCTAATTCTAACTGAAGGTTGTTTCGATGCCCTGGCGATGATTGAGGCGGGTTATGCCAACGCGGCGGCCCTGGTTGGTTTAAGTTTGGGTCACCTCGACTGGTTCAGGGAGGTTGGCCATATTATCCTGGCCCTGGATAATGATGCTGCCGGGCAAGCGGCCCAAGTCAGGGAGGCTAAGCGTTTGAAACGACCTGGATTTACCCCTAAAATTTTACCCCAGCATATCTGGGGTTCTCATAAAGATTTTAGTAGTTTCTGGCAAGCGAGTGTTGGTCACTGGCAAATTAATTGGGAAGTGGTAATTGCTTTAAGCCAGGCGGTTACCTGACCCCTCCCCTAATTCTGCCCCAGACCCACCTTTTACGCCGCAAGGCTAAATGATACCGCCCAGCTTTACTTTCTTATTTGGCTTTAATTAAGGGGCGGGCCTTGCGGCGCGGCAGGTCTGGGGATATGTTTGCCGAGGGGTCAGGTAACCACCTGACTTAACTTTGCTAAACAATCAAATACAAGTAGTAGCGGTATGTGGTGGTATTTGGCGGTATTGTTCAACATCACTTTTAACATTACTATCTTGTCTGTAAATTCCCATTCTCTTACGGCGCACCACCAGCAATTAAACTATCCTAACACCGCTTATTTTCAGAATAATCCTGGGTTAACTGAGCCTTACCTAACCTAATTGAACTCCAAAAGCGGTAGTTAATATTTAGCTGTATTTCCGGGGTCGTCTAACCAAAAGTTGACAATTACCAGGCCAGACCCAAACGATTAAGCAGAATAGCAACATTGAACCCGTTATGACTATTGCTTCTTAAACCTTAGAGGTTGCCGCTTTTTTAAGAAGATACTAAAAAGGGGTTTCGGAAAAGAGACCAAGGGAGTTGGGGATAGATTGGAATTCATACAACTGTTGTCAAACTTTAGCAGCACTAGCGTTGAAAAGCTTCTTATACTAGAAGTTAGCCAGGTTTTTAATTTGGACAATAAGAAAGGAGTAGCTGGAAAGGTGGAGTTTAATAAAATTACTACGGGTGGTTTTACTGCCGACTTAAGAGCTTATGCTTTCCTTAAAACTTCCAGAGAGGTCGCCAACTATCTTTCAGGAAGTAAACAATTGCAGACAGTCTATTATCTTTATTACCTGGATATTATCAGCCGGGATGCCCAATCCCTGAATGCCATCCTGCCCGGTCTGGTCAAAGAGCCCTCTCCCAACCCGGTACGCCTTTATTATGAGGAAGAGCAAATTGGGGATGGTCAGGTAGGCCCAGAGGATGGTTTGTTAATGTGGACTGCCCAGAAGGCCCAAGTGGGTACCAGGAAGTTGTTCAGTATTGCGCTGAAAAAGGCTTGCGCCTATCAGGGGGTGTTGGTGCCCGCAATCGCCCTGACTGGTCTAGCGGAGGAAGAACAAGCCAGAGGTAATGGCAAAGGCCAACCCGAATATTTTGTATTGTTGCTACTGGATCAGCTTCCTGAGTTACGCCAGTTTAAGTTATCCGAGCTTTATCACGAGCGGCTTAACAAGCTTTCAGCGGTTCCTTTACTCCCGGAATGGCATGAATGGATCTGGCAGTTTGGGGCGAGTAATGGCTTGATCCAACCGTTGGAAACCAAAGGTTGCGAAGCTTATTTATGCCGAGTGCCGGACGAAACGCTGCTGGCGGCAGCACTCAGGGAGGATATTCGAGCGGGTCAGTTGTACACCGGGCCGGAATTGGTACAGGGAGAAGTTCGGGTTGATCCGAAAGATAAGAAACCACCCAGACCTTTACCACTGCTGGCAAATAATTTTGAAATTATAGAATTGGAGCCAGTTCTACTGGAAAAGGCGAGCTAAATATACCATCGCCTTAAAAGTTTCTAACCTACTATAAATCAAGTGATTACTTCTGACTAACCTGAATCGCCAAAGCAGACTGCCAGTTGGGGGTGGCCTGCTTTTGGTTTGGGTTTCAATATTTTTAGTAAAAGGAGAACTTGTATGCTGGAATCCAGATTGCATTTCAGGATCGCCCAGGATAAATTGGCCCGGCTAGTCGCTCAGGCTATCAGAGCTACCCCCCGTAAAACTAAGTCAGCCTTTCCAGTATTAGATTTTATCTTGCTCGAAGGCAGCTACACCGAGGACGAGCTGGCCCAATTGCGGCTGACGGCTTATAACGGGGAGCTGGCCCTGGAGCTGGCCACCGAGGAATTTGAACTTATAACTGTAGGTAAGGTGCTTCTGCCAGCTATCAGCCTGGGGCAGTTAATTAGTTCTCTGCCTGACAAACAGCTAATTGAGCTTAAAGTAGAGGAACGGGAGGAGGCCGTGATTCGCTGCGGCACCAGTCGCAATACTCTTAAAGGTTATTTTCCACTGTCTGATTTCCCCCTTATTCCTTCCAAACTGACGGCCAATCCTTCTCCGGTATTACTGATGACTGGGATGCTAAAAAGAGCTATCGGGCAGGTTTCTTTTGCGGCTGCTGAGGAGGAGAATGGTCATATTATCAATAATGTCTGTTTGCGTTTTGGCTTGAAAGAAGCGGCTTTTGCTTCGACTGATGGGGTACAACTGGCAATTAAACAGATTCCCCTGGCCCATAGCCAACCTGACCAGGCTAAACCCTATCAGGCTCTCTTGCCAGCCTTTATATTGTCGGCGATTAGAGGCCTTTTGGATGAAGCCGAATACCAGCAGGTTGAGTTGGGGCTTAATCCTAATGGTTCAATGCTGGTAGTTAAGTCGGCTGGTTCAGCTAAGTTTTGCCTGTCCGTTTCGCTGGTGGCGGGAGCTTTCCCCGACTACAAGAAATTTATCCCTACCCAATACCGAACCCGAATGGTGGTAGGAGTTGAGGAACTGCTAAGGGCTACCAGAATTGCGGCCATCTGTCTAAATAATAGTAAGGATAGTGGGCAGCGTTGGAATTTCCAGCTAACCGTGGCCCCTAACATCGAGAGTGAAGAGGGAAGTGGGCAGTTAGTGGTGAGTTCCAGTAGTAGTCTGGGCAGTTCCGAAACGCCTATTGAGGTGCTGGTGGAGGGGGAGAGTAATCAGATAGCCCTCCAACCTGGGAAGTTGCTGGAAATCCTGCGGGCAGTTGAAGCTAATAAATGGGTGGTGCTAGAAATGGAAGATAAATCCCGTCCATTGGTAATAAAACCTTATGAGGAGGGTGAGAAGTGGCTATTCCTCCTGATGGCTGTCAGCTCAACTGTTTCCTCAAACCAGAGAGTTGAGGCCGAAGATATCAGGGCAACTCTCAAAAAGGGGGCAAAAGTCGAAGCGGTTATAGAAGAAGTTAAGACGGCTGAGGCGGAAATTTTAGGCACTGGCGAGATTGACAGTGATGAAGCGGCTGAAGAGGTAGCAGAAGCCTTGGAAGTCGCTGAATCTTCTTCCCAGCCAGAAGAAACGACTTCGGCTGAGTATGTCCCGATTCGAGGGGACGGTTTGGTGGGGGCGGCAATGAATTTGAACCCTATCTCGGAAGAAGTGGAAGATATGCTCGATTAGAGAGGCCTTAAATAGCCACTCTAACTGAATTGTTTCAAAAGGTTGGTTTTGTAGTTGGGGTAGAGCGTCACTTAAAACTATGACAGCGGTTAACAAACAATAATTCGAAGGTCAAAAGGCGATAGTATAAGCGCGAAATCCAGGAATCAGATAATTTCCCACCTTAACCTCCAACCTATCGCAACAACTGACAGTTAACCGCCAATAATTATTTGAATCTAAGTAATAAAAAGGAGTGTTTGATGATTGCTTTTGGGAATTTTAGTGAAACTATGGTGATTGATCATCTCGGTGGAGAGCCAATTCTGAGCTATGGGGGACAAGGAGAGGGAAAAGAGCGGTATGTCGTTTTAGTCTAGCCCCTAACCAGCGAGTTTAAAAAGCTGGCGGCTGGGAACCTACTACCAAGTGATATAAGGGGTGGCTGGGCAAAATAATGCCGAATTAACTATTTCTTACCTCAAAAAAGGAGCGGCGGTCTGTGTTAAAGTTCGCCTCGAAAGCCGGAGTTATAGTGTTAAAGATGATCAAAACCGAACCGCCACGCAGTTAGTTGCCGCCATTATTATCTCGCTGGATAGCCAAAATGGGTTTGAGAGCAGAGAAATAACTAGAGAAGGATTGGAGGAATCGGGAGAGATCGATGAGATCGATGAGATAGAAGAATTAGAGGAACTCGCAGGGTTGGATGGAGAGCTGACCTGGGAAGAAGGTAAGGGTTTGTGATCCAACTTCTATAATTTTATTTATCAGGGTCGCCCAATTCAAAGGGGTCTGGCCTTTTTGTTTGCCTGAAAAATTATTCACGGAATAGGAGAAGTATTATGGACGATGATATGATGCAGTTTCCCCAGCTGCCTGACAGTTATGTCGGGCTACTGGCTCAATTCCCACCTGTAGAAGCTTATGGGGAATTCAATGGTGACCCTTACCTGAGTATTGATTACGTTAAAGCTACTGCTGATCGGGTATTTGGAAAGGGCAACTGGTCGATAAACCCTGACAGCCGTACCTTGCGCTTTGAGGACATTTCTAACCCACTAACAGGCAAGACTATTGGGAGATTTTGTCTGTTGGAGGTAATGGTGCTGGTGCGGGGGTGTTTGCCCAAAACCGAACTTGGTCATGCTTTGGTCAATTTTGGCATAGAACGATCTGAACTCAATGAGCAACAATCACTCAAGTCAATGACCAACGCTATCAATAATGCCATTGCCATAGGTGCTAAACGGGCCTTTGCTCAGTTTGGGGCTGCTTTCCAGAACAAAAAAGAGGAAAGTCTTCGCCAAGCCTACTTGGAGCAGGAGAACAGTAAAGGTGATTCAGGAATTAAAGTCGTAAAGGGGCGCGATGAAACCCACCCTGCTAACCTTGGATCGACTGTAAGCCCTAACCAGTTTAAATCCGCTGGGGGTAACCAAAAGGCTGAGATCACACCTACTCCGAATAAACCTTACTTGGAGCTAGTTAGGACCCCGGTCATACCTGAAAAAGACCCCTGGAGTAGTAACTCGGTATCAAAGGTTGGCTCAAAACAAGCAGCGGTTATCGGAAGTCTGGCAATGTTACCTTCCCAGGAACAGTTAATAGTGAAATTGGCTCAGGAAAAGGGGTATACTATTGCTGGTGGAGTGATGAAGTCTCGCACATTTCAGAGTTTTGGTTTGTACCGATTTGAGGATTTAAGCCGGGAACAGGCCGAGCTAATCATCCGACTGCTACAAGAGGCTAAACCCAGAGCGGTTAAAACGATTGCACAAGCTGGGTAAAAATTTGGGATAATAATACCCAATAATGGGTGGTTTCAATAGAACCACCCATTATCTTGTTTTGAACCTCTGATTTCAATAGGAATAGGGGAACACAAATATAAGCGCAAACTGCCAATTCTTTTTGGGGGTTAATTTTCAGTTGTTTTACTTGGTTTCACGTGAAGCCAGGGAGTTAAGCAGCATTTGTTGAGGGATCTTCCCGCATAGTAGTTAACTATGCTTTTAACTCGTCAATCCTAGCGTTTGGGATTCAAATTTCTTGGACAACATCCTTATGAGTTCAAATACCGAAATTCCAATCTGGGATGCCAATCTTGTTGACAATTATCGCACTATAACCAGAGATTTGGTCCGGTCCGGTACTGAAAATTGCTTTCCCGACTTTTCATTTGAGCATGGGGGAAGCAAGTTGGAAGAATTAGTTTGATTGGGTTGGAAGGAGCCATAATTAAAACCACCCCCGTCGCAAGCGACAGGGTATTAAGCCAATTTTTTGTGTTAACGGAACTTTCCCTAATAAGGTTGGTCCGCAAGCGGCGGGGAATGTATCCCAAAGAGATTCAAACTGATCTGCTATTGTAGCCCGATTGATACTATCAAAATAGAGAGGCAAGGATGAAAACAGTTCAGTATTGCTATTGCTGTAGTTATGTCAACTATCGCAGTGTTATTAGACCCTTGACTTGCAACGTTTTCATTGCTATAATTCAGAGTAACATAAGTGTTGCAACTATTACCAAACTCTTGACCTTCTTGAATAATTTATGGGTGTCATAATGGCACCCATAAACCGCGAAAGGAGCTTGTTGCTAAATTATGAGTTTGTCAGACAACCCTCTCGACCCCAGCCTAGTAGTAACTGCCACTAGAGAAATTGAACTTTTTGAAGATAATTTACTGACCGTTCGCTCTTCCGATGGTTCTATCTTCCTGCCGATTAGAGATTTATGCCAATATCTTGGTCTGGACCGTGCCGCGCAGGTTCGCCGGATAAAAAGAGACGAAACCCTGGCAACCGATTTAGTAGAGTTCAGCCTCGATACCTCCAGGGGCCAGCGCGAAACCCAATATTTAAGACTTGAGTCAGTACCTTTCTGGCTTTCGGGTATCAGCCTGAGTAAAGTAAGGCCAGAACTTCGGGATAAGCTGCTTTCTTATAAACGCTGGGTGGTGCGTAAGGTCTATGAAGCCTTTATGGTTGAACTCGCCAGAGAAAACCAGATTATTCCCGCATCAGATTACCTGGAAGACCTTCGAAATTTGGGTCAGGCCCTGGTACAACTCACCGATGAACAAACTGTCCTAGAACAACGTCAGCAATTTCTCCTGGAACAGCAAACTCAGCTTGAAAAACAACAACTAGCAACGGGTGAAGATGTGGCTGTGCTTAAAGAACGGGTGGAGAAAGCCTCATTAGTAGTAAGCAAAATGTTGTCCAGAATAGGTCGGTTGGAAAAGATTACCGCTGCTGGAAATCTTAACGAGGAGCAAGCTGCTGAAATAAGTCTAGCGGTTAAAAAGATAGCCGGGGAGATGGCTCGTCAGAAACCAGGTGGCGGTAACCCTTATCAGAATGTTTTTGCGACCTTACACGAACGTTATGGGATTACCAGCTTCAGGCAACTATCCGCCGAAAGATACCAGGAAGCCTTGGGCTGGCTAAACGAATGGTATCGTTCCTTGCTACCAACCCCACTTACTGAAGAAGTGAATAAACAGGAGTCTTAACCCTATGCGTAAACCCTTACGAGAGATAGAACAGGAATACGGAATTCCCCCCTCCACCTTGCGGGCCGCTATCCATCGTGGTCTGCTTGAAGCTACCAAAGTCGGGGGGATAAGAATGGTAGATGACGAGAGCAAAAATTTTATGAATTATCTAGTAGAATACCAGTCGCGCCCGCGTGACCCGGACGAAATTGAAGAGGAAGAAGCCCCCCCAGAAGAACAACGCAGCACCTATGGAATTACGCTAGGACTATGTAACCAAAAAGGTGGAGTAGGCAAGAGTAGTTCAGTAGCCGCCCTCGCTGCTATTTTCGCCGCCAACGGGCTGAAAGTGCTGGTAGTGGATAGCGACCCACAGGGTAATGTCAGTCTGCAACTAGGGGTAGATCTATTAGACCTTGACCCTGAAAGTGGGAACAATGTTGCCGGAACTGTCTCAGACCTCTACCTTGAGAGGGCGCAGGCTCACGAGATTGCCATTCCGACGGGGGTTGAGGGAGTAGACTTAGTACCAGCCTCGGTAGACCTAGCGGAAGTTGAGATGATGTTACCGGGCAAGGCCGGGAGTGATCTACGGTTGAGCGTGGCTCTTAGGCAAACTCGCCATTACTATGACGTTATAATTCTGGATAGTCCGCCAAACCTGGGTAAGTTTTCGGTCAACGTACTGGCAGCTTCGGATTGGTTTATGGTTCCGGTAAATGGGCCATGGGCCCTTCGTTCGGTCAAAGCTTTACTGGCGGTGGCTCGAAAAAACGCCAGCTATTATAATAGCACTAACCGCTTTCTGGGATTGTTCCTGACAATGGTAGACCGCACCCGGATAATGCAAAATGTACGCGAGGTGGCTCAGGAACGCTATCCAGAACACGTTTTAAAAAGCGAAGTCCGGCGTTCCACCATCGCCCGTGAGTCGGAGGCGGTGGCTGCCCCTATCCCGGTTTACGCCGCCGATAGTGCTGTAGCCGAGGATTATCGGGCATTAGCTGAAGAGGTGGGCGAGCGCATCGGCCTGGGTCATATTTTCCGCCAGACCAATAAGAGGAGCAGGTAGTATGCCAAAAGACTTTAAGAGTGCGATGACTAAAATGACCCGCAGCGAGGTAGTGCTGCGAGGGGAACGCCAAGGCAAAGAGCAACCCTTTGGCGAGGCTCTCAGAGAGGAACTTGAGCAGGAAGCTGCCTCTGTACCCATTACTGCCTTATCGCTTAGCCTGTTGCTGGATAACCCTTACCAACATCTGGCCCGACCTGAACTGGATGAAGAAAAGCTCGAAGAACTAACCGAATCCATCCGGCAGAACGGTTTTTACGGCTCATTGTTGGCCCGACGTAAAAAGGGTTTCTTGGAGCAATACGAACTGGCCTATGGGCATCGTCGCCGCGAAGCTGCCCAGCGAGCTGGACTTACCAGTGTACCAGTGAAAATCCTGGAATTAAACGATACTCAGATGGCCCGGATAATGGCGAGTGAGAATTTCTCTCGTGAGGATTTAACCCCGATGGGCGAGGCCAATATTGTGGTACATCTATATCAGGCTCAAAACCTGACGGTGCCGGATATTGCACGGGTAACTGGCAAAGGTGAAGGATGGGTCAAGCTGCGGTTATCACTGGCCCGCGCCGATGAAAATATTCGGCAAATGGTAGAAAAACAACCTGAAACTCTGGGGCATATTCGACTGCTTTCTCAGATAGATGACCATGAGCTACGAACTAAACTGATAAATGAAGTGCTTTCAGGCAAATTAACCCGTTCTCGCCTGGAGAGTCGAATTAAAAGCCTCAAGGAAAAGAAACAGGAAAAGCCTTCCCTCAAACCTCAAGAAGAACATGATATTGTGATTAATGGCACAAGCCGGATACTGTATCCGGGTAGTGAAAATCATCACAATCAGATGCCGGGAATTGAGTCTTATCCCGAATATGGTGAGGTAGTAGAAGCCGAAATTTCTGTTCAGGAAGTAACAGATGAGCGGTTAAACTTTTCTTATCTATTGCAACAACTATCCAATGTTACCAGTGAAATAGAGCGAGTAGTTAGTGAGAATTTTATCGAGCCAACTGATGCTGACGAGTTCTTTTTGGAGGATATTTTACAAAAACTTCAGCGACTTATTTCCCACTAATCCCCCTCATAATCTGGCTATTTTCCCTTGCCACCCATCCTTTTTATCAGCAGGCTTCCAGATCCAGCCAAGAAGTAGGGTGGGCAGCGGCAAGGTTATCGAGACTCTGGAAAATAATTTCAGGCGGGCAATTCACATCCATTGCCAGACATTTTTCCAGCAAATGCTTATGGCGAAGGGCCGTCCGCATGTCAAAATTGTTCCTGAAAACCACCTTGAAAACCTCTTCCTTCCCTGTATCAAACCTGAAACCAAGAGCTGGCGAAAAATAGGCGGGTTTTGATTCATTCCCCAAACGACTTAAAATTGCTTCCCATTCGGCTATCACTCGGCTATTCTCTATTCCCAAAAAGTTAGCCATAGCTATTCGTAGAGCCATATGTTGGTCTTGAAGGCTGGTTTTTCTACCAGCCAGGGATGTAACCAGAGGCTCATTTTCGAGTTCGGTAGGAATTATAGTACAAACCTGAACGTTATCAGATTGATCAAAATGGTCTTCAGCTGGAGGTCGCCCTTCAATCAAACTGGCTGCCTCCAGGGCATCGGCAGCGTTACCCACTAATTTAGGCTGATTTTCCAGAGCCTCACAATGACCAACTTCTTCATTGCCGTAAGCAGGAGGTTCAGCCTCAAGGCTCTGGTTAGCTGAATTTGCACTGAGGTAGGCATATTTACCAGAAGTGTATTTCTCAAAGTCAATAGCACCAGGTTTAGCAGAATTATTTAGAGGGGATTTGGTAGGTCGCTTCTGAGTTTTGAAACGGTTGGAAAAATCAGGCTCGACGTTCCGCAGCACCATAAAGCGAATGAAACCGATAGGATTATGTACCTGGGGCTTGTGGCTGGCTTCGCTTATTAACTTGACATAATCCGCACCGCGCCCGTTTTTGACAACAAGCCGGGCTAACTCTAAACCCATTTCAGCCGAAATCCCATCAAAAACAAATATATCAATCAAGGGTTGTAGCTCTTTATTAGAATTTCCTGCCTCAAGGGGATATGTCCTATCAACTTTGTTTTCAGTTTTTTGAGCTTTTTCTTCACACATGTTTTTAGATTCAGCTTCATGTACATGGTCGGAAATTTTCTTCCGCTCCCCCCGGAAATTTTCTTCCGCAGGTGAAATGGGCTTAGTTGCCGCTTCTATCTGTTCAACTTCCCTCAAAGAATATTTGCGGAGGGTGTAGGTATTACTACTGCCGTTGCAATGTTTCACCTCTACCAACTTTGCTTCCACTAACTCTACTAGTAGCCTCCGCACTCGCCTCTCGCTCAGGTGCATATCCTGGGCTAACCTTCCCTGCGACGGCCAAGCAATCGTTTTTGGCCCACAGTATGAAAGAAGTATTAGATAGAGTTTTAGGGACACGGAACTAAGACTGTCACTCCGCAAAAGTTCCACTGGCACAGGCACAAATGCTCCGCTGACTCTTCTATCATTCCCTGATTTTGGGGCAACTTCAACCGAAGCCTGCTTTTTTTGTAAATTAGGCATAGGAAACTCCTCCTAGCCCTTGACATGGGGAATCACTTGTGTTATCCTTTTGGTGTCAAAAGGAAAATAAAGTCCTCCCTAATGAGGGCTATGTCTTTGATGAAGATCCCCAACAGCTTGGTCGGCGTGGGTGGGGATTTTCGCTTTTTATATAGATGTTTCACGGTCGGTTAGAAGCCGACTTTTTCTTTTGTTTCTAAATCAACCTTATTAAACGTACAAAACTATAAGCCTAGAATTGAATATTCAGCTAATGAATAGGATGCTATTCATGACTAAAAGACTTGTTATGAAACGAAGATAGTGCTATGTGAACACCCGTCCTTAGTCTGAGTCTTATTGTAATCTGAATCTGTAGATTGTCAAGACATGAATAATTCAGGAACACTTATCCCAACATTTATCTACATATCCCTATTTAACACTAAGGGCTATACTGATCAAACAGAGGATTGAATGACTCGTTAATGCTTATCAAGAACTGACCATGGTACTCTTACGCTAAAACTCTCCATCAACTTTTTGTTGAGCGGCCTCCCTCACCAGCTGATAGATTTTCTGTAAAAATATAGTCACCTCGGTTGGGTTCTCTTTAACCGGGATTGGACCTAACCGTCGAAGTAGGGCATATTCTATTGTGGATGGTGCCAGATTGAAACTGAAACTCTCCAAATCTTCCCCACTTCCCCAAAATGTAAGCAGACTTTCCTCTAGGGGCAAGTGTTCCTTGCTGGTTGGTGTAGTTTCGTAGGAAATAGGCAACCCGCGTTCAATTTCTGTTTCAACCTGCACCAGACTGGCTCGTTTTTCCCGTAGTCTCTGAATAATTTCTTCTTTACCCCGTCCCCGCAACTTGAAAATCAAAAATGGGTCAGCGTCAAAGCGGTCAGCCAGCAAATAATAAACTGCCGCCACATGTTTACAGGGATTCGCCCAATCAGGACAGGTGCAATCGGTGTCCAGTTCGTCCAGGTCGGTAGGAAAGAGGGCGACTCTGGCAACTCCAAAAGCTTCCTCAATATTCTGGGGCATTTCGCCAGAGAGGAGCTTGGCAGCAAAAATAGCCTGCCCTGCCAGTGTTTCAATCACTTTGTCCCATTCTATGGCGGAGAGAGGATCGAGCCGAATTTTGACCGAATAGGGTCTGGGCTGTGACCCCTGCACCTTAGCCGTAACCAGCCCCGAGGTTACATCCAGCGAAACTACCTGGCCTTTCCGGGCGTAAGAACGACCTTTGGTCAGCCGTGAGCCAATCCCAAACGACTCCAGTACGCCTATCCAGCGTTTTGACCACCAGCTTTCCCCGATCGCCCCTCGCTCATTTTTTGGCTTCAGGCCATCCCTAACGGCTCTTGGCCCAGTGCCATAAGAGTCCCATTCGTTCCAATTCGGCATACTTAGTCTCCAATCGCCTCTCGACTGAGGGCGAAAAGCTCTTTTAGCTGGCTGGTCGAAAACTCGGTAATCCAGTTTTCGCCACTGCCCACAATACTGGCGGCCAGTTCTTTCTTTTGCTCAATCATCTGGTCAATCCGTTCTTCCAGCGTGCCACCACAGATAAATTTATGCACCTGTACCTCCTTTTGTTGCCCAATCCGAAAAGCTCGGTCGGTGGCCTGATTCTCGACGGCTGGATTCCACCAGCGGTCAAAATGAAAAACGTGATTGGCAGCGGTCAGGTTAAGACCTACCCCCCCAGCTTTCAAGGAAAGGATAAAGAGCGGTGGGCCTCGCCGTTCTTCCTGAAACCGCCAGACCATTTCATCGCGCTCTTTCTTGGGAGTGCCACCATACAGGAAAAGAGTCTCACAGCCAAATTGCTCTTGCAGATAGGGGCGCAACATCCCACCCATCTCGGCAAACTGGGTGAAAATCAGGGCCTTTTCACCCTCCGCCAGCACCTCTTCCAGCATCTCGGTCAGGCGGGCTAATTTACCCGAACGTCCCGGCAGACTGCTACCGTCCTGGTTAAAATGGGCCGGGTGGTTGCAGATTTGTTTTAGGCGGGTAAGGGTGGCTAACACCAAACCCCGGCGTTGCATTCCCTCAGCCTCCTCGATTTGTTGCAGCATCTCCCGCACCACCGCTTCATATAAGGTGGCCTGTTCGCGGGTAAGGTTACAAAAAACCTTCATTTCCAGTTTATCCGGCAAATCCTGAATAATCGCTTTATCGGTTTTGACCCGGCGCAAAACAAAGGGTTGAATCAGCCGTTTGAGGGTTTCGGCCTTGTTCTTATCGTGATACTTTTCAATCGAATTGGCAAAACGCTGGTTAAAATCTGAGGCGGGGCCAAGATAACCAGGATTAAGGAAATCCATAATTGACCACAATTCGGAGAGGCGGTTTTCTACCGGAGTTCCAGTCAGGGCTACCCGGTAGCGGGCTGGTAGCTTGCGAATGGCCTGAGTCTGGCGGGAGGCAGAGTTTTTGATATTCTGGGCTTCGTCCAGCACCAACCGTTCCCACTCAATTCCGCCCAGTTCTTCCTGGTCGCGATGAGTCAGGGAATAGGTGGTTAGCACCACATCCTGCCCGGTAACTTTTTCCTTGAAATCTTCCCCCGCCGACCGTTCCGCCCCGTGATGCACCAGCACTTTTAAGGATGGAGCAAACTTAGTCAATTCTCGTTGCCAGTTGCCCACAATCGACATCGGGCAAACCAGCAGGGTGGGGCCGGGAGTTTGATTATTTTCCCGTTCCATCAGGAGCAGAGCAATTAGCTGGATGGTTTTGCCCAGCCCCATATCGTCGGCCAGACAAGCACCCAGGCCAAAGCGACACAAGAAAGCCAGCCAGGACAAACCTTTCAATTGGTAAGGCCGCAGTGTTCCCTGCAAGCCTTTGGGTGGGCTAACCTCGGCGAATTTCTGGTCGCCTGTAAGCTGTTTGAGCAAATCGCCAATCCAACCCTCACCCTCCACCGCCGTAACCCCAAAGCCACCCTGTAATTCCTCCTGTCCTAACCCTATACGTAAGGCTTCGGTCAGGTTCATCTCGCCCTGCCGTTGTTTCTCAAAGAAAGCGATAGCCGCTTCTATATCCTGGGGACGCAGCTCGACCCACTGCCCCCGCACCTTGACCAAAGGAACTTTAAGCTGGGAAAGTCGCTCGAACTCCTGGGGGGAAAGGGCCTGATCCCCCACCGCCACCTGCCAATCAAATGCTACTACTCCATCCCTGCCCAACAGCCCGGAACCAGAAGCTGTGGGGGATTTCAGCTTGAGTTTTATTCCCAGTCGCGCTTTGGTTTTTTGCCACCAAGGCGGCAAGAAAACCCCAAAACCAGTCTGTTCTAATAAGGGCGCACCTTGCCGCAGAAAGTTATAGGCGGTTTCAGTATCCAGGCTCATTCCCACCGGGCGGGCTGTTTTTAGACTTTCTTCCAGGGGTGGAAACAGGCGGGTAGCCAATCCCAGGTCAGATAATAGTCGTTCCTGGGGGTTTTCAAACCGCCGTTTAAGAAAAGTTAAAGTGCTGGAGCGAGTGCGCCAGACCTCCTCCGCCGGAACTAACAGGCTCAAATCATCGTTAGCCTGAAGTAGGAAAGAAAGATTCCAGGTGGTTTTATCCTCGGCCTCCTCGTTGGATGGCTCAAGTTTGAAGCAGGTGCGAAAAGGCGCGTCCGGCTCAATCGTCCGAAGTTGGGCCAGCCAGCCTTTTAACCCATTGTAAAACTCTTTTAACTCGTGGGGTGGGGCAGTAAAAGAGGGATTAGCGTAGGTCAACGCCCCCAGCCATTTTTGGTTCAACGAATTAGCTTTTAGTTTTGGCGAGGGCAGCTGCACCCGCCGGAGTTGGTCACGTACAAAGGCATCAGCGGTCTGGTTAAGAAACTGTTCCAGGAGTTTTTGGCGTGAAAAATTATCGCCATTTTCAAAAGAGCGACAGACCGGTGGCATAACCTCCGCCAGTTTCCGCAGTTGTTCTTTATCTTCGGGATTGAGAAATAACTCCCAGGAGGTAGTCAGGGCATACACCCCATTCACCAGACCTTCCCGAAGGGTCGGCACGAAATTTTGTCTGCCCAGAAGTTCCACCGCAAAGCGGGTGGCCTGTACCCAAAACCGCAGTGAGTTACCAAACGCGCTATGGTAGGCCGGATAAGCGGGGAGGGCCAATAAAAAATCCAGGGCTGGGGCGGCTTCAAAACTCAGACAGGGGATTTGCCAGGAGCTTAGACTTTTAGTTCCTGCTTCTGTGCGTTTTTCCAGCAGAAGCTGGGACGAGGGTTGGGGCCGATTTGCGATGGTGGGCAGGCGTAAAAGGAGGGTATCAATATTGGCTTTTGCAGTATAAATCTCCCCGGTCAGTTCGGTGGCGGTTTCCACTAACTCATTGGGCGATAAGGCAAAAGGATATGGTTTAGGATTTCGTTTAGCGTTGGTGCGTGTATTTAGGGCAGAGGATTCAGCCCATAATTTCAGACTGCCTGCCCCGCGATTATCCCAGATGATGTGCCAGACTAGCAACTTTACGCCCCTCAAATTCCCTGTCAAATTCCCGGCTAAATATTACTTTTATTATATCATAGGCTCAAACTTTGAATAGTTCAATTTTCATGCTTACTTTTAGTTCCGCCTTTGAACGGTTTCGGATGATTGCTGACTATTTATACTTAACTTTAAGGAATTATGACAAACACGCTAAAAGCGAATGGGGGCTATTTTCTGCTACACCCAGAGTGCGAACACATCCTGATACTACCGATTTTTGGTCAGTTAGGAGAGTGGAGTACAACCTCGGGGCGGAAAATCCAAACAGAAACTATTTCCAGTTCACCGCTTGAAGTGACCATTTCCCACCATCTATATTACTGGCTATTTTGGGATAACCATTCCTATCAGTCCCAATACACAAACCTGATGGAGTACAACTTAGGGACGTGATTACCATTTTCTCCAGACTTGCTTTTTGGAAGCTCCAATTTTTGCCATTATCGGGGGTATTGTAAATTGTATATTCTTCCGGACTATTACTGGCAGTGTAAAATATGGTGTAACATTTCTGGGATGAGTAACAACTCAATAATAATCCCAAAAAAACTGTTTTCGGCAAGTTTAAATTTCCCCAGGACTTTCCACCATCGCTGGTTGTAAGCGCAAGGTCAGATGAACCTAAAATGATGCAATTCAAATCTGTTAGACAACTTACACTGCTCAGGGGCTGTTGTGAATTTAAGGTTCTATTTTGCGAGCTATCCCAGCCATCTTCTGTGGTATAAATACTACCTTTGGACTCTTCAGGTCCCACTACACCACTAACTAATATACATTTTTTCCCGGTTGTGCAGCTTATCCCTTTATAGTAACCTCCCATTTGCAGGCTTAATCTTTGCCAATTCTTACCACCGTCTTTAGTTAAGACAAAACCATCAGGGGATACTGCATAGCAGGTCGTCAGGGAAGGGCAAGTCATTTGTTCAAAAGCGAAATTACCCAGAGATTGGTCAGTCAGCTTAAATTCCTTCCAACTTTTACCACCATCGTTAGTAGTAAAAAATATTGCGTACCGCGGTACCCTACCACTATTTTCTATACCAACAACATAACAAATTTGTGGGTCAGGACAATCTATCAGATTTAGCTCCTGGTCTTTTTTGACCGGCACAGGGGTTGCAAGATAGTTCCAGGTGTGGCCATCCCTGGTATTGAAAACGAAACCATTAGAGGATACTACATTACATTGATCAGTTTTCTGGCAACCTACCGCTACGAAATTTGGACTAGCGGCAGGGGGATGTGGCTGAATAGTAGTACTAACTTGGGAAACAACCGGCTGTCCTAAGGTGGATTCTGGGATTTTTGTGGCGGTTGATGCAACAATATTACTGTCCACATCCCCACATGCACAAAGTAACACTAGAAAAATTAAAAATACTAAAGTTCGAGCGGCTTGCCATATATTTTTTCGATTATCCAATGTTAGTACCCCACCTTGCAAGAGTTTGAGCTATCTTTGGGACATGGCCATAGCGATGAAGATCAATCTGATACCATTTTTTGAATTGTTATAGAATTTTTTATCAAATCCCCGCCAGGCAACCGCATCGTTAATTATTAGACCCTCATTTCTATAGATATAGGCGGTTACTGACTCTGCCCAGTCTTCTTGGTCGCCAGTAGTACCATAAATAGTCGCCATGATCCCGCTTCTAATTCCATATTTGAGTTTATTGTCGGCAGTATCAAAATAATTGTAACCATCACTTACAGTGGCATAGTTGATATGATTTTTATCGTCATTTTCTTTGTCCATTACGTGGGCCAGTTCGTGAACAATTGCCCATTTCTTCATCAGATCGGATTTTTGTTCAGTCCAGCCGTTATAGAATTCAACTGTAATATCGGGCCAGTTAGATATCTGAGTTTGAGCAAAAGTAGTATTACGAGACTCCTGGATACGCTTGAACAAAACCTGTTTTTCCGCATTTTTGGTCATAATTTTTTGAATCTCTATGGGTTGCATTCCCCGCCGCTTGCGGCGCAACCTTATTAGGGAAAAGTCCCGTTTGGTCAACAATTGGCTTAATACCCCGTCGCTTGCGGCGGGGTGGCTTTATTTCAAAAATTAAGTTAAAAAATTAATGCGGTTAAACATTAAATTGTAATTGACTATGTCTAATATATACCTTACAATGCGATAAAGTCACTTTCCACTTTGTGACAAACTAGTACCTAGACTAGAATTGAAAGAGTATCAAAAGTTGGATAAAGCCGATGCAATTTAGCGCGAGCCATTACATTCGTAAACTGCCACTTGATTCTGGCTTCCT
>Ga0209512_1002403_pt1 | contig 20004 bp, 25 predicted proteins | sample frozenSSSSmetaG_FD_184142 | JGI IMG/M metagenome (GOLD analysis project Ga0209512, IMG submission 184142) | Glacier valley bacterial and archeal communities from Borup Fiord, Nunavut, Canada, to study Microbial Dark Matter (Phase II) -... | ecosystem: Environmental > Aquatic > Freshwater > Ice >... | reverse complement strand
ACAGACAGGAATGTCTGTATCACGCCTTATTTCGGGATCTCGTTGAGGGTGTACCAGGCGTCCGGGTGGAGGAGGGGGTCGCCTTTTGCGGATTTCAGGGCTTTGGAATCGAGGTAGTGGACGTGACCGCAGACGAGGCGGTCGATTTTCAGGCGAACGAATTTTTGTCGGCGGAGACGGTGGCGGCGGTGGTAACCCAGGGGTCCTTGGCGATTTCCTTGAGCGACGGGTCATCGCCGAGGGTGGATTTGTAAAGCGGGTGGTTCATGCGGTGGCAGAAGGATGGGCGATGGGAAGTGGAAAATCCGGAGGGCCGCTTTTCCGGGAGCGTGTCCGGGTAGATCCGTCCTCCTCATCTCAGCAGACTCCAGCGATGCATTGTTACCATTGATGCGAACCAGGGATTTTGTTCTGGGTCCGCCTGGCCGATGGTGACCTTGGAGGACATCGGGTCGGCCTGGATCCACCGGTTGTTGCCGAAATAGACCATCACATGGCGTCCGTCGGCCGTGACCGCGAGATCACCTCTTGATAGATGGGTGGAATCCAGTTCGCTGAGTTTTCCCCGGATGCCGAGCGGGCGGGTGAAACCGCGGTAGCCTTCGCCCAACGCCTTCGCGCTGGTGTCGAACCACCACTGGCGGGCACACTCGCGGAACGCCGCGCCGTTTGCATTCCGCCAGCCTTCCTCCAACAGCGCATCGCGCAGTGCGAGCCGCGGCAGGCCGGAGCAGTCGATGCCGCGGCGGCTTTCCCCGCCCCAGAGGTAGCGGATTCCCTCCATCCGCCCCATGGCGGCGACGTAGCGGTCGCGCAGGTTTCCCGGGCTGATGGGTTTCGCGGGCAGGCAGAACGGGAGCGCTACGAGCAACGGCAGGACTATCAAAACACTCCGCCGGACTTTCCTACGCCAGCAGAACCACAGCGCCGCGGTCCAGGTGGCCAACAACGACAGCGGCAGTCCGTAGCGCAGCGCCCCGTCATGATAGGGCCACAGGGCCAGAGCAACGAGGCCGGTGAGACCCGCAATCCCGACCAAGCGCAGGAAATGGTAACGCATTCCATTTCGTCGCCCATCCGGCGAGGATTTGCGACAGGGAAAACCCGTTTCACGGAAATTTCACCCAGCCTTCATGGAGCCGGATTCACCTTGGTCCATTCCTCGCGGAGGCGGTGAGATCGTTGGAAATGCAGTCGCCGAAACCGCGGTTGGTGACGGGGAGATCGGGGAAATCCTCTTTGAGATTCGCCCACAGCCGGATGCTCGAGCTGCCGGTGAAAACGATGCCGCCACGTCCGGGGTTCTGCTTCGCGAAGGCGTCGATCTCGCTGGCGAACCGCGCGGGATCCGGGCGCGGAACGGGCCCGGCGGCAAATGTCGAGCCGGTGGCGAGCAGCAGGCTGAGGAAAATGGGCTTCATCGGGATCTTCCTACGCGGCGGGAAGGCAGGAAATTCGCATGGATTTCTGGCAGAAAGGAGCTTTGACGCGGCGGGGTTTCCATGGGCAGACTCTAACCATCGCCATGACCGATCAAGAAGCCCTCGTCGCCCTGAACCTGCTGCCGAAAATCGGGCCGATCCGCGTGCGGCGGCTGCTGGAAGCCTTCGGCGAACCGGCGGCCATCCTCGGCGCGGCGAAGGACCGGCTGATGCGGGTGGACGGCATCGGCGAGGAAACAGCGAAGATCCTCCACGCCTGGCAGGACCACGCGGATCCTCTCGCGGAAATCCGCGAGGCCGCCGAACGCGGGATTTCCATCGTGACGCAGGACGACGAGGACTACCCGGCACCGCTGCGCGAAGCCTACGATCCGCCGCTGCTGCTGTATGTCTGGGGGAAACTGGAAGCGCGGGACAAACACGCCATCAGCGTGGTCGGCTCACGGCGGGCGACGAACTACGGCAAGCAGGCGACGAAAAAGTTTTCCTATCAACTCGCGCAGGCCGGCTTCACGATCATCTCCGGCCTCGCCCGCGGCATCGACACCGCCGCCCACGAGGCCGCCGTGGCAGCGAACGGACGGACCATCGCGGTGATCGGCTCCGGTCTGGCAAAACTCTATCCACCGGAAAACCTCGCCCTCGCGGAAAAAATCGCCTCCGGACATGGCGCGGTGGTTTCGGAATTTTCCCTTCACACCGCGCCGGACAAGCAGACGTTTCCGATGCGCAACCGGATCGTCGCCGCATGGGCGCGGGCGGTGCTGGTGGTGGAGTGCCCGGCGTGGTCCGGCTCGCTGATCACGGCGAATCTCGCGTCGGAGTATGGCAAAACCATTTTCGCCGTGCCCGGTCCGATCGACAAACCGACGTCCGCCGGTTGCAACCAGCTCATCCGTGACGGTGCCACCCTCGTCGCCGATCCCAGCCACCTTCTTGACGATCTGGGAGAACTCCCCTTCGCCCGCACCGCCAGCGCGGCTGAACCTGCGGCGGAAATCCCCGAATTGCCGGAAGAGGAAGCCGCGGTTTTCGCCGTCGTCACCAGCGATGAATCACCGGTGGACCGCATCATCGAGCGCAGCGGCCTGCCCGCACACGTCGTCACCGCGACGTTGATGAAACTGGAAATGCGGCGGCTGGTTAGAGCGTTTCCGGGGTTCCGGTATGCCAGAAGATGAAGAGTGATCCTGACAATGTGTTCCGACTGTCTCAGTCGGAAGCGAAGCCCCGGGTAAATCCCGGCTGAGACAGTCGGGACACGTTGCTTTGAACCCGCCTGAGACAGCCGGGACACATTCTTATTCATTCTGCACGAACGCGCTGCGAAATGCCATGTCTCCGCCCGGCGGGGTAGAGGCGGATGGTGATTCAAACCGCTGATTATCAGCCATGCCGCGCGCCCGCAGCAGTTGGCAAACGTCCTGCAAGGGAAAATGCGTCTCCCCGAATCCCTTCGCGGACACAACCCATCAACCAACCAATTACGACCATGACCAAACTCGAAATGAAAGGCACCTGGAACGAAACCAAGGGCAAGCTGAAACAGAAATACGCCGGGCTCACCGACGACGATCTCCTTTTCGAAGAAGGCAAGGAGGACGAGCTGCTCGGCCGCCTTCAGAAAAAAGTGGGGCAGACGAAGGAGGACCTGCGCAAGGCCATTTCCGAGCTCTGAGCGCGGATTCAAAAAATCAAATCCACCGAAAATCTATGAAAGCAAAATCAAACGACGGCGATCCACACGTGGAACTCCAGCATCTCTTCGTCGATCAGCTCCGCGACATCCTCTGGGCTGAGAAACAACTCGTCAAAGCCCTGCCGAAAATGGCGAAGGCGGCGCGCGACGCGAAACTGAAGGCAGCATTCACCAACCATCTTGGCGAAACGGAAAACCAGGTCGTCCGGCTGGGTAAAATTTTCACCAGCCTCGGTCTCGCGGTGCGCGCCAAGAAATGCCCCGCAATGGAAGGTCTGCTCAAGGAGGCCGACGAACTTGCTGAAGACTATCAGGACTCCAGCGCGCTCGACGCGGCGCTCATCGCCGCTGCCCAAAAAGTGGAGCACTATGAGATCGCCACCTACGGCACGCTCCGCGCCTTTGCCGAATGCCTCGGCCACACCGAAGCGGTGAAGCTCCTGTCAGCCACGCTGCTCGAGGAATCCAAGGCGGACGAGGCCCTCACCGGCATCGCTCTGGCCCAGGTGAACGAAGAAGCGGCGGTCTGAAAAATTCCTGTGGAAAAGAGTGTCAGCTGCACTCATGCGAGAGCACCTGTCGGATGATATCCGGCAGGTGTTTTTTTTGTGAGCGAGGGAGCACGCGTTCAAGGAACGGAGTCAGCCACTCCTTGGGGGAAGAGCGCTTATTTCAAGATGCTCTCCGCTTCCTTGAGCCACGCGTTGTTCCGATAGATCTCGGTTTCGAGAACGAGGGTGGGGGTGATGGCCAGGGCCTCGCCCGAGGGGGCGAAGATGCGGATCTCCACGGTGACGGTGGCGGCGGTGCTTCTGACAGGTGCGATGGCGCAGGCGTTGCCGGACGGGCCGCCGTGATGGAGGTCGCCGGTTTCGGTGAAGTCGCCGTTGCCATTCGCGTCGATCGCCAACAGCTCCTGGGTCGTGGGATCGTAGTATTCGAAGCGGAGCGGCACGGGCGATTTCAGGCGGAAAGGAATACCGTTGGTTTCTCCGAGGGGAACCGCCATTTCGTGAAAAAGGGAAACGGAGCGGAACGGATTCGTTTCGAGCTGGCTGGCATCGAGAACGACCCGCCCGGCGCTTTCGGCGGACCATTGCACGTCCCAGGCGGAGGCAGGGGAATCTGCCAGGCCGCTCTGGCGCCAGACGACGCTCGCTTTTGCGGCGTCGCTTCCTTTTGCGGCGGCCATGGTGACCAAGAGGGCGGATTCGCCTCCGCTCGGAACGGTTTGCGGGACGAGCAGGGTAGCATCGGGTTTTCCGGCGGTGAAACTGACCGCGCCGGCCGCGGAAGCGCCGGGGCCGGTGATCACCCACTGGCCGCGGACACCGGCGGGGTTCGGATTGGCGACGACGAAGCGCGTGTTAGCCGCCATTGCCGGAGCGGCAATGCTGACGACTTCCAACGGCTGGATGCGCAGGCGGGCGGCGAGTGTGGCGGCGGGCGGGGCGGTTCTATCAGGGTTGATGATCGCCTGTTCCTGATCCGGCTGGAGCAAGCGGCGGCGGTATTCCGGGAGGCCGACGGCGAGGCGGCGGGCGAGTTCGAGAGAGGCCTTGGCGGCGTCTTTTTCACTGAGTTTGCCGAGAGCGGTGGCCCGGAAAATTTCCGCGAGCACGCGGCGGGCGGCGGGGAGTTCCTTTTCATACCGGGTGATGAAGGTGTCGAGTTCGGCGAGCGTGGCCCTGGCTCCGTCGATGTCGCCGGACGCGATGCGGGCGTTGATAATGGCGGAGAGCAGGGCGGGCTCGTGGAGGATCAGGCCGAAGGAGTGTTTGAGCCGCAGCGCTTCCTGATAGAGCGGGGTGGCTTCGCCCGGTCGGTCGCGGTCCATCAGATAGCTGGCATATTCGTAGTAGAGGTTCGGCTCGCCGCGCTTGTTGCCCTGGGCGCGCATCTTGGCGAGGAGGGCGATGAATTCGGGATCAAGGTTTGTTTCACCGGACGCGGCGCGGCTCACGAGGCTGTCGCGGTCGGCATAGGCGCTTTCGAGAAACCGGCCGAGGGCGTTTTGTTTTTTCGCATCGGCTTTGAGGGCATCGAGCGCTGCCTGCGAGTGGTGGAGATCGAGTTCCATTTTTGCCAGCAGTCGGGTGGCGCTGTTGACTGAGTTTCCCGCATTGAGGCGCGCGCCGGTTTCGCTGGCTTGCTCCAACAGTTTTTCGGAGGGGCCGTCCCATTGGGAAAGGTTGCGCAGGAGGTTGATCCGGAGGGTGAGGTGGCTGGAACGGACTTCTGAGAGGTCCGGGCCGGAGGTGAGGAGCGCTTTTTGGGCGTCGATGGCTTGTTTTTCGTAGCCGAGGTAGTCGAGGAGCTCGCAGAGGCGGGCGCGGAGTTTGAAGGCGTAGAATTGTTCGAGCTTGGGGATGCGCTGCCAGTCGTCGCCCAGCGCGGCCACGGCCTGCTCCAGCAGGGTGCGGGCTTCGAGGCTGCGTCCGACAAAATCCAGCATGTCCGCCTCGCGCTCGACGAGCCGCCAGCCGTAAGACCGCAGTGCGGGCGGGAGGTTTTTGATTTCCTGGACGGTGACCGAACGTCCGTCGCCGTTTGCAGTGAGTTTTTTACCGCGCAGGGTTTCCGCAGCGGCGCGGTTCGCCTGCCAGGCGGCGCCGATTTTCCCTTCCATGTGCAGGCCGCGCTCCATCAGGCCGAACAACTGCACGCGCCGCAGCGCATCGCCATCCTCCGTTTGATAGTCGATGCCATCGAGCGCGGTGATGACCTCGCGCGAGAACCGCCCGGCCTCGACGCTCCTCTCGTTTTCATACATCAGGTAGGCACCGCACAAACCGGCTGAGGTCGCGTAATCGGCGTTGCCGGCTGCCACGGCGAGGTGGAAACCGCGCTTCATGCCCTCAATCGCCGCCTGTGGATCGGTTTTCTGGATTTCCTTCGCGGCGTAGAACTCGGCTTGATAGGAGCCCTGCCCGGTGGCGGCGGCGAGGGTGAGAAGCGAAACGAAAACCAGTGGAAGAAGTTTCATGCACGAGAATGCGCAGGCTTTTTCCGAAACTGCAACAATTCTGATAGGGTTCACGAAAAATTCACAAACCGGGAAACTCACTTCGCGGCCTTGTATTCCTCCATCAGCTTTGCCGCCTGCGATTCACCTTCCTCCACCGGCAGTCCCGCGGGGATGCCAGGGCGGAGGTGGCGGGTCTTGGTCAGCCAGGCGAGCTTGAGAATCTCACTGCGGCGGCGGAGGATGGCGTAGGCGTCGTTTCCCGGGACGGCGGGCGTGCCGGGTAGTTTCAGGATCGGCCAGAGCTGGCGGGTGACGGACTCCGCGATGAAGCGGTGGCCTTCGTCGCCGGGATGGACGTTGTCGTTGGCGTAGAGGAAGGCGGGGTTCTTCGATTTTTCTGCGGCGACGGCTTTTTTCAGGTCCGGGCGGATGTCGATGACCTGCCAGCCGTCGGCGCGGCGGGAGACGAGCCAGTCGCCGTAGGTGTCGAGCACGGCGTCGTAGCGGTTTGGGTCTGTGGCGGGTTTGTCGGCATTGTGGAGCGGCGGGGTGATGAAAATGATGCGGGCGTGGTGCCGGTCCGCGGCGGTTTTCAGATTTTCGATGCCGTCCTTGTAGGCTTGGAAGCGGGTGGCATCGAGCGGGAGGTAAATGCCGTCGTTCATGCCGTAGCAGGCGAGGATGAGGGTGGGGTGGAAGGCGTTGAGAATGCGTTCGAGCCGTTCATGGAGGCAGGGGCGGGGGAATTTTCCGCCTGCGTGACCCGGCTCGGACAGTCCGGAAACGGTCTCACTGCCGATGCCGAAGTCCACGATTTCCGCATCGCTGAATGGTGGAGTCGCCAACAGCGCGGCCTCGACCCGCGTCGGCCAGCGGCCATCGTATGTGATGCTGTCACCGAGGATCGCAACGCGCTCCGGGCCGGCGGTGGCGGGTTGCAGCAGTGCGAAAAGGGCGGTGATGAGGCGGAGAGCGAGCAGGATTTGGCGGGGCATGGAGGTGGTTTTTGGAAATTTTCCTGCCACCGATACGCGGGGGGCATCGACAAATTTCCCCCTTCTCACCGCCAATTCTTACCAATCCGCTTGCAAATCCCTCCCTCACAAGCCTAGTCCCTCAGCCCACAGCCACTTAACGGCCTGCTTTTACCATGGGAAAAACACTCATCATCGCCGAGAAGCCCAGCGTCATGACCGACCTGGGCAAGGTCCTCACCAAGGTTCTCGGCAAGTTTGAAAAAAACGGTTCCGGCCGCGATGTTTTCTTTGAAAACGACAGCGCCATCATCACTTCCGCCGTCGGCCACCTGGTCGAGCTGCGGATGCCGATGGGACCGAACGGCAAGAAGCTCGCGTGGAATTTCAACGTCCTCCCTGCCATCCCGGACAAGTTCACCCTCGATCCCATCCCGGATTCCGAGGCCCGCCTGAAGCAGGTGCTCAAGCTCGCCAAGCGCAAGGACGTCGATCTCATCATCAATGCTTGCGACGCTGGCCGCGAGGGTGAGCTCATTTTCCGCTACATCATGGAAATCGGCGAAATCACCAAGCCGGTGAAACGCCTCTGGATGCAGTCGATGACCAACGATTCCATCCTCGAAGCGTGGAAAAACCTCCGCCCCGGCGAGTCCATGAAGCCGCTCGCCGATGCCGCGAAGTGCCGGTCCGAGTCGGATTGGCTGGTCGGCCTCAACGCCACCCGCGCGCTCACCTGTTTCAACTCCCGCCACGGCGGATTCAACATCACCGCCGCCGGCCGCGTCCAAACGCCGACGCTCGCCATCCTCGCCCAGCGCGAAGCCGAGATCCGCGCTTTCGTGCCGACGCCGTATTTCGAAGTCCACGCCAATTTCGGCGTCCAAGCCGGCGAATACCTCGGCAAGTGGATCGACGAAAATTGGAAAAAGGACGAAAACGCCCCGCTTTCCAAACCCGAGCGCATCTGGGACCAGCAAACCGCCGAAGCCATTGTCGCCCGCTGCACCGGCAAGACCGGCAAGGTCACTGAGGAAAAAAAGGCAAATACCCAGATTTCCCCGCAGCTCTACGACCTCACCACCCTCCAGCGCGAGGCCCCGTTTTCCGCGAAAGGCACGCTTCAGATTGCCCAGGCGCTCTATGAGAAGCACAAGATGATCACCTACCCGCGGACCGATTCGCGCTACCTTCCGGAAGATTACACCGGAAACGTGCGCGAAACGATGGCCGACATCGGCAACAGCGACCTCGACGTTTCCAAATACGCCAAAGCCGTGCTCTCCGGCTCCGCCGAAAACGGCCCGCGCCTCCACAAGTCCCGCCGCGTGTTCGATTCCAAGAAAGTCTCGGATCACTTTGCCATCATCCCGACTGGGAAATTTTCCAAACTCTCCGAAGCCGAGCAAAAGCTGTATGACATGATCGTCAAGCGCTTCATCGCCGTCTTCTACCCGTCCGCCGAGTTCGAGCAAACCACCCGCCTCACCCGCATCGCCTCTGAAGAAAGGGGCACAGGCGTCTCGCCTGTTCCTTCGGACACCTTCAAAACCGAAGGCCGCGTCCTCATCAAACCCGGCTGGCTCGAAGTTTACGGCCGCCGCCCCGGTGTCGCCGCCGGAAAAGACGAACTCTGCCCCGTCAGCGCCGGCGAACCCGCCAAGGTCGAAGGCATCGAACTCCTCGCCGAGGAAACCAAACCGCCCGCCCGGATGACCGAATCCACGCTCCTCTCCGCCATGGAAGGTGCCGGCAAACTCATCGACGACGAAGCCCTCCGCGAAGCCATGGCCGAGCGCGGCCTCGGCACTCCCGCCACCCGCGCCGCCACCATCGAAGGCCTCATCGCCCAGAAATACCTCGCCCGCGAAGGCCGCGAACTCCACGTCTCCGGCAGCGGCATGCGTCTCATCGACCTCGTCCGCGAGATGGAAATTGAAGGCCTCTACTCGCCGAAACTCACCGGCGATTGGGAATTCAAACTCCGCCAGATGGAGCAGGGCCACCTCCAGCGCAGCGATTTCATGAAGGAGATCATCTCCTACACCAACGAAATCTGCACCAAAGCCCGCCATGCCGCCGATCTCGCAAAAAGCGAAGTCTTCCCCGACCTCAAGGTCGCCTGCCCGATCTGCGGTGCCCAAAACCTCAAGCAGACCGAGGCCACCTACGAGTGCCGCGAGCCCGAATGCAAATTCAAGGCCAAGAAGCACATCGCTGGCCGCCTGCTCACCGAGGAGGAAGCCATCCAGCTCTTCACCACCAAACACGTCGGCCCGCTCACCGGCTTCAAATCGAAGTTCAACAAACCCTTCGACGCCGCCCTCGAACTCGACGCGAAATTCAAAATCAACTTCGTCTTCGAAGGTGACGACCGCGATGGCCCGCCCGAACTCACCGAGGAACAACTCATCGGCGAGGCGAAAACGGAAGAAGGCAAAACCTACAAAGTTTACGCCACCGACAAAGCCTATCACGTCCCCGAGGTCATCACCAAAAAGGACCCGCACGGCATCCGCATCGGCAAGTCCATCCTCCAGTGCGAAATCCCGCAGGACCAGATCCTCAAGCTCATCAGCACCGGCAAGACCGACGTCCTCAAAGGCTTCGTCTCCAACCGCACCAAGCGCAAGTTCGACGCCCACCTCACCTTCGACCTCAAGGACGGCAAGATCGGCTTCGACTTCCCCCCCCGCCCCGCGAAAAAAGCCGCCGCCAAGAAGACAGCCAAGACCACCGAGGCGTAAAAAAGTAGTTCAGGACTTCAGGCCGTTCTTCAATTCGCACGCAGTCCCGCTTTCAAGCGGTCTTCATCCCACGAAGAGTCTCGCTCTATCAAAAGAACCCGCTCTCGATCCCATCGGGCGCGGGTTTCTGCTTGTGGGAGACCAACGGATGAAACCTCTCGCACAAAACATGCGAAGCTGCTATTGGATCGCTCTTCGAGATTACCCCATGAAACTTTCATCGATCTCTTTGATTTTCCTGCTAGTCACTGGCTGTGCGGGCCACCTTGGCAAGGTTGCCGACCAGCCATTATCACTGTCGCAAGAACGCCTCAGAATCCAACAGTTATCGGCGCTCAAACGATTCAACCAATTCCTCACCGCCGACGGAGCCGTCCTTTTCGAATCGTGGAACGGGACACGAAGAGGGGTGGACTGCGATTTTCGCATCAATTTCCAACCTTACAACAAGATGGTTTTGGAAGAAGATGGAATCGGGCCGATGACTTTTCGTGGAACCTACGAAATCCGTCACGACGGTCGGCTGAAAATCTTTGTTCCGTCGTATCGAAATGGTTGGCCGGTCATGGTCTTGAAAATGGAAGAGAACATCTTGAATCTCTCCCGGGAAGATGGGGTCACTTACTTCGGGACTGAAGCTCATCCGGATCCCGGGTTCTGGCCCTTTGTCTGCAAGAACGGCACGAACCATCATCTTGACCAAAACTAGGCCGCCAGGAATTTCGCAATCCGCGTCATTGCCGCCCCGGATCCCTCATGATACCTTCATTTCATGAGCACGATCACGCTGGAGCTTGAAGAGCACCTCGCCGCCACCTTGGCGAGAGCTGCGGAAGCAAGCCACAAACCCCTTTCCGTTTGGGCAGTGGAACGATTGGAAGCCGCCGCATCCGAAGCTCTTGCCACCAGCAACGGCTACCCGTCCGGCTACTGGAAATTGTTCGGCTCCATGGATGACAACTCCGGATTGGAAGCCCCGGACCGTGGACCCGTTCGCAGAATCAGCAGCTTCGATGACGCGTGAGGCCATGGTTTGGTTTCTCGACACCAACATCGTGATTTTCTGCCTGCGGGGAAAATCTCCCGCCGCCATGCGCAAAATCATGAGCACTACGGCAGCTTCGATCAAAGTACCGTTTCAAGTGAAGGCCGAGCTGCTCCACGGCGCAGCCAAAAGCAACAAACCCGCCGAAGGTCGCCAGTCCGTATTGGGCTTCATCTCGCCGTTTCAAGTGATCACGCCAAATGACGAGATCCTGGAAAAATATGGGGCCACAAGATTGGACCTCGAAAAAACCGGAATGATCATCAGCGAAGCCGACCTATGGATCGCCGCCACCGCCCTTGCCAGCGGAGGAACCATGGTCACCAACAACACGAGGGAATTCACCCGAGTCCTTGGCTTGACCGTGGAAGACTGGACCAAGTCCGAGGCGTCTTGAATTCCCCCGTCTTGCCATCTGCTAGTGGGCTTGCTTCACTCCGCCAAGTCCATTCTCCAGTGCGAAATCCCGCAGGACCAGATCCTCAAGCTCATCAGCACCGGGAAGACCGACGTCCTCAAAGGCTTCGTCTCCAACCGCACCAAGCGCAAGTTCGACGCCCACCTCACCTGCGACCTCAAGGACGGCAAAATCGGCTTCGACTTCCCCCCCCCGCCCCGCGAAAAAAGCCGCCGCCAAGAAAACGGCCAAGACCACCGAGGCCTGACAACGTGTCCCGGCTGTCTCAGCCGGATCTTTGCGAAAAAGAGGCATTGCAATCAAAGATTGCCCGTCATCACATTCCGTATATACTCCCCACATGAAGACCAAAGTTTTCAAGTCGGGAAACTCCCTGGCTGTCCGCCTCCCCAAGGAACTCGAACTCCCCTGCGGAGAAGTCTCGATCCGGCGTGACGGCCGAATGATCGTCATCGAAGAGCTCACTCCTTCCGGTTGGCCCGAAGGATTTTTCGAAGACATCCTGATTTCCCGCGATGACTTCGGCCGCGAACCGATCCACTACGAGGAAAAATCCCTGTGAGACGGCTCCTCGACACCAACGTCTGCATCGACGTTCTCCGCGGGCGTCCGGAAGTCGTGAAACGGTTCCGCGAACATTCGCCAGGCGACCTCTGCATCTCGGCCATCACCGCCTTCGAGCTGATCCAAGGAGCCGCACGCGCGCCAGAACCCTATCGAGAGATTGAACGGGAAAAGGTGAACACCTTCCTCGCCCCCATGATCACGGTCCCGTTCGATGGCAAATGCGGCCAACTCGCTGGCGAAATCAACGCCGGTCTTCTCAACACCGGAACACCTGTTGGAGTGATGGACGTCTTCCTCGCCGCAACAGCCCTGGCAATGGACGTCCCGGTCGTGACCAGCAATGTCAGGGACTTTTCCAAAATCAGAGGCCTTGAGGTGATCGACTGGCGCGCCAGCAAAGCCTGACGCCGGAACCGCCCGGTTCCCTCCTCCTAATTTCGCAATCCGCATCAGCACCGCCGCCGCCCCATCAAGCTAACCAGCTCCACGCACGGGACGTCAATGAGATGAATTTCGGCCGTTTATCCTCCACTCCCTCCGCGCTTCGTTTTTCATGAACCTCCCCCATTGCCCCACTCATCGCAGGTTTTTCCGGTTTTGCCAGCGGGATACGATGGGCTTGAAAATGCTAAAACTCCTCAAAATTGCTGAAATCCCCAGCCGGGGCTCCATGGGCCAGGACGGCAAAAACCACCTAATCCCTGCTCTCATGCCCATGAACGGCCAGGCGTGGGTTGGGTGGGCTGGAGCCCAAAAATAGACCTTCATTTTCGCCAATCCGTGATACCCTCCCGCCATGATCAGCACCTTCGATGAGATCCGTGACGCCGTGCTCCATCTCCCGAAGGGCGATCAGATGCGGCTGCTTTCACTGGTCGCTCTGGAAGTGGCGGATGCCCATCCCGGCATTGATTCCCAGCCGGACGTCTGCGGTGGCTCGGCCCGCATCATCCGCACGCGCATCCCCATCTGGTTGCTCGAAGCACTCCGCCGCAACGGCCGCAGCGAAGCCGAATTTCTCGCCGATTACCCCACCCTGACGGCTGAGGATCTTGCCAATGCCTGGAACTACGCCAGAAGCCACCGTGAGGAAATGGACCGGGAAATTGCCGCCAACGGAGACGACTCATGACCGCCCGGCTCTATTCCAACGAAAACTTCCCTCTCCCGGTTGTCATCGCCCTGCGCGCATTGGGTCACGACGTGCTCACTTCATTCGATGCCGGCAAGGCGAACGACGCCATCCCCGATGACGAAGTCCTGTGCTTTGCGACAGCAAACGAACGCGCCGTCCTCACCCATAACCGCCAAGATTTCATCCGCCTCCATCGCCACCATCCGGATCATGCCGGCATCCTCGTCTGCACCGCCGATGCGGATTTCCCGGCGCTTGCCGCCCGCATCCACGCGCAAATCCAATCCATGGACTCGCTCCACGGCCAACTGCTCAGGATCAACTGCGGCGGATGACTCCGCCATGCCCCGTCCAACGTGATCCACCTGCCGCATGTCCATGACATGAAGCGGCAGGACAGTTTCTTCGAAAAAATGCTGCCATTCGGCCACGGTCATCGTTAGGCATGCACCCGTGCATCCGGTTGAAACCTACCTCAAAGGCCTCCACGCCTCCCTCGGCGCGGGAACGAAACCTCCGGCTATCCCGCCCTCTCGAATCTCCTCAATGCCATCGGGGAAACGCTGAAACCCAAAATCACCGCCGTCATCCACCCGGCCAACAACGGCGCGGGCATCCCGGATGGCGGGCTCTTCTCCTCTTCGGAACTGAAAAAGCACGGCCACGAGGCCAACACCCTTTTCGGAACACTCAAACCCGAGCGCGGCGTCATCGAAGTCAAGCCACTCGACAAGGACCTTTCCTCCTTCGAGTCCAGCGACCAGGTCCGCACCTATCTGGAAAACTACGGCCAGATCCTCCTCACCAACTACCGCTCCTACGCCATCTGGTCGACGGTCGGCGGCAAGCCCGTCCGCGGCGAGCACTACCACTTCGCCGCCAGCGAAACCGAATTCTGGTCCAAAGCCCACGCCCTCCGCGCCGATCCCAAGCACCCAGAATACGAACGCCTCTGGCAGTTCCTCCGCCGTGCCCTGCTCAGCAATGCCCGCATCGCCACCCCGCAGGACCTCGCCGCCTATCTCGCCAGCTATGCCCGCGAAGCCCGCGCCCGCATCGAGATCGCCCCCATGGGCACGCTCGAACCGGTGAAAAAAGCCCTCAGCGAGGCGCTCGGCATCCACTTCGAGGGCGAAAAAGGCACCCACTTTTTCCAATCCACCCTCATCCAAACGCTCTTCTACGGCATATTCTCCGCCTGGGTCCTCTGGCACGAGGAGCATCCGAAACCCGGCGACCGCTTCCAGTGGCGGCTCTCCGCCCAACACCTCGGCCTGCCCATCCTCCGCACCCTATTCATCCAGCTCACCGATAGCCGGAAAATCCGCGCCCTCAATCTGGAGGAAGTCCTCGACTGGACCGAGGAATGCCTCGCACGCGTGGACCGCACCAGCTTCTTCGCCCGTTACGACATGGGCGATGCCGTCCAGTATTTCTACGAACCCTTCCTCGCCGACTTCGATCCCGAGCTCAGCAAAGACTTCGGCGTCTGGTACACCCCGCCGGAAATGTTCCGCTATATGGTCGGCAGCGTCGATCAGGCCCTGCGGGAAAATTCAATTTCAGATGAGACTACTGGACAGATGCGGGCATGTGGTGCCAGCATTTGCCATGCGTTCGCTTGAACTATTTTCGGGAGCTGGTGGCCTTGCATTAGGTCTTGAAGCGGCGGGCTTCGACAATATTGCGCTTTTCGAGCGCAATAAAGATGCTTGCGTCACCCTACGGAACAATCGCCCAGCGTGGAACGTAGGAGAGGGGGACGTTAGGGATGTCGATTACAGCAAATTTAAAAATGTGGATCTTGTAGCTGGGGGGCCTCCTTGCCAGCCATTTTCAATGGGCGGCAAAGCGCGAGGAAGCGATGATCGAAGGGATCTCTTCCCTGAGGCCGCCCGCGCTGTAAGAGAGTTGAAGCCTTCCGCATTTATTTTTGAAAACGTCCGGGGCCTCTTAAGGCCGGCGTTTGCAGGCTACGTAGAATTTATCCGACTTCAGCTACGCTTTCCGGATTTTCCAATATCTCTCAATGCCGATTGGGAGACAAATTGGAGACGTCTTCAGCGTTTCGCTAACTCGGCCGCTTCAAAATTCGCCACGGAATATGAAGTGTCGGTCAATCTGGTGGACGCAGCAAATTATGGAGTTCCGCAACGAAGGCATAGGGTTTTTATTGTGGGCTTCCGTAAAAATCTAAATCTTGGATGGAGCATGCCTCCAATTACCCACACCAAAGAGGCGTTGGAACACGCTAAGCAATTCAGTCAAACTTATTGGAGTGATCACGGGCTTAAGTCCAAGAAAAGTTTTAAATCCGTACAACCGGAAGAGGATTTGTTTGGCGCGGCGTCACGCTGGAGGACCGTTAGGGATGCCATTGCTAGTCTAAACGAATCCTCCTGTAAGATTGCTTGGACCAACCACAAAAGACAGCCAGGAGCGCGGTCTTATCCGGGACACACTGGCAGCCCTATGGATGAGCCCGCGAAGGCCCTAAAAGCAGGGGATCACGGTGTTCCTGGTGGAGAGAACATGCTTAGAGCCCTGGACGGCACTGTCCGTTATTTCACCGTAAGGGAAGCGGCAAGAATTCAAACATTCCCCGACGATTGGTTCTTCCCGGTTTCTTGGACCGAGAGCATGCGTCAACTCGGTAACGCCGTCCCCGTCGAATTGGCGCGTATCGTCGCCGCCTCAATTGCATCCAAAATCCGTTCGCATGTCAGAAGCAAAAACTTACAATCCACTTGATCGAAAACACTTGGGCGAAAGCATTGTTGGTGCTCTGCTCGACACGGAAATCATTCAGTTGAAAGGATTGCACAAATTCTTAGGAGCGGGAATTTACGCAATCTATTATACCGGTTCAAACCAGCTTTATGCTCCCTTGGCAAAACTTAACCAAGGCCGTGCCACTCACCCAATTTATGTGGGCAAGGCAGTGCCAAAAGGGGGTAGAAAGGGTGCACAAGATTCCTCGATTGCCAGCACAGCACTTTACAGCCGTCTCGGTGAACACGCCGATTCGATTCGGGCGTGTGGTGACTTCAAGATAGAAGATTTCACGTGTAGATACTTGGCAGTTGAAGACATTTGGATAGGGCTGGGAGAATCGCTTCTTATCCAAACGTTCCGGCCTGTTTGGAATCACGTGGTGGACGGCTTTGGCAATCACGATCCAGGTGGGGGTCGCTACGAAGGCAGGAAGCCTTTGTGGGATGAATTGCATCCAGGACGGGCGTGGGCAGCGCGGTGCAAGAAGGCTCCCAAATTGAGCTTCGAGGAAATTGTTGCAGCAGTAGAAGAAGCATTGGGAAAGCTGCCGGTTTCGGACGAATAAATTCTGCCGCCAGCTCGCCGCCCTGCTCGATCCCGAAACACCCGTCCCCGGCGTCACCGATCTCAAAGTCCGGGAAGATCTCAAAGGCCTCGGCGAACTGACTGTAAGGAGTGGGGACCTTTCTGTCCCCAGCGAAGCCCAAGCCACGAAACCAAAGAATGCGGACAATAAGGTCCGCACTCCGCAATCCCCCGACCTCGCCATCGCCGCCCGCTGGGGATACGCCGGACAAGGCGGCGTCACCATGCCCGGCCCCGGCAAAACCACCTCCGGCACCCGTGGCGAAGGCTTCCTCGACATCCACCTCAACGCCACCACCCGTTGGAAAGACGTCCCCGAACCTGTCTGGCTATACACCCTCGGCGGCTACCAAGTGCTCAAAAAGTGGCTCAGCTACCGCGAGTCCGCCCTGCTAGGCCGCCCCCTCACCAGCGACGAAGCCCAGCAGTTCACCCACCACGTCCGCCGCATCGCCAGCATCCTCGCGCTGCACGAGGCGCTGGATGCACATTACAGGGCGAGTGTGGCCGCCCTTTCCCATCCCCAGGAAGACTAATAAATGAGGCGAGTTTCCGATTTCAACAAGTCGAGGGGAGTGTGTTGAAATGAAGCAACTGGCCCGATTCCCCTACTTCTTTGCCCAAACGCAAATTCAGGTTTTCCGGCTTCTCCAACCCCTCCAGCCCGCGAGATCTCGGGCTACGGCAGATCGAATTCCGCCCAGACGGCGGCGTGGTCGCTGGCCGAGTTGGAGTCACCGGTCACCGTCGCGAGCGGCGGAAACTTGTCCCGCGTTTTTTTCGTGGTGGCCCAGATGCCCCGGCGCTCGATTTTGACCTCTTTCAGAAACGGCCAGAGCGCGTCGGACACCAGCAAGTAGTCGATCTGGTCGTTTTTGCTCGGCACCGCGTCGTCGCGGTGCGTCCACCGCGCCTCGCCGGCGGGCAGCTTGTCGAAGGCATTGCGCAAACCTGCCCGCTTCAGCAACGGGGCGAGTGAATCGGAATCCGGCAGCTCGTTGAAATCGCCCGCGACGACGACCCACTGTTTCGCAAGGTCGAAGCGGTTCAGAATCTCCGCCACCCGCTCCGACTGACGCTTCCGCTTCGCGTCGTTGTCCACCTTCGCGCCGAAGCCGCGGCTCTTGAAATGGTTGCACAGCACCCACAGCTTGCGATTTTTGGGCAGTTCGATTTGAAACTCCGCGCAATCCCGGCTGAACACCGGCCGCTTGGTCATCGCGTCCGGATCGTCCACGTGGCTGCGCATGTCCGCGATCTGGAACCGGCTCATCACTCCCACGTCGATGCCGCGATCATCGTTCCCATCGATCAGCATCGCATGCGGATAAGGCGCGGCCTTGAGGATCGTGTCGTTGAATTCGCGCAACACCGGCCGGCTCTCCACTTCCACCAGGCACAGCACGTCCGCCTTCACCTCGCTGATGATCCGCCCCGTGTTCTCGATGGCGGGCGCCTGGATCAACTCCCGCCGCCACTCGATCCAGCCCATCCAGTCTCCCCGCCCGTCGGCGGCGATCTTCCCGTTCGACACCAGCCGCCGCCGTGTCTCCTGGAGGAAAAACGGCCCGCTCTCCCCGAGTGCCTTGTGTTTTTTCAGAAGCTCCAGCATCCGCGCCTTGTCCGCATCGCTGTAAATGGGCTGGTCGATGAGCTTCTGCACCGAGGCCACATCCGCCAGCACCTCGGCTGTCTTCGCGGAATCATCGCCGCTCAAGGCCCGTGCGCGGCTGAACAGGTTCTCGACGTTGTAGGTGGCGATTCTCATGAGGTGGTGGCGGTTGTTGATCGGTTTTGGAAAATTGGTTTGTCAGTCCTCTTGCGGCGGCTCTGGCCACGCGGCGTGATCTTCCACGGTGGAGGTGGCCATGGCGCCCGCAGCTTTTGCCAGCCAATCCTCTCCAACCTCCTGCTCCAGTTGGTCTAAGGCCGCGCTGAGATCCCTGGGTCTCCTGCTTCCGAGGTGGATGTTTGCGGTTTCCCAGCCCATCGCCTGAAACAAGTCAGGTTCGAGCTTTGCTCGCCCGTCTTCCGGCAGGTCCTTTAGCTCGATCTTCACGGCGTCCGGCACCAGTTGGCGCAGCATCCACCGGTCGTGGGTTTGAAAATACGGATCCGGATCCCGGATGGCACGCTGGAGCAGAGAGGCTGTCTGCGAGAACATCGCGGGCCTGTTCTCAAACCAGTAAAGCGCGGAAGGTACCAGCGACTTCACCTCCCGCGCCGCACGTTCGGCGCCATCGCCCTGCACCGCCGTGAACCGCCGCCTGCCAAGACTGCCGAGTCCGCCCGGCTTCTTCTGCTTCCGGTACTCCAATTTCGCACCCGGTGGGAACCCGGCCCGGAACATTTCCATGACTTCCGGTTCCAGTTCATTGGCGCTGATCACGGGAGAATCCTGCGCATTCAGCTTCTTTTTCCAGAATTCCTTTGGATCTTCAGGAGCTCCGGGCGGAAGGCCGAATGGCAAGTCACGGCCGCTACTTCCCAGCAGGATCGGCGCGCCCCCGGCTTTGAGGCACGCGCGATAACCTATGAGTAGAAGCACGGGAATCGCCTCAATTTTCGTGACAAGATGGTGTTCCTCTGCCGCCAGTGTGGCGCTCGCCGCGAGCCTCACAAGGTCGCTTGTGAAAGGCATATCGCATGCCTCGTCGAAGTCATTCATCCCCCAGACGAGTCGCTCCCGCGAATCGAGCCAAGTGCCGAAGTTCTCCACATGCAAATCACCCACGGCGAGGAGCACGTCCTGGTCCCGCTTCGCAAGCTGAGGGCACACCTCCGGCCACTGTTCAACCCACCGGTAGAACGTCGCCCGCAGGAAGGGAAACGGTCCCTCCGCCATCTTCCGGTGCTTCTTCGTGAGCGACTTCTCGGAAACATCCGTCTGCTGCCGCATCCAGGACTCGTAGGCGTCAGTGGATTCTATAATGGTGCGCATGGGGTGCTAGGTTAAGAGACGGTTTGGAGCAACTGAACGTGCGTAAAAGCGGAAGGCGTGTCTTCAAGTGTTGGTTCGGCCGCTGCAGTGGTAGCAATATTCAAAACCACTGCTCGCCGGAAAAGGCTTTGGACATCGAAGGAGAAGAATCGAGGTGACATGGTGCAAAGCGCTTTGAGGGGCACTCAGTTGGAGTTCCCATTATTGAGCCACGCCTTGAATTTTTTAGCCTCCTCGCCAACCCCGAATTGAATTTCGGCTAGTGAATCTGCCAGCGTCGTAAGTTCCGCACGATTCTGCGGGTCACGTTTAGTTACGCTCCGACTCATGTCACGAAGCGTGACGACCACATTCTCCAGTCCACGCCGCAGCAAAATCGCTTTTTCCCGTTCTTCCGCACTTAAGTTGTCCAGATTTAAGGCGGTATACTCCATCACCTTTTTATTCGCAGTGATCATGAGAGCCTTGACCAGCGCAGGGTTTGTTCTGTCCTTCCCATTAGTGAGGACATCGTAAGCAATTCCCCGTTTGGTGCCGTCCGGTGTCGCCGATCACCCAAAGTGCACCACCTGATAATCACGTGTTAGGATTCAAAGTGCACCACTTGCGGATGTAGAACCGCTTCCCTCAGGGCACAGCCAATGTGCTTGGATCGGGGAGCATGTCCAACATCCTCGAAGTGCCCCAACAACAAGCCATTCAAGCCCT
>Ga0209512_1002402_pt1 | contig 20005 bp, 14 predicted proteins | sample frozenSSSSmetaG_FD_184142 | JGI IMG/M metagenome (GOLD analysis project Ga0209512, IMG submission 184142) | Glacier valley bacterial and archeal communities from Borup Fiord, Nunavut, Canada, to study Microbial Dark Matter (Phase II) -... | ecosystem: Environmental > Aquatic > Freshwater > Ice >... | reverse complement strand
CAATTCGCTCATGGATTATGCGCTGGCTATTCACACAGGCCGCAGATTATACCGCACATGGATTGAACCGGGCAATAAACTATCGATTTACGATGTTGCTGAGAAAAGGGGAATCTATCAGGCCACTGATAAACTTCCTCACCACGTAAAGTATGACATCACTGATGCTTATGGCAATGCAACTTCCCTGGCGTTTACCATACAATCAAAAGAAGTTTCATTAACACGTGCTGAACCCAAGGGCGAACAATTTAAATACAACCGCAATAACCATATCAGGAAAGATGACCTTGAATTTCATATTCCCGAAGGCGCTTTATATGAAGATATGGATTTTCAGTACTTAATGAAACCAGGAAATGCGAAATTTTATTCACCCATTTATCAACTACACAATTCTTCTGTACCGCTGCATTTTGCCTGTCTGCTAAGAATCAAAGCAGTGAACTTGCCGGCGAACCTGCAATCGAAGGTAATGCTTGCCCAGGTTGACCCCACTTCAGGCCGCATCTATTCGGCAACCGGAAAGTTTGTGGATGGCTGGGTGGAAGGTAATATTCGCGTACTGGGAAATTATACACTGGCGGTTGATATATTAGGGCCTAAAATTATTCCGCTCAGCATTGTAAACAATAAGACTTTAAAGGATGTTAACAAACTGAGATTCACAATTACCGATAATATTTCCGGAATAGATAGTGTTCGTGGCACCATTGATGGTCAATGGGTGCTGTTTGAATATGATCTCAAAAACAATTTAATCAGCTATACGTTTGATAAAAAAAGGTTTCAATTTGGCCAAAATCATGATTTGAACCTGGAAGCCACCGATTTTAAGGGCAATACAAGTACTTACAAAGCTAACTTTTACAAATAATGCAAACGTACACAAGCATAGGTTCTATGTCGGGCACCTCCCTGGACGGTCTTGATCTGGTTGCTTGCCGTTTTACCTTCGACAAAAAGTGGAGCTATGAGATCCTGAAAGCTGTGAACGTTTCATATTCACATAAATGGGTGAATAAACTTTCAGATATTTCTGAGCTCACGGTACTTGATTTTGTCTTTCTTCACAATGAATATGGAAAATTTACAGGCAAACGAATCGCTGACTTTTGTGCCGATCTGCCTGAGAAACCAACTCTCATAGCATCTCATGGACATACTATTTTTCATCAGCCCACGATGAATTTGACTTTTCAAATTGGCAATGGCGCCTTAATTGCTGCTGCCACTGGCATTCAGACCATCTGCGATTTCAGAACGCTGGATGTAGCCCTGGGTGGACAAGGGGCGCCCCTTGTCCCCATTGGCGATGAACTACTGTTTGACGAATATGAATTTTGCCTGAACCTGGGGGGCATTGCCAATATATCGTATCGTGAAGAGGGCGAAAGAAAAGCTTTTGATATTTGTCCGGCCAACATGGCTTTTAACCATTTTACCAAAGAAATGGATTACGAGTACGATCTCAACGGAAGTATGGGAAGATTGGGATCTGTGCAACCAGAATTGCTAAACTTATTGAATTCATTGGATTACTACAAGCAGGAAGGGCCTAAATCAATGGGAATGGAGTGGGTCGAAACTGAATTTCTGCCTTTGATTTATTCGTTTCAACTGACGACTGCCGATATTCTCAGAACCCTTTATGAACACGTCTCTGACCAGCTTACCCTGGCAATCGACCCCTATCCAAAAGGGCAGGTACTGATTACAGGCGGAGGCACTCACAATGTTTTCCTGATTGAACTGTTCAGCGAAAAAACAAAACACAAGACAATAGTACCTTCCCAGCAGATTATTGATTTCAAGGAAGCCATCATCTTTGCATTCCTTGGAGTGCTCAGGTTCCGAAACGAAATCAATTGCCTCAAATCAGTTACCGGAGCCGACCACGATAACTGCGGCGGAGTTATTTACTTGCCTTGATTTGGGCCCCGCGATTTGCAATCGCGGTAGGATCATCCAATCGAGGAGGGTTTAACTTCAAAAAGCTTAAAGTTGAAGATTTATAATGCTTATATAAAAAAGCGACTGCAAATCGCTTGACCCTAAGCTCATTCAAATTTAGATATATGCTCTAATGCCGATGGTGCAGATTTGCATATATATAAGAGTTGGTAATTTATTTTGACAGCCTGTCAACGTAATCCATCAATTCATCACCTGTAAACGTTTTGGTGGGTAAAGCAGCCATATTATCAAGCAAGTATTTTTCATTTGAAGGATACAGAGTCAAAAATCAGTTTCATCCATTTCAGTGGAAACTTTGATAATCAGTTTTTTATCCTGAAACAGTTTTCTTTATAGATTCAATCCATCAACTATCCAGTTCATCTGCTTTTATTTTATAAATCTATTTGTATTCTCATTTCTAATTTTAATTTCTTGAAAATTTCATACTTTAAAGGACCAATGATTTTATTATTACTTTTATTAATTATGTAATAATTTTCATCATTCGCTACCATTTTCATGATATACTTGTCATGATTCATGATATTTGTAATAAACTCTTCCATTTGGATTGTATCGTTTTTATTACTAAAACTATCTGAATAACTCTCTTCAAGAAAAACGAAATCTTTATCATACTTAAAATAAGTATTTGGTAAAAACAGCATAGTCTCAAGTAAAGATTTTGTTTGCAAAAAATTAAATTTTTGCTTGACTAATATATATGTTGAATCATATTTATAACTGATTATATCTGGAAAAATTATTGGGACTTTGCAATTGCTTTTATATACATAAATACCATTTCCTCCAAAACTAGTTACATCAAAAGTGATTTCTTGAAATGGGATGTAATAATAACCTTGCCCGAGATTGATCTTTCTTTCGTCGTTTCTACCAAAAATAAATAAAAGAATTATAACGATGGCAATGGTGGGTATTAATATGTACAAAATCTTCTTCATCCGTATATATTATACATTAATGAAACGTGTAACCGCTCAAACCCCTTTAATTGCTCTTCTGAAATTTCATTATGCGTAAAACTTAGAAAATTATACAATATATTTAACCCTTGATGCTGAACAATATCTAAATACTTGAATAATATCATGGTTATCTCTCTACAGGAAGCTTAACTTTCCAGAGAAATTAAAACTAACTATATAAAATTCGATCCAGCTTCAAATATTCAGCATCTAAAACAATTGACGAGTTTGAAGGGGTCAATCATTCGATCACAGATTCGACATACACATTTTTACAGGATGACACCTTAGTTGAGTACCTGCAAATCACTCCGTCAGTCTTCATGCAAAAGTATTATATTTGCCGGCTGTAAATATAAAATTGAAAAAATGAAAGCATACGTATTTCCGGGACAGGGTGCCCAATTCCCAGGAATGGGCAAAGATCTTTACGAAAAATCGCCGCTGGCAAAAGAGTTGTTCGAAAAAGCCAACGTAATCTTAGGTTTTAATATTACCAACATCATGTTTGATGGCACCGAGGAAGACCTCAGACAAACAAAAGTTACACAACCTGCCATTTTTCTGCATTCGGTATTGCTGGCCAAGACATTGGATAATTTCAAGCCTGAAATGGTGGCAGGACATTCCCTGGGTGAATTTTCTGCCCTGGTTGCCAACGGTGCATTGAGCTTTGAAGATGGGCTGCGCCTTGTTTCAAAACGTGCACAGGCCATGCAGAAAGCCTGTGAAGCCGAACCATCAACCATGGCCGCCATTGTTGGTTTGGATGATGAAGTTGTGGAAGAAGTTTGTAATTCGATCAACGAAATAGTAGTTCCTGCAAATTATAACTGCCCCGGCCAACTGGTCATCTCAGGTTCGATAACCGGCATCGACAAGGCCTGCGAAGCATTGACTGCACGAGGAGCCAAACGAGCTATCAAACTCGCTGTTGGCGGTGCCTTTCACTCACCCCTTATGGAACCTGCACGCGAAGAACTGGCTGCTGCCATTGAAGCAACTCCCTTTTCAACTCCTGTTTGCCCGATTTATCAGAATGTAAATGCGGCTCCAACGTCAGATCCTGAAGTCATCAAGCAAAACCTGATCGCTCAATTAACCGCTCCTGTAAGATGGACCCAGACCGCCAAAAATATGATTGCCGACGGCGCTACCCTATTTACCGAAATTGGTCCCGGCAAGGTACTACAGGGATTGATCAAAAAAGTAGATAAAATGGCTGAGGTAGCCGGTGTCAATAGCTTTGAATAGATTCTCAAATATAGATTTAAGACTCAAGATATTAGATATTAGATTTAAGACTTAGGAAATTAGACTTAAGACTGCCGGCAATTTGCTGGCAGTCTTTTTTTGTCCCCTACTCTATTTATCTGGGATAGCTTTAGTTTGAATTACTGTCTTATCTTTGTCTTACCTCTGTTTTACCATTGTTTTATTAAATTCAAAGATAATACATATCAAATATAAATATAATACATATATAATACGTATTAATACAGTATATATACGGAATATATACGGAATATATTACAATTATATAAGAATTTAATAAAACAATGATAAAATAGAGGTAAGACAGATGTAAAACAATTGTAGTGACTTCATCAAAACTGAGAATGGAGATAGTTTGAGGTTTGAGGAACTGAAGGAAAACGTGTGCAGTTTGTAAACAACTAATTTATAAGGATTTAAATAATATTTATTCGATTAATTAATGTGCCGTCAAAATAAAATTGCATCAATTATGATCCACTAAATTCTAAAAAGCTTTACTTTGAAAAAAAAACATATGGAACCATCAAATATTCAAGATAGGAAACTAAACATCATTGAAAAATTGATCCTTCTTAATGATGAAGATTTGGTTAAACAAATGGAAGAGTTAATTGACACATCCGTTAAAAGACCTCAGCTAAAAAGGTTTACGAAACAAGAATTGATTGACAAAGCAAGAATTTCAAATATGAATATTGAAAAAGGAGAAGTTTTCACACAAGAGGAATCAGAAAAGTTATCTCAAAGTTGGTAATCAATGAAAGTAATCTGGACAAAATACGCTTTAGAATCGCTTTCAGAAATATATAAATACTACAAGCAAAATGCTAATGTCAACGTAGCACGTAAAATCAGGGATCAACTATTTTATTCAACAAAACAATTAGAGAAATTTCCATTATCTGGACCAATAGAAGAATTTTTTATCAGGTTGGATGAGGAACACAGAATTATTACCAAAGGCAATTACAAGATATTTATAAAATTCTGAATTTTAATATCTATATTACAGATGTTTTTGACACACGCCAAAATCCAGAAGAATTAAAGATTAGAAATAAATAAAAATCTGCCTACCCCAGCTTCATCATCACCCATGCCATATTTTCACCCAGCGTACGCATGGTTTGGAGGCCTTCGGTATCGTTTAGTACATCACCAGGAGCAGGGTCAAAGGCTAAATTTCAGTAACTTGATCGGGGAATGATCATCTGGTTGATCAGTAAGAAGTACCGTTTCACTTTCAGTATAAAAAATCAGCTCCAGGTTCTTTGTCTATTATCTTATGTCTATAAATCTATTATCTCACTGATTAAACACATAGGAAATGATATTGGCTCCCATCTGTAAGGCTTTTTGGCGAACATCTTCCGGGTCGTTGTGAACTGAGCGGTCTTCCCAGCCATCACCCAAATCGCATTCGTAGTTGTAGAAGCACACCAGACGGCCTTTGTAAATTAGTCCGAAGCCCTGGGCAGGTTTCCCATCGTGTTCATGAATTTTGGGCAGGCCATCCTTGAAATGATATTTCTGTGAGTAAATTGGATGATTAAAAGGCAGTTCGATGAAATCCAGTTCAGGAAAAACTTTTTTCATTTCACGGCGGATAAACAAATCCAAACCATAATTATCGCTGATTTGAAGGAAACCTCCCGATTCAAGATAAGTGCGAAGGTTGGCAACATCAGCATCCGAAAAAACCACATTACCGTGACCGGTCAAATCTACATAGGCATAACTGAAGATATCTACGCTGCCTGGTTCAACAACTCCTGCATCAGGATTGATGGTAGTCTTTAGATTTTGGTTACAAAAAGCAATCAGGTTGGGCACCGCAGTGGGATTGGAATACCAGTCGCCACCGCCATCGTATTTCATCACAGCAATTTTAACTGTGGTGGCTTGCGAGAAAAGCAAGGCCGGCAGAAAAAGCAATATTATAAAAGCAAGCTTGTGCATATTTTTCATTTGCCCAAAGATAAAAATAATGGTTCTATATCGGTTAGCCAATTACCATCAAAACAAACGCAGTTGAGTGGGACCAAGTTTTGCCTCCTTTTGAGCCTTGCTATCCATAATCATTTCAAAAAGCTTCACAGTAGCAAGGGCATCACCTGCAGCCCTATGCCTCCCGTTCACTGTAATACCCAATTCACTGCACAAGGTTCCGAGCGAATATGATTTGTGCCCCGGCAAATACTTTCTGCCCATTCTCACGGTGCAAAAGGTCTTCCTTTGGTACTCGAAGCCCAAACGGTTAAATTCTTCCTGAATGAATTTATAATCGAAATTCACATTGTGCGCGACAAATACCATTTCTGCAGTCATATCTACCACTTTGCGGGCCACTTCATGAAAGCGGGGCGCCGATCTGACCATCTCGTTATTGATCCCTGTAATACCAGTAATAAAGTCAGGAATATAACATTCAGGATTGATGAGACTGCTGAATGAATCAACAATTTCAAAACCATCATGAATGAAAATAGCAATTTCCGTAATCTTGCCCGTTTTATAAGTCTTGCCAGTAGTTTCTATATCAATTATTGCATACAAAGGCTTCAATTTTAAAGGAGTAAAGATACAAATTCTTTATATAAGGATCTGCCTCAACAAATAATATCAGTTAGTTGTACATCTCATAGAAAGTTTAAGATTACCAATACTTATTAATTTTAAATTTTTATTTAAAATACTACACTACAGAATGTTGTAAAAGAATCGAATGGTTCAATAATAGTTGTTTGGCTAATAATTCAAGCAGACAAATTTAGTTTTCAAAGGTTAAATATTTTGAAATACATAAATATACTACATTTTTGGAGTTTAACTCTAACAAATTTTCTTTGTGTATAATAATTTAAAAACCCTGCCTATTCAATTGGGAATTGGGCAGGTTTTTTTGAATTAAAACAATAACATACATAGAGTTATAGAACATCGCTTACATAGAATCATACCGTGCATCAAATTCGTTATTTGACCTTAAAAGCCTTTATCTGATTAATAAAAAATCGTGTATCAAAGCAAATAAAAGGATCCGGTCAAGTAATTCTCAAAATTTTAATCCTTAATTCTTCGTCTGAAATCATATAATAGCGAAATTCAAATATCTTTGTCACTCAAATTTCAAAGTTATCTTTAGACTGCAATTAAAATTTTAATTATGAAGAAAACATTATTTATTTTATTAATAGTGGCATTTGCAACCACTTTAAAGGCCCAAACATCTGACAAAAAATGGGGCATTGGTGCGGGTGCCGGCGCTTATGGTACAATTGAAAATGGTGGAATAGGTATTATGCCGGAGTTTTATTTCAGTAGATATTTAAGCCCACGGTTCGACTTGATGTTTAAAGGTAATTTGGGCGGTTTCAGGACTACATTAAAAGAAGATGATCTTGATTTGGCGAATTTGTTGCTCAATTTACGTATTAAACTGTCGAACGAAACAAAAAACTTCCGCCCTTATCTATATGCGGGCCCCGGTTTATTAGATCAAAATAATGATAGAGTGATCAATTTTAATGTAGGATTGGGAACCAAATATTATTTCAGTCCAAATTTGGCAGCATATTTTGAAGCCGGGTACATCCAGGGGCTGGGAAAAATTGGAGACAGAAGTAGTATCCAGGATAATTTCTGGAAAAATACTGCTGGTCTTGAATTCAACTTTGGAAAGTCCAAAGATTCAGACATGGATGGTGTTTCGGATAAAAAAGACAAATGTCCCAATACCCCCAATGGTGTTGCTGTTGATGAAAATGGCTGCCCTCTGGATGGTGATGGTGACGGGGTTGCTGATTACATGGATGACTGCCCCACTGTTGCAGGATTAACCTCCATGAAAGGTTGTCCGGATACTGATAAAGACGGTATTACTGACAAAGAAGATGCATGTCCGGACACTGCTGGATTAGCAAGCCTGAAAGGTTGCCCTGATACTGATGGTGATGGAGTTACCGACAATGAAGATAAATGCCCTGGTACCAAAGAAGGAATGAAAGTAGATACATCAGGTTGCCCTCTTGACCAGGACAAAGATGGAGTAGCTGATTCAGAAGACGCATGTCCTACAGTGGCTGGCACATTAGAAAATAAAGGCTGCCCTGCAAAAGAAAAAGAAGTTGAAAAGAAAAAAGTTATAACCATTGACCAAATTGAAATTCAAAATATAAAGGTTTCTTCCATCCATTTTTTATCCGGTAAAAGTTATCTTACAGAATTCTCTCGAGTGATTCTTGATAAATTGGTTAAAATACTGAATGAGAACAAAGCATACAATGTCAACATTTTTGGATTTACAGACAACAAGGGATCCGTTGAAACTAATTTAAAACTGGCGGAAGCACGCATTGGAATGACCACCAAATATCTTGAATCGAAAGGAATTTCTGCCAACCGCATCATTAAACAAAATGCATTTGGTGAAGCAAAACCTGCTGCCAGCAATGATACTCCAGAAGGCCGTTTGCTAAACAGACGCGTTGAATTCGAAATATTTAAAATGAAATAGGTATTCTAAAGTTCATAGCTTGGAGTTTAAACGCTAACTTTTGACCAAAGTTACTTTGTAAATAATTCAAAAGCCCTGTCTATTCAATTGGGCAGGGCTTTATTTTAAATCTTTATTTCCTTATCTTTGGTCTGAAATCGTATAATAGCGAAATTCAAATATCTTTGTCGCTCAAATATCAAAGCCAAAAGAATGTCAATTGAAGTAATTATACGTGACAAAATTGTTGAAGCAATTGAAAAATGCTATCATCAACACATAGATCCAAGCTTGGTCCAGTTGCAAAATACAAAAAAAGAGTTTGAAGGGGATGTCACGGTTGTGGTATTTCCGTTTGTTCGGATGTCGAAGAAATCTCCTGAACAAACAGCTGCCGAGATTGGGGATTATCTTCAACAAAACGTGGCAGAAGTAAACAATTACAATGTAGTAAAAGGGTTCTTAAACCTGGGAATTTCCCCAGAATACTGGGTGTCGGTCCTTAATTCAGCAAGCACATCGGCCAATTACGGAATTACGGAGCCCAGCGAATCCTCGAAACTTGTAATGGTTGAATATTCATCTCCCAACACCAACAAACCATTGCACCTGGGGCATATCCGCAACAATCTTCTCGGGTTCTCACTGGGTGAAATATTAAAAGCCAATGGGAATAAAGTTGTTAAGACCAACATCGTCAATGATCGGGGTATCCATATCTGCAAGTCGATGTATGCATGGAAAATGTGGGGCAATGGACAAACACCTGAAAGCACCGATACCAAAGGCGACCATCTTGTTGGCCACTATTATGTGAAATTTGATCAGGAATATAAAAAAGAAATAGCCGCGTTGATCGAACAAGGCGAGACCAAAGAAAACGCTGAACAAAATGCGCCTTCAATGCTTGGGGCTCGTGAAATGTTGCTTCAATGGGAAGCCAGAGATCCGAAAACCATCCAGCTTTGGGAAACCATGAACAAATGGGTATATGCCGGATTTGATGTAACTTACAAAGAACTGGGCGTTGATTTCGACAAAATATATTACGAATCTGAAACTTACCTGTTTGGCAAAGATGAAGTTTTGAGAGGGCTTGCAGAAGGTGTTTTTTACCAAAAAGAGGATTCATCGGTTTGGGCTGATCTGACTGCTGAAGGACTTGATCAGAAGATATTGCTCCGTAGTGATGGCACCTCGGTTTATATGACCCAGGACATTGGCACTGCTAAAGAAAGATTTCAGGATTATGCCATCGACCAAATGATCTATGTTGTTGGCAATGAGCAGAATTATCACTTCCAGGTATTGTCCATTTTATTGGATAAGTTAGGCTTTGAATTTGGGAAAGGGCTGCATCATTTCTCTTATGGAATGGTAGAACTTCCGCAGGGCAAAATGAAATCACGTGAAGGTACGGTAGTGGATGCTGACGACCTGGTAGCGGAGATGATCGAAGTATCACGCAAAACTTCTGAAGAATTGGGCAAGCTGGAAGGTTACTCACCTCAACAGGCAGCCGAAACATATAGGATGATCGCATTGGGCGCCTTGAAATATTTTATCCTCAAAGTTGATCCAAAGAAAAACATGCTTTTCAACCCGGAAGAGTCCATTGATTTTAATGGCAATACGGGCCCCTTTATTCAATATACCTATGCCCGCATACGATCTATTTTGCGCAAGGCTGCCGACCGAAATATAGAATTAAACCGGACAGTTATAATCAATACAGAACCAGGGGCCAAAGAACTGCAAATAATTAAAGTGATTTCACAATTTCCGGTTGCTGTAAAAGAAGCAGGCGATGGATATAGCCCTGCACTGATTGCCAATTACATATATGAACTGGTGAAAGAATTCAATCAGTTCTACCATGAATTTCCGATACTGGCTGAAGAAAACGAGGAAGTGCGCAACCTTCGCCTTGTAATTGCTGAAACGGTTGGCAAAACAATCAAAACAGGAATGAAATTGTTGGGCATTGAAGTTCCTGAAAGAATGTAAGAAAACAACATCCATAGTTGAAAATATAAAGTTTAAAGTGATGGCCGCTAAAGGAACGAATCCTTTAGCGGCCATCACTTTTTTGAATCTATCAGGAAAACAAGTTTTAAGAAGCCAGTGTCATGTTAACTAAATAATGACGTACCCTGATGCTGCGTAAATTTATAGTAGACTAAAAACTATCCTTATTTTGACATAAAAATACTCATAAAAATAAACCCGTAACCACCCATACGAAAAGCAATCAGGGTGATCATATATGCTAAATTAAACCAAAGGATCAGGAGTTAGTAGGAGGGGATTTATTACTGTCGTGTGAGCTTTTATTGATGTAACCTTATGCAGAGATTGCCTGACAATGACCCTACTTCATCATTGTGGATATTAAATGGTTTTCCTGCGGGGATGACAATTTACCTGATAGTACGTCATTATTGGGCTGATACGATACGAGTAGTATAACTAGATAAATAAGCCAGATTATTTAATGAGAAGCAATTAATTTCCTTTTACTTTGAGTTACGCTTTTTGCCAATGGGATGGTAAAATAAAAGGTACTACCTTCACCTACAATGCTATCAACTCTGATATCACCACCATGTTTTTCAACAAATTCCTTCACCAGGATGAGTCCCAGTCCAGTACCAATTTCATTGTTAGTGCCCGGCGAGGTATAATTGGCATCTATCCTGAATAGATTTCCGATAACAGCATTTTTCATTCCAACACCATTGTCAATAATCTTTAATATTACAAATCCATCACTTACTTCAGTAATCACTTGAACTTTACCTCCTGTATTGGTGAATTTTAAAGCATTGCCAATGAGGTTGCGTAAGATGGTATCGAGCATTTGCCGGTCACCTACTATCGTCAATTCATTTTTTGGAAGGGAAACTATTAATTCAATATTTTTCTTTTCCGCAGTGCTTTTCATTAAATTAATTACACCATCTATTAATCTTTTCAATTCTATATTTTCAGGATTGAATTCAATACTTCCACTTTGGGAGCGCGACCATTGTAATAGATTTTCCAATAACTGGTAAAGGTTCTTTGATGAAACATGAACCAAATTTATTATTTCAAGTTTCATTTCATCGGTCCATTCTGCGAAATTTTCTTCAAGTAAAGAAGTAAATCCTAAAATAGCATTAAATGGGTTCTTTATATCGTGAGCTATAATTGAAAAGAATTTGTCTTTTGTGGCATTCAGGTCATGTAATTCATTGTTCATTTTTACCAGAGATTCTTTTTGTGCAAACAGTTCATCACTTTGTTCTTCTATTTGTCCCTGTCTTACTTCAAGCAAACTATTGGTTTGATTAAGTTCGTTGGCTTGTTTTACCAACATTGAATTCATATTCTGTAATTCAGAAGTTTTTTGTGCAACAAGTCTTTTAAGCAATATCTTTTGATTTTCAAATTGCCTGATTCGCAAATAATAAACAGAGGTAAGGATAATGATTGCTGTAAAGCCCATCAATAGTCGGAACCACCAAGTTGCCCACCATTGAGGTAAGATGATCACTTTAATGGAAGTACCTGTTTCGTTCCATACTCCATCGTTGTTTGAAGCTTTTATCCTAAAAGTATATTCACCCGCATCAAGGTTGGTGTAATTGGCCTCGCGTTTGGTTCCACACTGCACCCAATGCTTGTCAAAGCCTTCCATCTTATAGGCATATTTGTTCTTCTCAGGAGTTGTATAATCGAGGGCAATGAACTCAAAGGTAAAGAAGTTTTCACTATGGGTCAGCACCAATTCACTGGTTTCATTAATAGCATTGGGTAAAATAATTCTTTTGTTGAATTGCTGATCTATTTTAACCGGGCTGTTAAAAATTCTCAATCCAGTGATTACAACAGGAGGTATGTTTTTATTTTGGTTGTATTTGATTCGGTCGGGGTAGAAAGAATTAAAACCATCAGGTCCTCCAAAAAACATTTCTCCGTCTTTGGTTTTTATCGCCCAACTTTTAAAACCCATATTTTGTAAGCCATCTTTAGGATCAAAAACAACGACCTCTTTAGTTTTGGGATTAAACATGGCCAAACCCTTATCTGTTGCTAACCACAAATTATTCTTTTTGTCAACCAGGATAGAAGTTATTGAATTTCCTGGCAATCCATCAGCGGTAGAATAATTCGTGAATTTCCCTGTCTTCATATCTAGTTTATCAATTCCAGAAGCCTTAGTTCCAAACCATAGATTGCCTTCATTGTCTTCTTTGGCACAATATATATTATTAGTACTGAGACTGTTCCTGTTGTCTATATGTAGTAAGTTTCGAAATTTAATATCCTCAGGCTTTGAAAAATCGGATGTGTTCAAATCAATAATACTTACACCCTGAGCTGTAGTTACATAAAGGTTGTGTTTACTGTCTTCATAAAGCCCGTTGATTGAATTATTATATAAACTGGTTGAATCATCAACCTGATAAGTGAAGTGATAAAACCGCCCTGTTTTTCTATCAAACAATTCAAGTCCACTGCTTAATGTGCCTACCCATAAGTTCAGTTTACTGTCTTCAAGCACGTACCATATATTTCTACTGGAAATAGAATTGGGGTTGGACGCATCGGGAAGATAAGCTTTAAATTTTCCATTTTTCATCCTTGCCAGGCCACCATGAAAAGTACCCATCCACAAGGTTCCCTCATGGTCTTCACAAATTGAAATTACAGCATTGCCGCTTAATGTAAAGGGATTAGCTGGGTCGTGAATAAAATTGGAAAACTTGCCTGTTTGCCGGTCCAGTTTATTTAAGCCTCCACCGTCTGTACCAACCCAGATAGCACCATCTTTACTTTCAGCAAAACAAAGGGTATTGTTAATGCTTAATTTATCGGGTTGATTTAAGTTACTATAATATCGGTTAAATTTTGACTTACCCGGACTGTATTTGTTAACGCCAATAATTGAGCCCACCCACATCGAACCCGTATTATCTCTATAAATACAATTTATTTTATTGGTATTGAGTGAATACGGATCCCATGGATCAGATTGACAATCAATAAATTTATCTGTCTTTTTATTAAAAATAGTCACCCCTTCAGAATTTCTGTCCCCAATCCAGATGAGTCCATCTTTATCTTCAGCAAGAGCAAATAAAACCTTGCCTTTAGGGCCTGCACCTGGGCCACTGGGTTTATATAAAGTGAAAATATCCTTTCCCAGATTCCATTTTAACAATCCATTGTCTTCAATGGTTATAAAGAAATCACCACCGCTGTCTATAAACATTCCTTTACGTTTATTGCTGAATTTATCAGCTTCAGAATGATTGATTGGTTGAGCTATAAATTTATTTCGCGCTCTATCCAGATAAAAAAGTTGATTGCTAAAACTTGCTATCCATATTTTACCATCCTTATCTTCAACAAAAGAAAAGACATTATTTTTGTACATTTCATCTACATCATTCTCTTCAAGAACATACATTTCTACATTTATGAATTTATTTGAAATAGTAGGATTGTTATAGATTTTAAATCGGAAAACTTCGTGGTTTGCAGCTGAAACCCATAAATACCCTTTGGCGTCGATAAGGCAAGTATAAAGATAATAATCGCTTAACTCTATCCCATTTACAAGGATGGTTTTTCTTGAAAAGTGATCCTTCATTCTATTATACACACACAACCCATTGCTGGTCATCACCCAAATATTATGCTGTGAATCTTCTACTATAGCACTTACACCACTTCCCGGGATGGAAGTAGTATCTTTAGTGTTGAAATAATAAGTTTTAAAAGAAATTCCGTCAAAACGGTTTAAGCCATTGGAAGTTCCAATCCAGATAAAGCCTTTAGAATCATGCAGTATAGAATTAATATAGCCATTCGACAGGCCTTCCTTTGTTGTATAATGGTCAAATTCGATAGGAGTAGACTGTCCCAGGGAATTTAGGGCGATCAGAATGACAATCAAACAAAAAAAACAACATTTATTAACTCTATCTCTTCTCATCATCCTGCCTATTTATATAATAACTGACCTTTTTCCACTTCAACATTCATAGAGGCGAATTATCTTAAACTGTTAAAAATGAGTTATAAATTTCAATAAAAAAAAAATAATATTTATAATATTTCACATTTTGTATACCAAGTAAAACATTGCTTTTGAGATGAACATCTATCTATAATTTTAATTCCTGCCAAGTTATAAAAAAAAGAAACATAAACTTTCATAATTTGATACGAAATTCATATTAAATTAAATAAAATGTGAGGTCTATTTTGGGTATAATCTAAAAGTTGACAATTTTCCAATAGTGTTGTGTCAAGCTTATATTGTCTCATTGTCGTGCAAAGTTATCCTGAATTTATTGGAAGCTGACTATGGGCAATTTACCAGTTAAATTTAATTAATGTACAGAACGTTATCCTGAACTTGTTTCAGGATATCCTCGAATTATTGTGTGAACTTGGGATGAAACTGTGGATGAATTACATTTCTGAATTTCCGCCAAATAGACAAATAGACAAATAGACAATTGACGGAATTAACATTTTGGTTATTTGGCTTTTTTAAACCTAATGAATGGTGAAAGGAAAATACCACGATTATTTTGTATTGTAACTTTAATTAGTTAACTTTGGTGGAGCCAAAGTACAGGGAACAGATTCTAATTTAAGTTCATGAATGGACATATTAAAGCTGTAACACGTTTATTTATATGATTAATTAATTGAATAACAAGTTATTATAGGTCCTGTATTGTATTTATTGTACTATTTATAACATCCCACACAGAACATTACAGTTCCATTATTTTACTTTATCTTCCAAATTTATGCAACTGATATTTTAGTCTTAAGCCAAATAAGATAGCAGCTGTTGAAAGTCCAAAAATAAAGCCGATCCATACTCCCGGATACCCAAAATTAAATACAAATGCAAGTAAATAACTAATGGGCAAACAAACCACGATGTACGAAAAAAAGGCAATAAACATAGGAATCCGGACATCGGCCATTCCACGCAATGCACCCAGCAATACAACCTGAACTCCATCGAAAATCTGGAAAAATGCACCAACAATTAATAAACCTGCTGCCACTTTAATCACTTCCGGATCGTTGGTAAATAAATGAGGTAGCTGATTTCGTAATACAACAAATAGAATTCCCATCAACAACATAAATGCAACTACAATATGTAAAGATGCCAATATTGCATGTTTTAATTCATTCCGGTCGCAATCGCCAAAAGCATGGCTTACCCTGATGGCTGTTCCTGAGGCCAGCCCAAAGGAAATCATGTAGGTCATTGATGCCATGCCAATAGCAACCTGATGTCCGGCCAGCGCTTCTTTTGAAATCCATCCAATCATAATGGCACCGATACTAAAAGCCAGAATTTCAATGATCATTTGCACTCCGATTGATAACCCAATTGATAATATTCGCCTGATCTTTACTATTTCTAAGCGGGCTTTTTTTGCTGAATCGAAATAAACTCTGAACAATGGTTTTTTTAGAATGATCAGAAGAAAAATGACAGGCATTATTGATCTGGCAATTAAAGTTGCAACTCCCGAGCCATTCAGACCCATGATCGGAAACCCTAATTTCCCGTAAATAAGTATATAATTAAGGCCAATATTTACCAGATTAGCAATGATAGTAATCATCATAGCGATTTTTGTATTCCCGGCTCCTTCAAAAAATTGCTTGATTGAAAAGAACAGCATCATTGGTAAAAGTGAGGCCACCTGGATCAAAAAATAAGGAATTGCTGCCTGCACCACCTCTTCGCGCTGCCCCATCCGGCCCATAAAGAAAACAACCGACGACATGAGCATACACAGTAAAATAGAAGCAATCACATGAACCAAAAATCCATTTTTAAGCCACCCTCCTACTCTACCGGGATCTTTGGTGTTGAATGACTGCCCCACCAGTGGGGTGATGCCCATGGTGATGCCTAGTCCAAATAGCATACCTACATGAAAAACATTGATGGCAAACGAAGCCGCAGCCAGTTCGGTGGTTCCTACATGGCCCACCATCATAATATCGACCAGGTTGACTGTTACTTGCCCCATCTGTGAAAAAATAACGGGAACAGCCAGTGTAAGATTTTTTTGGTAAACAGGTATATAATCAGATATGCTCACAAATAAAATGTCAAAAGTTTAAAATTAAAGTTTAAAACGATTTGAAAGTAGCAGTACACAACATTTTTTCATTCTTCGTTTTTGGGTGATGTGATAAAACTGTAATTTCTGTAATTTGAGCCAAAGAAAGCAATTCGTGAGACTTTTACAAAACATTTGAACCCTATATACAAATTTTTATTGTATTCTAAAATTATCATTTTAATTTTAGAATACAATATTTACATAATACAGTAATCTTGTATACAACATTACACCTCTAAATAACAGATTTACAGAATAATTAATAAATTTTATTTTCAATTTAGAGAACACTTTTCATGATCAGTAAGCAAATAAAACTATCGAAGGTATGAGCGTTATTTGATGGTAGAGTCCAATTGAAAGATTATATTTGACACAATCTATCCGACCATAGAAGTACATACTTTACATTAGAAACAAAATAGAAACCCATTTGGCAAAACAAATTGCCTGTTTTGGGGTTTTTAAACCGTGCCATTGGATTTTTGATTAAAAATGATCCTTATGGATAATTAAATATAAAATGGAAAAAATCAAAAAGATCCTGATTGCCAACCGGGGAGAGATTGCCATACGAATTATGCGGACCTGTCGCGAAATGGGAATTGCAACCGTAGCCGTTTTTTCTGATGCTGACCGAACTTCTATGCATGTCCGCTATGCCGATGAAGCTTATAATATCGGACCCGCGGCATCCATATTAAGTTATCTCAAATCAGACAAAATAATTGAAATTGCCATTAACTGCCAGGCAGATGCCATCCATCCCGGCTATGGATTTTTATCCGAGAATGCAGAATTTGCCAGACAATGTGCAGAAAGTGGGATCATTTTTATCGGTCCTTCTCCTGAAGTGATTGACCAGATGGGTGATAAGATAAAAGCCCGTTTGACGATGATTGCAGCTGGTGTTCCCGTTGTTCCTGGAACTACGGAGAGTATCAAAACCGAAAAGGAAGCGATTGAAACGATCCGGCAAATTGGTCTTCCAGTAATGGTAAAAGCCTCAGCAGGAGGTGGCGGCAAAGGAATGAGGTTGATTACAAAGGAGACAGACATCGCTTCGTCGGTCAGATCGGCCCAGTCAGAAGCACTGGCGTCCTTTGGTAATGATTCAGTTTACATCGAAAAATACATTTCATCGCCCCATCACATCGAATTTCAAATATTGGGCGATCAGCATGGGAATGTGCTACATTTATTTGAACGCGAATGTTCAGTTCAGCGTCGGCATCAAAAGATGCTCGAAGAGACCCCCTCTCCCCTGATGACTCCCGAACTAAGGCTGAAGATGGGTGGATATGCAGTGGAAGCTGCCAGGGCAGTTAATTATTCAGGGGCTGGAACCATCGAATTTTTGGTAGATAACGACCTGAACTTTTACTTCCTCGAAATGAATACCCGACTACAGGTTGAACATCCAATTACTGAACGTGTTACAGGAATTGACCTGGTAAAACAACAAATATTAATTGCTGAAGGCCATCCGATTTCCTTCAGTCAGGATCAGCTAAAACAAACGGGACATGCCATTGAATGTCGTATTTATGCCGAAGATTCTGACAATAACTTTATGCCAAACCCTGGTAAAATTTACAATATAACGGAGCCTCTGGGATTTGGTGTCCGCACCGACGGATATGTGTACGAGGGATATGAAATACCGATCCATTATGATTCAATGATTTCAAAACTCATTGTATGGGCTGAAAACAGGACGGAGGCCATTGAACGGATGAAAAGGGCCCTTTATGAATACAAGATTACCGGTGTTAAAACCTCCATTAAATTTCTGGAAAGAATTATGGATACGCCCGATTTCAGAAGTGGAAATTACGACACCAACTTTATTGAAAAAAATAAAGAAATGCTTCATGCAGCTTATAAATGCTCAGAAGATTGTGAAGATATGGTGATTATTGCAACCTACATCGAATACCTCGACCAGCTGAATATCGCCCAGACTTCCAAACAGATGTACCCGGCTAAAAACAGATGGAAAAAATATACCTACCAGAAGAACTTTGAACGCTTGTAATCCCCAATAGATATGTCAATTGAAATTAAGTTAGACAAACGAATAGCATCAGTAGAAATATTAAAGCAGTATGAGAACCTGCTCGAAATCAAAGTAGACAATAAAATATATCAAGTCGATTTAATGCACAACGATGAGGGTATCTTTTCTATTCTGGCAAACGGACGGTCCTACAACATTGAATTGGTGCCACAGGCCAAACCCAAACATTATACAGCTTATACCTTGTATGATTCTTATGATCTCGAAATAATCGATGCAGAATCCAGGTACTTACGCAACCGGGCGGGCAGTACCCAATTATTGTCTGAAAAAACCATCGTCTCGCCAATGCCTGGTAAAGTGGTTAAAATACCGTTTGCGGTAGGTGATATAGTAAAAAAGGGAGATACAATCATTACCATTTCAGCAATGAAAATGGAAAGCGAATACAAAGCGCCCATGGATGGGATCATTGCAATCATTCATGTTACAGAAGGTTTAACAGTTGAAGCCAATCAGGTATTAATAGAAATTGAATAAATTAATAAAAAATGGATTTAAAAGCCAAATTTGAACAATTTGAGTTACTTAATCAGCAGGCAGAATCAGGTGGCGGACCTGAACGTGTTGAAAAACAGCATACTTCTGGGAAAAACACTGCCCGCGAACGAATTGCCCTTTTACTTGATCCGGCAACTTTTAATGAAATCGACAAAATGGTTACTCACCGGGCCACCGATTTTGGGATTGATAAACAAAAGATACCGGGCGATGGAGTGGTTGCTGGATATGGTAAAATAAATGGGCGGTTGGTGTATGTGTTCGCCCAGGATTTTACAGTATTTGGAGGTACCTTAAGCCGTTCCAATGCTGATAAAATTCTAAAAATACAAGATCTGGCTATTAAAATGGGCGCTCCTGTCATTGGACTGAATGATTCGGGAGGGGCACGTATTCAGGAAGGAGTTGAAAGCCTTGCCGGCTATGCCGATATTTTTCATACCAATGTCATTTCATCGGGGGTCATTCCACAAATAAGTGCCATCATGGGCGCCTGTGCCGGTGGCGCTGTTTATTCGCCTGCCTTGACTGACTTCAT
>Ga0209512_1002401_pt1 | contig 20007 bp, 11 predicted proteins | sample frozenSSSSmetaG_FD_184142 | JGI IMG/M metagenome (GOLD analysis project Ga0209512, IMG submission 184142) | Glacier valley bacterial and archeal communities from Borup Fiord, Nunavut, Canada, to study Microbial Dark Matter (Phase II) -... | ecosystem: Environmental > Aquatic > Freshwater > Ice >... | reverse complement strand
CAAATTCTACACCGCCCATACCTGCATAAACTGCACCCGCCGTACCATAATGGGTATGCATACGGTAACTTGGACGTACTTTATCTGTTGTGTTAGGGCTTTCCGGCGTACCATCGTACATGATTCCTGTTGGATCTGCAGCAATGGCAACATAGTCCTGAACATTTGTGGTTAAAGCATTCACAAATGGACGAGGTTGATGACATTTTACGCACAAGTTACTTTTTCCGCCATCAGCTTTGAGGTCAATGGTTTTTGTTCCACCCCACATCGTCATTGATACAGGAGCGACAGTGGTTAAAGAAGGTAGATCAGAAGAACCAAAGGTAGCATGGATTGCACTGTGACAAGTTGCACAACCTAAATCGCCATAAGCGGCTGAGGGAATGGTTGCGTATTTGTTATCATACCTATTTGTCGTAGTATTTAGTACAAATGTTGATGGAATATTGTTTTTAACTACATATTTAAATGCTTCCTGAGCATGACATGGAGTGCAAGTCGTATTTCCTGCTTCTTCGAAAGCAGCTTCTCCATAATTGTGTTTTGACAGCTGAAATTGAATAGCAATTAAATCAACCTGCGTAGGTGAATGGCAAATTTTGCAAGTTTCATTTGCATCTTTTCCATCTTTACCTGCAGTTCCTGCAGTTCCGGCAGCTCCGGTCAGACCCATCGGGCCTTCCTTAACACAAGATGGGGCTAAACATGCAATTACAATAGCGTAAAGCAAAAGGCGGGTAACATTTTTAAGTTTCATAAAGTAAGTATATTAATGGTTTCTATGATATTCGCTATAGTTGTTAATTCGGAGAAATTCTTTTGGATCTGCTAAACACCACAAAATAATCATATATTATTCTGTAATGGATTTAAAGATTTTCTGTTTGAATTAATCTTTTACTGTATTTGTTTCTGAGGTAAAAGTATAATAGCGATGGAAATAAACAAATGCAAATAGGTTGATATGTTCACTATACAACACGAATTAATAATAGAAAAAAAATTGACATATATCAATATAATATTGATGTATTTCAATTAGCCATTTCTGCTAATTTCGATAAGATCTTCTTCCTTAATTACATTGATGGTGTTTCGGGAGTGATTTATGATGCCGGAGTCTTCAAATTCCTTTAGGTTACGGATAAAGCTCTCCTTGGTCATTCCCGACATTTCGGCAAGTTCCTGTTTGGTAAGAACAAATTGAAATGGATTTGACAAGTAAATTTCGTTTTTTAAATACAGAAGCGTATCAGCAACTCTTCCTGGCATATATTTATGAATCAGGTTTATAAGAGTTTTGTGCATTTTAATGTGTTGTCCATTGTACAATCTCATCAGGTCCATGGCGAACATGCTGTTAACTGACAATACATTAAACATTTTTGAAGTCTCAATAAAGCAACATTCAATATCGGTCAAAGCTGAAACTGTAAAATGATGTGAATCATCAATAATGGTTCCACCACCTGTGAAAATATTGTTGTCTTTGATAATATCTACGATTATATTCTTCCCCTTTGGTCCTTCAGATACGACTTTCGCCATGCCACTCTTCATGCATACAAGGTGGGTTAATGGGGTATTTTGTTTAATGATTGTCTCTCCGGCGCGAAATTTTATCTGTCGCTTATTATCCATCACAGAGCGTAACTCCTCTTTGGTGAGATTGTTAAATATATGGGTCACGCCACAATTTTGGCGGTTAAGACAGCAATCAGATGTACAGCCCAGGCATTTATCGCAGTTATTTAAAGATCCAAATGCAGACATATAGATATATTAATTTGTAGGCGAATGTAGAATAAATATTCTGTATTTAATAATACATGGTTTTTGTTGAAAACAATCAACACTATTTCACAAGCTTTGTTTTATAAGATTATATCAGTATATTAACAAATTAAGTCCAACAAGTGTTTCTTTATCTGCCAATTATTTGCTGCTTTTTATTTATTTGTATTCACCAATTAATATCGCTGAAACATTCCACGAACTAAAACTGCCTCCTTCACTTTCGCCCATTGGAATTGCCACCGAAAATTTGTGCTTTCCGGGTTGAATTTCGGAAATTGGATAATAGACAGGATTGGTAGCAGATCCAGGGCACCAGCCCGATCGACTGTAATCACTTGATGATGTCCCATTCCAGAAATTTCCTGATGCAGGGTTGTATTTCCGGTATGTGGCACAGTCGCATCTCCAGGGTGTAATCTGAAATAAAACCTTTCCATCGATTGAAATTGTATTCATTTTCTGATTAAACTCATCGCCTCCGTCCCATCCTCCGTGGCCTGTTGTAATATAACGCATCCGGATATTTGTAACACCCTCAGGAATTGTTGCCTCCAGATTCAGCGTATCGTTTTCGAACATGGTTCCGTACTCTTGCCCCGACATTTCCATCACATTCAGCGTATTGAAAAGTGGCATCGTCCAGTATTTCTTAGCTGGTTTCTCCGATACTTCCATACTCCCCGGGTAATATTTTAATTTCAGACTTACACGATGACCGCCTTTGTCGTAGTTGCCAATAAACGCGCCAATCCAACGCTCACCTTGCAACAATGGCAGTAGTTCAGTTACCTCTTGTTTGTATTGTGTGGAGTCCTCCCACTTCTGACCGTATACCGTTGATTTAGCATTGAACTGGCCAATTCCGAAAGAGGTAAAGAACCGCATGATTTCAACGACCGGTGAATAATCGGAGGTGGCAACAACTCCCTGGAACGATTTCCCGTTTTTTGCAATGAAAGCAGGTAGCGTATTAATTCCGTTTTTCAATCCATCCAGAAACGATTTCTCCTTGTCGACGGGGATCATAAAGACGGAACCTGTACGGTCGTAAGCATCGCCATTCGAATGCTGGTACAATTCTGCAAATAATTGTGTTTCGTCCGGTACAACCGGTAATTTTACTTTTTTCAGGATCACTGTTCCTGCCGAATATTTAAAGGTTTTCTGCAAAGTTGTATCGGCTGGATTTACAATATCATTACCGAAACTGATTTGTTCGTTGGTAAATACATTTACTGTTGTAATCAGGTTCTCGGTGATGCGGTATTTGTAGAGTGGCAAACTTAAACTTTCTCCCATTTCTGCAGAAAGAATTGGTTCTTCCTCTTTTTGCTTTAAAGGTTTTACTTCGGTGGCTACAATCTCATAGTTGCCATTCCTGATGATTTTCAATACCAATCCATCCGGAATACCATATGCCATTGACGGTGTCCCCTTTACGCCCAAATGGGTCGTGTACCAGATATCAATTGAGTTTGAACGAAGCGAAGTTTTTAGCTTTTTACAAGTGTATCCAAGAATAACAGCTGTCTCATTGGTTTCGGTGAATACTGGATATTCGGAAAAAGCCAATGGCGTATTAATAATTGGACCGTTCGAAAAACGGGCAACCTGAAAAGTGTTTTTAGTTTCGAAATCAATAAAGCTGGTTTCTTTTGCGATCGTTGGAAGCATTGCTTTTGAATCATTTTCAGTCCATGATCTGGATGCTGTGGATGAACACATGAGCATTGTTTTAGCTCCTTCGGAACGGGTCTTTCCGTTTATAACCACCTGAAAAGTTACTTTAACCATTTCGGGAAGTTTTTTTGGACCGGCAAAACTATGAATTGCAAAAACATGCAGCAGTGCGATAATTATTAGTATTCTCATATTCGTTTCTCAGGTTTAATGTATCTGACCGTTAAAGATAAAAAATTTGCTTAATACGATTGAATTTAAGATAGAGACCGTCTCATTTTGGGTGAGACGGTCTCTTGTAATCTATTCAAAATAAACGATTAATTATTTTGGACCTAATCCGTACTGTGGATTCAGTTTATCAAACCAGAATCTTTCGGTATTTAATTTTACCGGATCCAAAACAGCAGGTGTAATACCCTGTTCTGTAATAGCTGCCATTTTATTGGCATAGTTGATATCATCTTTACCCGGAGTTGCAATAACAAAGCGTCGTGGTATTGTCATTTCGACACCTCCTGCTGCAAACTTTTCCCATGCCAGGTACGAACTACCCTTCTTTGGAATCCCTGAACGGCGTACAGTTGTCCAAACATCACCCGGAGTATTCATATAGTTGATGTATTGTTGAATGTAAACTTTTTCAAGACCATCAGTTGAAAGGTTACAGATTGGTTGTGCCAACAAGGCCGTAATTTCGCCACTCTGCAATTTCGTTGCTCCGGCTGCAGCTTCATCACTGTTTGTATAAACAGGGTCGCCATTGTAATAAGGCATCTGGTTATTCTTTGCCAAAGCATCCATTCTCAATACAGACAATTCAACGCCTTTATTAAAGTATTCCTGTGCTGTTTTGGGGAGTGTTGCTCCCAAAAGTTTAAATTCTGCCAGGAACAAGTTTGTTTCAGCCGAACTTCCGAGCAGTACATTTAAACCCGGATCGTTGTCTTTCAGTTCGATAATACGACCACCCGGTTTGGTAGGATAGGCATAATTGTAAGTGGTTCGAACCATTTTTTCAGAATAAAGCGAAGTTGAGGCATAAGTTTTAATTATTCCACCTACAGTCAGTTTATTCAATTCAGACTGATTGAAATAAATATTGTTTACAGGATCCTGTTTGGCATCGGGAGATAATGGCGCACCGAAGTAGCGTACCCATGGTTCTCCTGGAGCTTTCCAACCTGTAAACTTTTTATTCGCATCAACATTTACATATTGAGCGATGTATGGAGGCAACGCTTTGTTTGCATCAAGAAAGGCCTGAACAACTTCTCCATTGAACCCGTTTTTTTCGAAAGTAAAGCGTAAACGTGGGTCTTTGTTGCTAACCATAAAATCGACCAGATTCTTACTTGCATATCCAATCCACATATCATTACCGGTACCATAGTACTTTACACCTTTGTTGTAGACGAAATCATCTCCTAAACCATCCATGTAACCTAAAGTGGATGATCCAACTTCACTTGCAATTTTGAGTGCGAGTGCACGGTCCTGGTTAATCAGACGGGCTGCAATTTTTAGTTTTAACAGATTGCAGAATTTGGCCCATTTTGCATAATCGCCACCGTAAATAACATCCTGTGAACCCAGACTAATCTGATTTTTTGCAGTCGAAAAGATAGTAATTGCATCATTGAGCTCTTTTAACCAGGTTGTATAAAGTGTGTTCTGAGTATCAATTACAGGTGTTAAGAGTGGCGGATTGGTATAAGGTGCCAGACCTGCCTCGGTGTAAACCAGTGAACCCCAATTATCGGTATTGTGAATTGCCGGTAAAATTTGTGTTGCATAGGTCATTGCTTTCATGGCCTGGTAAGACGACTTTTCTGGCTCAACCATTTTGTCAATGTGATATCTTACGTCTAACGTTTGTGTAAATAAACGGGAATAAAGATCGAAGGCTGCTCCAGGACCCATATCGACGAAGTCTGAACTATTTCCACCCTGTTTGGAGGTTACCTGAGTCCATGGATAGATGTACTGAAAGTTATTATAAAACCAAGTCGTGTAATCATTCGAGTACATCTGATCGATGGCGGTAGTAACCGAGAACCTTAAGTCCGGAGTTGAAATGGTTGATGGATCTGAATTTAAGTCTGCAAATTTTTGTTTATCGCATCCCCATATCATCATGAAAATCAATGCAAATACTATCTTATATGTATTTTTCATGTTTGCTAATTTTTAAATGTTAAAAACCTACTGAAAGCGTCAATGTATATGAAGCTGTATATGGACTGAATGAGCGTTCGCGGAAAGATTCAGTACTTGACGTTCCCCTGAAACTTTCAGGATTTAGGTGATTAGGAAGTGAATTATACAAATACCCAAGGTTTCGAGCATTCAGAGCGACAGATAAAGAACTGGCCTTTATTTTCTTCGCCAATGTTGACGGGAGATTGTAACTTACTGAAACATTACGCAAAGCAATGTATTTAACTTCGTTGAACCAGTTGTCGTTAATTACACCTGTGCTCCATGCACTATTTCTGTAGGTAAAATAACTGGCATGAGTTGGTTCAACATAGCCTTTCTCAAAAGCTTCCTTATAGGTTAATCCACTGACATCCTGGTCGACACCGGCAGGTGTAATTACTTTTTGGCCATCTTTGAAGACTCCGTCAGGAATAACACCGTCAACAAATTTTTGACCTTGAGAGTCAGCAAATTTAGTTGTCCATTCAACTCCGCCATATTCTGTATCTCTCGCATACAACGAAGTTGCAAGATATCCGTAGGCTGTACCATATTTATTCGAGTAGGAAGCAATATTTCCTCCAAATCGTGCATCGATTAAAACTGATAATGAAAAATTCTTGTATTTGAACATGTTATTCCACGATCCTTCAAAATCGGGTTGAATCTTGCCAATTTTTTCGGCTTTATTGCTTCTGGTGTAGTAGGCACCTCTGCGTGTGTTGTTCCATGTCAAAATTTTCATCCCGTTACGAGGATCGTTTGGATCTGATGCATTCGACCATTCGAGCGGTTTTGTATCCGACATCAAAACGCCGTATTCACCACCTTCAAAGGCTACGGAACCAACACGGAAGTTTCCATAAGCGATATCGCCACCAAGTGATTTATATTCTCCGACTTCCGGACGCAGGTTCGTGATTTTGGTTGTATTGTTCCAGTAGTTAAAAGTAGATTCCCATTCAAAATCCCTTGTTTTAACAGGAATGACCCTTACAGTAAGTTCAACTCCAGTATTTGTGAGTGAACCAATGTTAGATATCATAGAACTGTATCCCGATTCACCAGGGACAGGAATGGCACCAATCTGGTTGTTGATTTTTTCATTGTAAATCGTCAGATCGATCCCTGCCCGGTTGTGGAAGAATCTTAAGTCTAAACCTGCTTCGAATGAGTTTTTCTTTTCAGGCTTAATTCCCGGATCGACAAGCGTTGTTGATTTCGAATTTTCATAAACAAACGTTCCACCCGCCATTTCAATGTTTCCGATTCCGTATCCGTTATTAATAAAGTAGGGGCTGGTATCATTTCCAACCTGGGCAACCGAAAGACGTGTTTTAGCCAGTGTTACCCATTCCGGTAAATGAAATGTTTCATTTGCGATCCATGAGGTACTCACTGACGGATAAAAATAGGAGAAGTTACCTGTGCCATCGGTGTATACCAGTGCCGATGACCAGTCGTTACGACCAGTAAGGTCAATAAACAACTGATTTTTCCATCCTGCACTAAACAATGCATACAGCGAATTAATCTGTTTTGTGCCGCCAACATAACCATCTGATAACAGCGTTTTCTTTGAGTTTCCAAGGAAAAATCTTCCGGGAACAATCAAACCGCCATCGGTCCAAATGCGTGTACTCTCTTTTCGCTGATCCCAAAGCTCACCACCAACAATAAGGCTGGTTGTAAAAGCACCAAATGTTTTGTTCATATTTGCCGTGATTTTTGCTGTACGGCTAACATCAATTGAATGCCCCAATTCGTAGTAACCACCTTCATTTGCATAACCTGTACCCAGGTTTTTCACTTCTGATGATACCGTATAATAGTTCATGTTGCCTTCAGCAGTCACCGAAACCCAGGGAGCCAGATCGGCTGTAAGACGAACAATCGGTCGTGTAACCTGCTCTTTCCTGACATTGCTGTTCAGATTATAGGCAAACCAGAGTCCGTTATTCGGAACGTTTGCATATTTATCACCATAGTCCGATGAAGGTACACCACCGTGAGAAGCCTGATAAACTTCTCGTTTGTTCCATTTTTTTGTGTCATACCAGTTTTCCAGGTTTCCATCAAGGAAAGATGCAGAAAGATCATTCCCCGGATTCTTTGGAGTTGATAGGGTATGAGAAATAGATGCCTCAGCTTTTAACCATTTCGCAAGCTTATAAGTGCCTGAAAACATGAGTGAATTCCTTGTGAATTCGTTTGAAGGAGAAGTCCCTTTACGCTTGTTGTATGAATCCGATAGGAAGAACGTACCTTTATCGTTTCCACCACTTAATGCAATGGAGGTATTGGTATTGAAACCGGTATCGTAAGCATCGCGCATGTTGTTTCTTGCCGGAAGATACTTGGTAATGGTTCCATCGAAGTCTTCGATTTCTCTTCCGTCGAATTTAGGTCCGTATGCTGTACCTTGCCAGGGATGGCCAATTTTGGTCATCATTCCTTTATCGTTTTTATAATACTGAGTCATTGGTGCAAACTGGAAGTATCTGCCATTTGCATCCTTTTCTCCGAAATCAACATAACCGGCCAGTGCACCTGTTCCATATTCGTACTGAATATCGGGTTGTTTATAAACGTCGTCGATACCAACACTCTGAGTCACCTGTACGCCAATACCTCTTGAACCAGCACCATCTTTGGTTTTAATTACAATGGCTCCGTTCATCCCGCGTGAACCATATAATGCGGTTGATGCTGCACCTTTCAATACAGAGATTGATTCAAAATCATCGGGGTTCAGGTTTTTTAGCTGGTTTCCAAAGTCACCTGCATCGCCACTCCAGTCTGCGCTTGCATTCGAAATACTGTTTTCAATAATTACACCGTCAATTACAAAAATTGGCTGGTTACTGTTTGAATTCAATACTGAAATACCACGGATCTGAATTTTTGAGTTGCCAAATAAACCACCATCGGAAGAACCGATGCTTAACCCGGTTGATTTTCCCTGAAGTGCCTGAATGGGGTTGGTCGTATTCGCCATTGCTAATTCGCCTCCCTTTACTTCAGTTACACCGTATCCCAGTTTTTTGGTTTCCCGCTTAATACCCAGAGCTGTAACAACAACTTCTTCTATACCAATTTCCTGTGACGCCATTTTTACATTAATAATGGCACGACCGTTTACAACTTCTTCAACGGTTCTCATACCGATAAATGAAAAAACAAGCGTTGCTTTTTCTGAAGTCAACTTGATGGAATATTTTCCATCAATATCTGTTAGAACGCCATGAGTCGTCCCTTTTTCCAAGATAGTGGTACCTGGTATACCCAGTCCGTCTGTTTCGGAGGCTACGGTTCCTGAAACCGTTTGCTGGGCCATTACACTTCCTATCAGTGAAATGTACATGACCGCCAAAAGTAAAATCTTTCGCATAAGTCTCTAATTTTAATTAAACTTGAAATTGTGAATTGATAATTGCTCCACAGAATCATTTGTCGTCAACTTCGTACCTGTGGATTCATACGAAGTAAACCCACTGTTTTGCTTCAAAACGAGGGTTGATTTATTTGTCTTAATATTTCACAGGTGACCACTATACTCGGTTTTACAGGGTTCTCATCTGAAATTTTGGTTAAATAATTACACTTAATTTAATGTGCAATTAGCTCTTCGAAATTCATTTCAATGAGTACTTTTTGAAGTATCATCTCTGAAGTTCCAAGCAGAGCCGACTGATCGCCCATATCAGAAACTATTATGGGTGTGCTTTCAGAAATCTTCGCCAGACAAAGGCGGTTTAATGATTGCTGAATAGGTGATAATACGTATTGTTTAGCTTTCGAAATTGGACCGCTTAACACAATCACTTCAGGATTCAATAACTGAATGATGTAAGAAAGTCCTTTACCCATCGATTTCCCGATTTCGTTCAGAATTGAAATACAAAATTCATCGCCCATGCGTGCTGAAAGGATAACATCTTCCGGAGTCACTTTTTCGGGATGTGCTGCAAACTGATTGATCAGCGCAGATACTTCCTTATCTTCGAATCCTTGTGCTACCCGTTTCATAATTGTATTTGAGGAAGCAATGGTTTCGAGGCATCCACGTTTTCCGCAAATGCACAATTCTCCGTTTTCAACCATTGGGATATGCGAGAATTCGCCGGCAAAGCCATTTTTCCCGCTGCAAAGCTGTCCGTTCACAAATATTCCAAGACCAAGGCCCCAACTCCAGTGAATGATGATGGCATCTTTGTATCTTTTCGCTGCACCAAATTGGAACTCGCCATATGCGTGCATCCTTGCATCATTATCGATGTAAACTGGCTTATTGAACTTCTGCTTCAGATCGCGTCCGATGTTCTGACGCTTTTTATCTTTAATTGTATAGTTGATACCCGTTTTTGAATTAATCAAACCAGGCATATCGACTCCCAATCCAAAGACTTTTTCTTCAGAAATGCCATGATCTGCCATCAGTTTCTTAGCCGCCATGAACAGTTTATCTGTCAATTGTGGATCATCAATATGCGTGTCGATTTGAACAATCGGCGTAACAAACTTATTGTAGCAATCAAAAATTGCCATATTTGCTGAGTAACGCGCAAAATCGCAGGCAATTACATAAAGCACATCTTCCGACAAGCCATAAAGAGAAGGTTTTCTTCCTCCGCTTGATTCGCCAACTCCTATATTCGTTAAATAGCCCGACGAAATCAGGTCGTTCAATAGAACAATGCAGGTTGGTAAGCTTATTTTAAGCGATTTGGCAAGTTCGGTAGCCGAAGTATGCCCATTTGTGTGCAGTAAGCTAAGTATCTTTTTCTTCTGTCTGATTTTATTCAGTTCAGCAGTCGAAATAGTCCTGGTCTCTGATACAGCATTCTGATTCATAAATTCATCCTTAAATGAAAAGACAACTTAGTTAATGATCTGGAAAACGTGGGTAAAGATATTTAAATATTTTACAAAGTACGACAATATTTTAGAGAATATTAACAGATCGTAACAAATATTTTTACCTGAAGTTTTTTCGGTATTCTGACGGGGTCATTTTCATGATACTCTTGAAATAGAAGTTGAAGTTTGCGAGGTTGTTATAACCGCTTTCGTAGCAGATTTGCGCAATGGGTTTCTCTGTATTGGATAACATTTGGGATGCGATGCTTATGCGGATATCTTTCACGTATTGCAAAAACGATTTTCCGGTTCTTTTTTTGAAAAAACGGCAAAACGATCCGGGAGCCATATTCAACAATCCGGAAACTGTGTCAAGTGTGATGGTTTCCTGAATATTGTGCAGCACATAATCGTAAATTATTTTAATCTGATCCAGATCTTTATAATGGCTCACCGGGAACTCGGGCGCGAGTGTGAGTATTTCCTGTTCTTTTATTTCAGTTAAACTTTTCAGCAATTTCAGGAGGGCAATAAAGCCATCACTTCCCTGCATTTCTGCCAATTGCAGCATTTGCTGTTCTATCTGCTTAATACCTTCAACCTTAAAGGCGACCCCGCTTATTGCCCTGTTAAAAAGATCATGGATTGCTTCAAGTTCCTTTATCTGAATTAAATCGCGATTAATGAGTGATTCAGAGATGTAGAGTATTAAGCATTCCGGAGGATTGTTACTGTCCGGTTCCGAGAATTCACGGTGATGCAGCAGATTGGAGCCAATCAGAACAAGGTCATTACGCTCAAACGACGATATATTATTGCCTACTATTCTTTTACCGCTGCCGGATATTACAAAATTCAGCTCATAGTTTTTATGCATATGAATGACCGAAGAGGTGTCATATTGTTGCTTCTGAACCGAAAAGGATTTTTCTTCCGGGATGTCAACTTTCATAAACTGAAATTCCATCTGTTATTTTCATTTAGTGTTACTGAGCAAATGTAATGTGTTTTGTGACGTTTAGTTAAGATTCTATTGGGAATTGTCAAAAATTGGTTAGTCATCCCTTCTGATGCAGATAAAATCATCTTTCAATTCTTTATGACCATTTTTTGAATGCATTTTGCCGATAGTCAGTTTAAAATCGGTACTATTGGTGTTGGAAAACCTTACTAATTATTATCAGTTTATGAGAACTACATTATACTTTGTTTTTTTGCTTGCAGTCATTCTTTCATCTCAAAAAATAACATTGGCTGGCGCTGAAACCAGTAACTTACGATGCGAATACCTGGTGAATCCAATCGGTATCGATTCTCCAAACCCCCGCTTTACCTGGATGATGGTTGATGATAGTTGGGAGTCTGCTCAAAGTGCCTATGAACTCATTTTGGGAACCGATTCATCGAAAGTTGCATCCGGTGTCGGCAATAAATGGACAACAGGAAAAGTCAACTCCTCGGCCATGCTTGTTGAATACAACGGTTCACCGCTGGAGCCTTTTACGCGGTATTTCTGGCACGTAAAGGTTTATGATGCAGCAGGGAATCCATCCTCAGTTTCTGTAATGGCAAGTTTTGAAACCGGAATGATGAAGATGGAAAACTGGAAGGGAACCTGGATCACCGATACCCGGGACATCAAGTTAAAACCAGCTCCCTATTTTAGAAATGAGTTTACTACGGATAAGAAGGTGATCTCCGCGAAAGCATATATTGCTGTGGCCGGTTTGTTTGAATTGTATGTGAATGGTGTGAAAGTTGGAAATCACCGGCTCGATCCGATGTATACACGTTTCGACCGCCGGACACTTTACCTCACCCATGATATTACCAGATTGCTGAAAGAGGGGAAAAATGCGATAGGCGTTTTACTCGGAAACGGCTGGTACAATCACCAGTCAACGGCTGTCTGGTATTTTGACGAAGCTCCATGGCGGGCACGTCCCAGTTTTTGTATGGACATCCGGATCACCTATTCAGATGGCTCGCACGAGACCATCACATCCGGAACCGATTGGAAAACAGCTTTGAGTCCAATTGTTTTCAACAGCATTTATACCGGAGAACATGTTGATGGCAGGTTGGCACAAACAGGTTGGAATACGCCCGGATTCGATGATTCGAAATGGAAAAATTCAATTCCGGTTGGCATGCCATCCGCAAATATTGTGACCCAGGCGCTTCAGCCGATCCGCGATGTGGAAGTGATTCCTGCTAAGAAGATCACCAAATTAAACGATTCACACTATATTTTTGATCTGGGACGAAATATCGCAGGTGTTAGTCAGCTGAAAGTGAGTGGCAATGCAGGAACAATCATCCGGTTAAAACATGGCGAGCGGCTCCGTGCCGATGGAATGGTCGATCAGTCGAATATTGATGCGCATTACCGTCCTACCGATCAGCTTGATCCGTTTGGAACAGATATATACACCTTGAAAGGAGAAGGGGAGGAGATTTTTAAACCCACCTTTAATTACAAAGGTTTTCAGTATGTCGAGGTCACCAGCGACCAGCCGGTTGAACTGAAACTGGAAAGTCTTACCGGCTATTTTATGCACAGCGATGTGCCTGTTGCCGGGCATATTCAATCATCCGATTCGATCCTGAACAAGATTTGGAAAGCGACCAATGCTTCCTATTTGTCGAATTTATTCGGATATCCGACCGATTGTCCGCAGCGTGAAAAGAACGGCTGGACCGGTGATGCTCATACTGCCATTGAGGTTGGACTCTACAATTTCGATGGTATCACCGTCTACGAAAAATGGATGGCCGATCATCGCGACGAGCAGCAACCAAACGGTGTTCTTCCCGCAATCATCCCAACCAGCGGATGGGGCTACACCTGGGCAAATGGTCCGGACTGGACCAGTACAATTGCAATCATCCCCTGGAATATCTACCTCTTTTATGGTGATACAAAGGTACTCAGCGATAATTATGAGAACATGCGTCGTTATGTCGATCATATTACACAGATTAGTCCTTTGGGATTAACGGATTGGGGTCTGGGTGACTGGATTCCTGTTAAATCGGTTTCATCCAAAGAACTGACCTCTTCGATTTTCTATTATACAGACGCTTCCATCCTTGCCAAAACTGCAAACCTGTTGGGTAAGAAAGCCGATTCTGATAAGTACAATGCACTGGCATTAAAGATTAAGGATGCGATTAATTCAAAGTACCTTAACAAAGAGACCGGAATTTATGCAAGTGGTTTCCAGACAGAATTGAGCGCACCACTTCATTGGGGAATTGTGCCTGAAGAACTAAGAAGCAAGGTGGCAGAAAATCTTGCTAAACGGGTAATTGCTGATGGAAAACACATCGACGTCGGTTTGCTTGGGACAAAAACGATTCTGAATGCATTGAGTGCAAATGGTTATGCAGACCTTGCTTACGAAGTGGCATTGCAGAAAACATTTCCTTCGTGGGGATGGTGGATCGTGAACGGGGCAACCACCTTGTATGAGAACTGGCCGATTGATTCGAAGTCAGACATCTCTTTGAATCATATCATGTTTGGAGAGATTGGGGCGTGGTTTTATAAATCATTGGGTGGAATATATACAGACGAAAAGCAGCCTGGCTTTAAGAATGTGGTACTGAAACCAGATTTCGTGAAAGGTCTTAACAGCTTCGAAGCAAGTCACCAGGGACCTTACGGAATGATTGTCTCTTCCTGGAAAAGAAAAGGTAAGAAAATCGAATACAAAGTAACGATTCCTCCTAACAGTACCGCCGAATTATCTTTGAAAGGTGATAATATTCTGGAAGGTGGGAAGGCATTGTCAGAGAATAAATCGGTTAAAATAGCTTCGCAAATGGGTGGTGTAAATATCATGAACCTGAAGTCCGGAAGTTATTCGTTCGTGATCAAGTAGAGGGAGAAGAGGAGAAAGGGAGAAAGGGAGAAGAGGAGAAAGGGAGAAAGGGAGAAAGGGAGAAGAGGAGAAAGGGAGAAGAGGAGAAAGGGAGAAAGGGAGAAAAGGAGAAATGGAGAAAGGGAGAAAGGGAGAAGAGGAGAAAGGGAGAAAGGGAGAAGAGGAGAAAGGGAGAAAAGGAGAAAAGGAGAAAGGGAGAAGGGGAGAAGGGGAGAAAGGGAGAGTGGGAGAGTGGGAGAAGAGGCGACGAGTCAATTCTAAAACCCTGAAAGGGTTATATATTAATAACCCCGGGTAAGGAGGAACGACGCAACCCGGGGAAAGTGATAAAAGGACAGAAAAGGCGCATCTGGAAAGCTTAATAGAAATGATACTGATGTATGCGCCGCCTAGCCAAACTTCCGATATATTCATCCTTCAGATTACGGACAAAATTGGTATTAGTAAAGGGAGGAAATTTAAAAAAGATGCAGTATTAACACAAAATCTGTAAACCTATTTCAGGACGAGTCAAGGAGAAGGGGAGAAAGGGAGAAAGGGAGAGTGGGAGAATGGGAGAAGAGGAGAAAAGGAGAAAGGGAGAAAGGGAGAATGGGAGAATGGGAGAAGAGGAGAAAAGGAGAAAGGGAGAAGGGGAGAGTGGGAGAAGAGGCGACGAGGCGACGAGTCAATTCTAAAACCCTGAAAGGGTTCAATATCAATAACCCCGGGTAAGGAGGAACGACGCAACCCGGGGAAAGTGATAAAAGGACAGAAAAGGCGCATCTGGAAAGCTTAATAGAAATGAGACTGATGTATGCGCCGCCTAGCCAAACTTCCGATATATTCATCCTTCAGATTACGGACAAATTGGTATTAGTAAAGGGAGGAAATTTAAAAAAGATGCAGTATTAACACAAAATCTGTAAACAAAATTCAGGACGAGTCAGGGAGAAAAGGAAACCCTTCAAGCGGCGATGTTCGAGAAAAGGCGACGGGGAGAAGGAGCGAGTGGGAGAAGAGGCGACGAGTCAATTCTTAAACCCTGAAAGGGTTCAATATCAATAACCCCGGGTAAGGAGGAACGACGCAACCCGGGGAAAGTGATAAAAGGACAGAAAAGGCGCATCTGCAAAGCTAAATTGAAACAGTGCGGATATATGCGCCGCATAGCGAAACTTCTGCTATTATAGTATATTGTATTAATTTTCAACCCACTTCGGGGTTGGGGATTTGTTTTGTTCCCAACCCCCCAGTTCCGCAAGCTACACTGAGGGTTATTAAAATTAAACTCCTCACGGAGTTTTTAGGCAGACCCTAAATAGAGTCAAAGAGAAAACCATCCGATTTTTTACATCAGATGGTTTTCTTTTTATATCAGTATACCTTTATCAGAGAACCGGAAGTTTCCATGGTTCGCGGTAAGTAAGCTTCGTGAATTTATTCGCCTCTTCTTCGGTGAATTTCATGTTGGCGGCATCCCAATGTAACAGGTTTCCTGCACGGTAAGCGATATTTCCCATTTCGGAGATAATAGCAGTCTTGGCACCCACTTCAACAGGCGCATTTAGTTTTTCACCTTTCCGGATTCCGTTCAGGAAATTCTTCACATGTTCTTTTAATCCGCCAATAGCAGGTTGCAACGGAACATCTGCAATGAATTTTTTACTATCCTTGTTGCTCGATTCTGAATTCACCATCCAGCCGTTTCTTGAGACGATCAATGTCCCTTTGGTTCCTGTGAAGGAAACGCCATGGTGCATTCCATAAGGCCCGAGGCGAGGAATCAAACCACATTCCCAGATCATTGTATGGGTGGGATAGTTATATAAAGCTTGCTGGATATCGGGTGTTTCGATCACTCCTTTGTTCATGAAATTTCCGCCACCCGGAGAAACTGATTCGGGATAACCGGCATTCATTCCATAAACGGCAAAGTCGAGCAGGTGAACGCCCCAGTCGGTCATTGCACCACCTGCATAATCCCAGAACCACCTGAAGTCGTAATGAAAGCGGTTTTTATTGAAAGGCCTTTCGGGAGCCGGTCCCAGCCACATATTGTAATCGACATAGTCGGGTGCCGTACTATCGGGTTGCGCCGGAACAGGTTCGCCCATTCCTTTGTAGATCCATGCCCTGACCAGGTTGATGTCACCAAGCTTTCCTGACTGGACATATTCTGATGCATCGAACCAGTGTTTCGAACTCCGTTGCCACATTCCGACCTGTACCATTTGTTTGGGATACTTTGCGGCCGCTTTTACCATCATCAGGCACTCTTCGATGCTGTGACCCATCGGTTTTTCAACGTAAACATGCTTTCCGGCTTCGAGTGCCATCACCATCATTAAGGCATGCCAATGGTCAGGAGTTCCGATGATAACAACATCTATCTCTTTTAATTCAAGTAGTTTGCGGAAATCAGCGAAAACCTGCGGCCGTTTGCTTTTCAGTTTCTCAACTTCGGTTGCCTTTTCTTCGAGGATCTTTTTATCAACATCGCAGAGCGCAATGCAATCAACATTCTCTTCAGCCAAAAATGCTTTTAAGTCGGTGAATCCCATGCTCCGGCAACCGATCAGCGCCACTCCGATTCTATCCGAAGGACTTTTGCAACTTACGGTCCAGGGAATCATGGATGCAGCCAGGGTTGTTCCGGCAACTGCTCCCGATTTTTTTACAAACGATCTGCGGTTAATCTCTTCCATCTTTTTTATTCTGATTTAAGGTGCTTTCTGCCCATGGCAAGTTTTCGTGTTCCTTAACGGAGTGACAAACCTATGAAAAAAACGGTAGAAGCCGAAATTTTTGATCTGTTTATTTAAGGTACAAAATCACTGTTTCGTTACTTCACCTCACAATATTGGATCACGCAAAAATAGTTTGAATTATTTTTGAAATTACAGTAACAAAATTGGTTCAAAACGTATACCCATGTTGAACTGTTATGGTGAATTGATTTAGATCCATTATAAATTAATACGCTGACTAAAACCATGATTACACTACCTGATCAACAAACCTATTCAACATCTGAATTCCTATTCCGGTTATGGGCTTTCCTGGAAAAAGCGCTGCATCTCAATGTCAAAGCGCTGCAACCCAATCTACACGCGCTGCAGCTCAGTTTCAATGCGCTGCGACCCGATCTCCGCGCGTTGCATCTCAATTTCAATGCGCTGCAGCCCAATCTACACGCGCTGCAGCTCAATTTCAATGCGCTGCGGCCCGATCTACGGACGCTGCAGCTCAATTTCAATGCGCTGCGGCTTGATCTACGGGCGCTGCAGCTCAATTTCAAAGCGCTGCAGCTCTATCTCCGGGTGCTGCAAACCCAATTTCCGGACGCTTCATTCCAAACTCAACGATTAGTTTTTGGTTGGCCGAACACTGTTTCCCTTTTTCTGAAAATCCCGGCACTATATATTTTCACGTCACAACAGTCTGACGTATAGTAGACTTAACTAAATTTTAAATTTGAATAATTTAATAATATGAAAACAACAGTAAAAGTTGACATTTCAGTACATAAGGCAGAGGACCTTATTGCTACGAGTGAAGATGTGTTGAAAAAACATGTCGAATTAGGTGAAAAAAGTCCGTTGAAGGGGCTTGATATGGTAACATTCGAGAAGAATCTGAATGATGCTAAAAGCAGGCGGGCGGAGGCGAAAAAGCTGCATGATCAGGCTGAACTTTTGAATCAGCAAGCGGGCTTGAGCCTCGGTACCGACCCATCCCAGAATACAAAGACACCTGGCACTGTTTATTCCACAATTTCAAGTGTAAGAGGTATCTTGCTGGGAATGTACAAGGGCCAGGAGAAAAAGTTATCAGAATGGGGATTTGATGTCGTGATCAGCGAGGTTCCACAAAGCAGTAAAGCAAAAGCTTGATAAGTAGAAAAGCCCTTCCGCGGTTGCCGGCTGCGGAAGGGTTTTAGAATTGAAAATCTATCATCCAATGCCGTATCGTTAGTAATAGCAGTTGACATTTTACCGCAGAGACCGCAAAGTTTTACGCAGAGAACCGCAAAGAAATTAGGGAATATCTACCTCTGCGGTTCTTTGCGCCTCCTCAGCGCTCTTTGCGTTTAAATTTTTAATTCTCATAGACATATACTAAACGACATTGATCTATCATCTTTCATTTAAACCAATTGACAAAATTAAGGGAATAACAATTTGTCGACGTAAATATCCTGGAAACCGGGATCTGCTTCGAGACTGATGTGCCTTGTTTTTGCAAGTATATCATTTGCAATTCCCATATCTGAAAACAGGAACATTTTTGCACCGATCAGCGCGGTATTACCCATTTTGTGAATCTTCTCAGCCGGAAGTTCAATCATTCCGGTTTCAACCACATTATTAAGGTTGATGTAATTCCCAAATGCGCCGGCGATGTATATTTCCTCAATATCATTAAGATTGATCGAAAGACTTTTGGCTAAAATTGTCAGTCCTGCCGCTATGGCCGCTTTTGCAAGCTGAAATTCGTTGATGTCACGCTGTGTCAGCAGCACTTTCCCGGCAATTGTAATTTGTGGTTCACCTGAATTGATTTCACCAAATATGCCGATCAGTTCCATCTTCCGCAGTAGCGCAATCGCGTCAATCAATGCGCTTCCGCAGATTCCTTTGGGCGTTGTATTCCCGATCACACTCGCTTCTAACTTTCCATCAACAAGGTGTAATGAAGAAATCGCCCCCGTGACGGCACGCATTCCCATCGAGATATTGGCTCCTTCAAAGGCAGGACCTGCTGCTGTTGAGGCACAAACGACCTGGTTCTTATTGCCGATCACAATTTCGCCATTCGTGCCTAAATCAATCAGTGCGGTATAGTTTTCTTTCTGATGCAAACCGGTTGCCGCTATTCCTGCAAGGATATCACTTCCCACAAAACTTCCGATCGATGGATAGAACTGCACATTTTCTTCGACATCGAAATCCCATCCCAGATCTTCCGGCTTAAAAGTCTTTAGTCCCGGATGGTTGTTGTGAAAAGGATAGGCCGATAGTGGCTTAACATCGCAGTTGCTGAAAATTAACTGCATCGCCGAGTTACCAACCAATACTATTTTTTGAAGTCTGACATCGTATTTTTTAAGCATCAGCCTGATCATCGTCCCGATTGACGAATGGACGATCGTCATCATTTCAATTTCATTTCCATCCAGACAGGCCTGAATTCTTGAAATCAGGTCGGCTCCGAATTTTACCTGGGGATTCAACATTGTTTCAACGGCCAATACTTTTGCCGATGATAAATCAACCAGTTGAGCCACGATTGTTGTGGTACCCAGATCGACTGCAATTCCGAATCCTTCGCGGGGCGAGAACTCAAACTCGCTTTCGTCGGCGAGGATCAGGTGATTGAACTGTTCAATTTCGAGTGTGATGTCATTCGTGCAAAGACTGTAACAAGAGAGCCGCCAGTCAGGTGAAAGACCCAATTGCTCAAGTCTCTGCCGGTGAATTTCAGTGATCGCTATTTCACCCTCCAGCAATCGCACCTTGCATTTTCCGCAAGTCCCTTTTCCGCCGCATGGAAACTCAATGCCGAATTCATGAAGCACATCAATCAAAGGTGTCTG
>Ga0209512_1002400_pt1 | contig 20018 bp, 17 predicted proteins | sample frozenSSSSmetaG_FD_184142 | JGI IMG/M metagenome (GOLD analysis project Ga0209512, IMG submission 184142) | Glacier valley bacterial and archeal communities from Borup Fiord, Nunavut, Canada, to study Microbial Dark Matter (Phase II) -... | ecosystem: Environmental > Aquatic > Freshwater > Ice >... | reverse complement strand
AGCTACCGCATGAAAGACCGCATCGAGAGCTAACACAACCGCCACGCCAAAAATGATCCGCCACCTCGTTTTTGCCATGCGCTTTTTAAACCGCCCGATTCATGCGCCATTCGCTCCGCCGCTCTCATGGACTCCCAACCGTTCCCTGTATTCCGAAAAACGAGATTGTCCGTGCCGACAGTAGCGGTGTTTTCCACATCCGAATAGAGAATGTCCACAAGGCCGTCGCCGTTGATATCGCCGTACTCAAATCCATAAGGAGTCGCTTGCGTGGTTTCCGCATCGCCGATCTTGTTATAGAGTGGAAAGGGCAGGCGGTAACTGTCAGCGGAAGGTGCGTTTTCGGCCTGCCACGGGTTGGATTCCCTCCGCCCGCGATTCAGCCACGTGTTGCTGACGAGAGTCCCGCTGTTGTTGATCGAATAGAGCATATCGACGAGACCGTCTCCATTCACGTCCATCAACTGGGCAGCGGTGGGATTGTCATTGGAATACAGCAGTGCAGCGGGGAATTTGTAAGGATCCGCCGGTCGGCCTTCTTCCGTGGCGGGATTCCAGCGGTAGGCACCCGTTTTCAGCAAATTGTGGTTGCTCCAGACCGTGCCGCTGCCGTTGACAAAGGCAGCGCTGGCCAATTCGGGAAGTCCGTCACCGTCGAGGTCGATCAACCTGCGCCCGGTGTCCTTGCCATCGCTGAGAAGGTTGGCAGGCAGATACAGCGAATTGTCGCGGATCCAGCCCGGGCCGTTTTTCCCCTTGTTGATAAAGGCAACGCTGACATTGGTGTTGGCCACCAGTCCGTTGGTATCGGGATTGAACAGCTTCCCGGTGCCTGTCGTGTAAACGACCAGATCCTGATAACCATCTCCATTGAGATCCACCCATTGGAAATGCTCGTCACGCCGGACGGACGGGCTTCCCGACGTAGTGGAGCCCATGTAAAACGGCAGATCCCATTCATCACCCTTTGGGGTCCAAGCACCATTTTTAAAGGTGTAGAACTTGTAGTAACTTTTGAAAAAACTGCCGGAGGTAAACTTCAGGTCAACGGACCCTAGCAAGTCCAGCCTGCCGTCCCCATCTACATCCACTGGCTGTGCGGTAAGGTGGTTTTTCGTGTTATAGCTATGTGCCTTTGTATCCCACGAACGGGTTGCGAGCGGGAGAATTCCCAGCGGACGATAGGTCGAACCTTGGGTGAATCCTCCCCCGTCCATGTTGCCCGTATTGATATAGACAGCTCCTTGAGTGACAGGTGCCAACGTCCCGTTGCTCAGGGAATAGTCGATCGCATGCCAATCGGCGAAATCCGGCAGTCCGTCGGAGTTCAGGTCCAAAGACACCACCCCCATGTCTTTGCCCGCATCATCTGTCAGTCGGGGCAACTCCCAGTCCACTCCAAATTCCACTGGCAGCACACTAGAAGCCTGTTGTGAACCCGACCGGTAAATCCTGACGTTACGAAAGCTCGCGCTGTCCTCGCCATTGGAGGAGTCATTGTCCACGCACATGAGAATCAGATAGCCATTGGCCACTGAGCCTAACGATCCGAAGTCAAGCGTGTAGGTCTTCCAAGTATTTTCAGGTGAATAGGGTTGGGCAGGACCGGTGAAGTTAAGACCGTTTGCCAGATTGATTGTCCCGGTGCCACCGATTCGATAGAGCAGCGTGGATGAGGATCCTTGATAGACCGTATCGGTATCGAGTCCGATCATGGCACCCGTTTCCAAGTGGTAGGAATTGAATTCGAATTGGATTTTGGTATCGGAATACACTGGCGTCGAAAGTCTGTAGGCCCGGGACACATCTCCCGTGAGGCGGATCGTTGTTTTTGCCTCGTCCACGGTCACCGTCGAGTTCACTTCCCCCGTCGCGTCCAGCCCGCTGCCGAAGCGCGGCAAGTTGGTGGAACCGGGATTCTCCCAAATCGGACTATCGCTGCTACCCGCCGGTGGTGCCTGGATTCCATCGTAGTTGAAAGTCGTAGGCGGAACAGCGAGGGAATCGAGATCCCGGGCATGCTTGGTCACACTCTTGAGCAGGGATCGTCCGCTCTGATAAGAATTTGCATAAGCGAGACGGTAGGAATGATTGATATAGGCACCCGTCATCACCCGGATCTTTGAGAGCCGTTTGCTCAAGCGGTAGCCCGCGTAAGTGGAAAACGAACGGCTGTTGTCTGGTCGACCTTCGTCGTAAAGAAAATCAATGGTGCAATAGGGAGCTCGGGTGACGTTTCCAGCAGCATTCGCCTGGCCGGTATATTGCACTTTGGCAACCCGCTGGTTGATCGCATCAAAAGATGGGTTCGCTGCATCCTTTTCATAATCCACAGAATAGAAATTGCCGAGAGTATCCTGCACCCGGGTCACCCCCCACGAAAGTATTCCCCTTGAAGTTGAGACTTTTGATCCAACTGTTCCGCCCAATGTCATCGTCAGACCTGCCTTCGTCTCTACTTTCCAAGATGTAGGACCCGCTCCGACGGCGGTGATCCGCGCAAAGGAATCGATTTCCGTCCGGTATTCTGACCCAGCGGCACCATAACTGCCGGCCACACAAACCAACCGCTCGCCATCAAGGAAAAACCGGTCATTGCCATCGAATCCCACAGGATCGTAGGTTCCGTCTTTGGCCGCCGTGGACGGACCACGGGTGATCCGTTGGCGCCCCCCGAGATTCCAACCCACCCCCATGATCCCGTTACCCGAACCGCTGGAATAACCCAGACTGAGTTTGGGTTCCATTCCGCCGGTCCCCTTCGGAATATCAATCGGAATCGAGTAATTCGCGGAGCCGTCACCGCCGACGGATAGAGATCCTTTCAACGATCCAACCGGCTGATGGGGAGCCTCGGAGTTGATCGTAAGTGGAGGAATGCCACCAGAGGCGGGAATCGCCCCGCTGCCATTCACCCCCCTGTTGGACCAGAGGGATGCCATGTAGGCATCCAGAAATGAACCGGAAGTCCCCGGTTTCATGGCATCACGGTCATAGAGGTTTTTGTTCGAACCGTTGGCATCCTCCCACGCGTCCGACAGACCATCCTTGTCCGCATCTGGAAACAACATGTTCTCCGGCACTGCCGAAAGATCGTCAATCAGGGTCTCACCGATACCGCTGCCGTAAAATTCCAAACTTTCCAGATTCGTTCCTCTGCCATCGAACGCAAGATTTGCTGCGGCAAGTTTCCCATCAATGAACAGATCCCAAAGATTGCGGAGATAATCCTGCCGCAAGGTAACGCGGATGTAGTTGTCTGACGCAGTGCCATTCGCAGCAACATTGAACGTGCCCGCCGTTTTGATCCACTGCTTCGGCACAGCTCCGGGATCGACAATGCCATCCGCCCCATGCTGCACCCAGATCTCCCCCGTGGTGGAGCCATCCGGCACTTGGAATGCGATCTGGGTGCCATTGGCAACGAAAGTGGCATAACTTCCGCTCGGATCGGCCGCCGGTTTGACCTGAAGGTCGATGAATGCGGTCTTCTCATTAACATCCCACGTCACCGCTCGGCTGATCTTCGTTTCCTGAACCGTATTGACCGGCAGGCTGAGGGCACTTCCGCCTCCCAGTCCCTGTCCGACCGGCGAAATTTTTGCATCGCCTGCAAAGAGTTGCCATCCGGGGGTGGTGCCGTTTCCAACCGTCTGCATCGGCACCCACTCCGCCGTGTCAAAGGTGATCGGCGGCAGGTCTGCCAGAATCTGATTGGTGAGAAGCGTGAAATTAAGAAATCCGGCGAGTGCCGTTTTGCAGGACTGATTTATAAAATCTATCGTTACCGACTGATGTGGAAAGTCGTCAAGAAACCAAATCGGCACTCATCGGTGCTCGTTTCCGACTTTTCTGCGTAGTTGCAAGGATTTCTCTGGTTTTCGAATAAGAAATTTTTCTGAAAAAGATCAAAATAAATGCATGTCGCAAGATTTTGGTGTCACATCACCGCCCGAAATGGGGTGGACCATTCCGTTTTTCAGATGTGTCTCGGCACCGTTACCCAGTCTTCACATAACCCAGCTCCATCAGGTCATGGCCGTCATGCGCCTGAAAAACGACGTCCGCGAACTCGGGGAAAATGATCCACATCCACCCCGCACTCAACGAATGCCTGCTCGCCGCAGCGGTGGAGGCGACAGGGGCGGTGAATGTGTCGCACGAGGCCCGCAGTTAGGAGCATCGCACCGGCATCCCATTGGCCCATCCAGCTTCCCGCCAATTCTTCGGAGTTCAGAATGTCTGAATCCCAGCCTCAAGGGGTGGCCTGGGTCTATTCAGGATTTTTCCCATCACAATCCTGAAGAACTTTTTTGTAACACCCTGCCGCTAGGTCACGTTTTAGGAGACCGATGATTTTTCACACCCGCTTCCTCCCACCGCATCTACAGCGGCTGAGTCTTGCGCTGGGCTTCGCCCTCGCGTCATCCCTCACCGCTTCAGCGCAACTGCCCCTTAATCAGGACGACGTGGTGTGTCTCATCGGCAATGCCCTCGCGGATCGGATGCAGCATGACGGCTGGATGGAAACGCTCATCCAAAGCCAGATGGCGGGTAAAAACCTCACGTTCCGCAACCTCGCGGTCTCCGGCGATACGGTGACCTCCCGCCCCCGCAGCAAAGACGTGCCCTCGCCCGACGACTACCTCGCACGCTGCAAGGCGGACGCCATCTTCGTCTTCTTCGGCTACAACGAATCGTTCGGCGGCGAGGCGAAACTCCCGCAGTTCAAGAACGACCTGAGCGCCATGGTCGATAAGTATCGGCTCGCGAAATTCAACGGCGAATTGGCGCCGCGAATCGTCCTGTTCTCGCCCATCGCCCACGAGGACCTCGGCAGCCCGCTGCTGCCCGACGGCAAGGCGAACAACGCCAACCTCGCCCTTTACACCAACGCCATCAAACAGGTCGCATCGGAAAAGGGTGCCGCTTTCGTCGATCTTTTCACCTCCTCACAGGCCCTCTACGCGAAGGCGAAAACACCACTCACCCTCAACGGCATCCACCTGCTGCCTGAGGGCGACCGCCAGCTTGGTGAAGTGATCGCCTCGGCCGTCACTGGAAAATCCGTTTCCTCCACGCCCGCCATGGAGCCGCTCCATCAGGCGGTGCTCGACAAGGACTCGCATTGGCACAGCCGATACCGCGCGATGGACGAGAATGACATCTGGGGCAGCCGGTCCGGGCTCCGCTTCGTCGCCGGCCAGACGAACCAAACGGTGCTCATGCAGGAACTTTCCATGCTCGACGTGATGACCGCTAACCGCGACGCGAAAATCCATGCCGTGGCCCAAGGAAAAAACTACAAGGTGGACGACTCCAACGTCCCCAAGCCGGTGGAAGTGGTTTCCAACGTCGGCGGTGGAAGCAAGAGCTCGAGCGCCATGAAGGAAGGCGACACCTCCTACCTGAGCGGCAAGGAAAGCCTCGCGAAAATCCACGTGCCCGAGAACTTTGCGGTCAATCTCTTCGCGGATGAAACGATGTTTCCCGAACTCTCCAACCCGGTGCAGATGCAGGTCGATACCAAAGGCCGCCTGTGGGCCGCCTGTTGGGGAACCTATCCGAAATGGGAGCCACTCAAGGAAATGAACGACCGCCTGCTGATCCTGCCTGATGAAAATCATGACGGCGTCGCGGACAAGGTGATCGAGTTTGCGAAGGTGCAGAATCCGCTCGGCTTCGCTTTCTGGGGTGGCGGCGTGATCGTGGCCTCACAGCCCGACATTCTTTTCCTCAAGGACACCGACGGCGACGGCAAGGCCGATGTCCGCATCGTGCTGCTGCAGGCCACCGGATCCGCCGACACCCACCACTCGGCTAACAATTTCATCGTCGGTCCCGACGGCGGCCTCTACTGGCAGAGCGGCATCTTCCTCCAACACAATTATGAAAACCCGTGGGGTCCTTCACTGGCGGCCACCGCCGCCGGCATGTATCGCTTCGATCCGCTGCGCTACACCATCTCGTTCATCGCGGCGAACGGCCCGAACTCCCATGGCATCAGCTTCGACCGCTGGGGCTACCTTTTCGCTACCGACGGCACCACCGGCAACGCCTTCCAGGTGCGGCCTGAAGGAAACGGTTTCAAAATGTTCCCGCTGTTGAAAAAGGAAGTGCGCCCCGTGCCCGCAAACGTCGTCATTTCCAGCACTAACTTCCCCGATGACCTCCAACAGGATTTACTGATCTGCAACACGATCGGATACCTCGGCCTCAAGCACTACAAACTCTTCCGCGACGGCCACACCGTCGGCTCGCAGACATTCAAACAAGGCGAGGTCTGGGGCGAACCCACTCCCGATTTCCTCCGCAGCGATGACAAGAACTTCCGCCCCACCGACGCCAAGTTCGGGACCGATGGTGCGCTCTATATCTCGGACTGGCAGAATGTCATCATCGGCCACATGCAACACAACATCCGCGACCCCGAGCGCGACAAGTCACACGGCCGGATCTTCCGGATGGTGTGCAAGGACCGCCCGCTCCAGACTCCGGTCGCCATCGCTGGCCAGCCGGTCGCCGCGCTTCTGGATGCCCTCAAAAATCCGATCGATGGCGTGCGCCAGCGGGCCCGAACCGAGCTGGACGAGCGCAACCCGGACGAGGTCCAGCCGACGCTGCGGGCGTGGATGAAACAATTCGATCCGAAAAAGGCCGAAGACGCCCATCCGCTGCTGGAGGCACTCTGGTGGTTCCAACGCCACAACGTGCGCGACGAGGCATTGCTCACCGCCCTGCTGGCATCACCCGAGCCGCACGCCAGGATCGCCGCCGCCACCGTGAAACATTTCTGGGGTCCGGCCGATCCGACGAAGGCAGGCCCGCAGAACCAGATCGTGGACGCCGTGGAGAAAAAGGTCAGGATCAACGTGCCCAAGCACCTGACGGGACCCGCCGCGGCGGCCTACCGCACCGGCGCACAGGTTTTCAGCCGCGAGGCCCACTGCGCGACCTGCCACCAGCCCGACGGCAAGGGCCTCGATCCTGCCTTTCCGCCGCTGGCCGGCAGTCCGTGGGTCACCGGCAGCGAGGAGCGTCTCATCAAGATCGCGCTCCATGGTCTCCATGGCAAACTGGAGGTGAACGGCAAGGTTTACGATCCGGAAAAAGGCGTGCCGCCGATGACGGCGTTCGAATCATTGATCGGTGACGACGAGATGGCGGCGGTTCTCACCTACGTCAGGAATTCCTGGGGCAACAAAGCCTCCCCGGTGCTCCCGGAAACGGTGAAAAAAGTCCGCGCGGCCACCAAGGACCGCTCGATCTTCTGGAAGCCCGAGGAACTGCTCAAAGACCACCCGATGGAATCACCAACAACCCGCTAATCTCCATGAAAACCCTCCGCATGCTCATCGCCTCCGTGTTTTCCGTCTCAGCCGTCCAGGCCTTCTCTTCCATCGTCTATCAAGGCGAGGCCGGCCCCGGTCTGGGCAAACACATCGTCTTCCTCGCCAGCGACCATGAATACCGCAGCGAGGAAACCTGCCCCGCCCTCGCGCGCATCCTCGCGAAACATCTCGGCTTCACCTGCACCGTCGTCTTCGGCGTGGACAAGGACGGCTTCATCGAGGCCGGTTCATCCAAAGTCTCCGGGATGGAAGCGTTGGGAAAGGCGGACCTGTTCGTCATTTTCGCGCGCTTCCTCAATCTGCCGGACGACCAGATGGCCCACGTCGTCGCCTATCTCGACCGCGGCGGCCCGGTCGTAGGCCTGCGGACCTCGTCCCACGCGTTCAAGATCCCGGACGGCTCAACCTACGCGAAATACGACTTCAAATCGAAGACCCCCGGATACGAAAACGGCTTCGGCCAACAAGTCCTCGGCAACACCTGGGTGGGCCACTACGGCACCAACCACCAGCAGGGAACCCGCATCCAGACCCTCGCCGATCAGCGCGGAAACGTCATCCTGACAGGAGTCGGTGAAACCGCCTTCTGCCACGCCGGTGCCTACGTCGGCAAACCCGGCCCCGACTTCACCGTGCTCACCACCTCCCAGCCGCTCGTCTCGATGGACCCGGACTCCGCTGCCGACACGACGAAGCCCCCGATGCCCTCGACTTGGACCCGCCAATACGCCGCCAAGGATGGCTCCATGCACCGCGTTTTCCACAGCACCCAGGGAGCTTCCGAAGACATCCTCGATGAAAATTACCGCCGCCTCATCCTCAACGGCATCCTCTGGGCCGCCAGCATGGAAAAGGAAATCAAGCCCGGACTCGATATTTCCTTCGTCGGCCCCTATCAGCCGAACACCTTCAACTTCGCTGGCCATGCCAAACAGGTAAAACCCACCGACCTCGCCGGCTGGGACACCCCTATCATGCCGCCCCGGCCCAAGGAAGCCCCGGCCAAGTGAAATGCGGATGGTGTGCAATGGATCGCCGCCCGGTTGAGCTGCTCATGGGCCTTCTCCAGCTTCGGCGGCATCGACACCTGAGCTGGATTCAGGGGAAAACGGGATGATTCGGTCTCGACTGAAAGAATCACAAACAGTATCTCCTTGCGGCGGACATAATGGTTGTTCGCTTCCACACTGTTTCCTAGACACTGTTTGCGATGGCGACCCAAAAAAAGAAGAACCCTAGGATGTCCGAGTGCTCGATCCTTAAAGAGGATCCGCCGCCTTACCGAATTAGCGGCGATGGCGCCGGCATTGACGTGAAAGACGTTTCGCCGCTCTGGACCACTGCCAAAACAGGTAAGCGCAAGTTGAGGATACTTGATCTCTTCTGCTGCGCCGGAGGAGTGGCGATGGGCTACAGCCGAGCCGGGTTCGAGGTCGTCGGCGTGGACATAGACCCACAGCCTCGTTTCCCGTTCGAGTTCATACAGGGGGATGCCAAACCGATCCCTACATAGATTAACGGCCAAGGAAGAAGGGCAAAACGATGAGTAAAATTACAAAACGCACTGTATGGTTTGAGAACGAAACTGGAGATCGCCTGAGGGTGGAACTTACAGATGAAGGAGGCGAATTGCTCGGAACGGTGAGGATCGAAAATATTCGCTACCACGTTTTTGTGGCCGAAAGGCATGAGATTGGATCCGGAGGAAATAAGCTCATTTTGGATCGTGACCCTGGCTACAGTCCGCAGACCAATGAATCCGGTAGCTTTATCCTGATGGCTCCCTATTCCGCATGAGATATGAAAGCGGAAAAGCCAGAGCGCGATGGTATCAATTGGGTGCGTGAGGAGGCTATTCTCGCTTTCGACCTCTATTGCCGGATACCTTTCCGAAAAACCAAGGCAAACAATCCTGATGTGATAAGTCTTTCCCAACTGCTGGGACGCACTCCCGCATCGGTAGCGAGAAAATTGGGCAACTTTGGCTCACTTGATCCCGAGCTGAAAAAGAAAAACATCTCAGGCTTGGGGCATTCCAGCAAATTGGACGAATCGATCTGGAGCGAGTTCAACACGAATTGGTCTGCACTGGTGATAGAGGCCAACCGTCTGCGCTCATTCAGGGAACGAATACTTTCCCCGGCGACGTACACACCCCAAATGCGAAATCTCACCGGTAAGGCCACCGAGCGATTCCAAGTCACAAAGCAACGCATTTATCAGGATTTCTTCCGTCAATGCGTATTGTCTGGTTTTAATCAGACTTGCTGCATGTGTGGCATGCCTCACACGGAGCTTCTTATTGCGAGCCACATCATTCCGTGGAGCGCACGTGAAGACACGAGGGTGAATCCGCAGAATGGTCTTTGCCTGTGCGCGTCGCACGACATGGCCTATGAAAAAGGTCTCATCGGCATCGGAATCGACTTTTCGATTCTTCTGGGAGATAAAGCCGTTGCTTCCAAAGACGCAGCCTCTAATTTCCTTTTCGGCTCTCTCGTGGGAAGAAAAATCTCAATGCCAGATCGTTTCTTACCCTCCCCAGAATTTCTGAGCTGGCGTCTCCAGAAGTTTAATAAATGACCCTTGGCGAGGGAGCTGCGGACCGAATTAGGTTGGTCCGTCGCCACGAAACAAACGGGACGACCGGAGTTAGCCATCGGCGTTTATGTGTTGGAATCGCTCCGCCAGCTCCCGCCGCACGACCGCAACATCCGAGATGATGTGCGTGTGACTGTTCTCACTCGGGATGATTTCCGCTGCAGGGAATGCGGCTGGCACCACGAGATGGCGAGTGCTTCCGATCCGCGCCGCAACCTTGAACTTCATCATGTGATAGAGCATTCCCAAGGCGGGGCGAATATCTCGGAGAACTTGAAAACGCTATGCAACGTCTGCCATGACTCGGTTCACCGGCGCACGCCGTGAGGTTACTGACTGTGCATAAAGCGGCAGGTCCGGTTCCTTTTCCGGCTCCAGATCATGGAGGGCGATGCCCTTGAAGTCCGAGACGATAAGGAAGCGCGAGACTTACTTTTCCCTCCCGGAGTCCACCAGCCCCCGGATGTAGTCCATGTCCTGCCCGTGGGCTTTTTCGCGGTCCTTCCCGGCGGATTTGTGCTCGATGAGGACGCGGGCAGGCCGGAATAGATCGATGTAGCCCCAGTTTCCCGAAAGCTTTTTCACGGGCTCCTCGAAGGTGGAGACGGTGCGGCGCTTGATGCCGAAGATGTCGAAAAATTCATTTTAGAAGGTCTGGCGCTCGGATTTCTCGGAGGTGGTGCCCTTCCAATCGCGGGAGAACTTGATGGAGCGGTGGCGGATTTCGTTCCAGGAAAGCATGAGGTGACTGGAATCTAGGAAACGGGTGGGCGGCGGGGCGAGGGAAATTTCCCGGATGGGGGAATGGACGGTTCCGGGCATTACGGTGGCAAACCGATGTTAAAGCGGTGTTTTTCTAGAAAATGAGGGCAAAAGTGGGACATTTTGTCTCATTTCCGGGTCCGGAGGGGTCATGGTGGGGCCGGGATGGGGTCATGGTGGGCACGACATGACCCCATGGCGAGGTGGGGATGACCTCATGGCAGGCATCACCTGACCTCATGGCGTGGTGGGGATGACCTCATGGCGGGCACGACCTGACCTCATGGCGTGGTAGGGATGATCCCATGACCGGCATGACATGGCCCCATGGCCGGGCGGGGATGACCTCATGACCGGCACGGCATGACCTCAGGGTGATGCGGGCATGGTCTCATGGCGGGCACGGGATAACATCAGGGCGGGGTGGCCATGGGGGCATTTCCGGCAGGGAATGTGGGCGTGGCGGGGTGAAAATGGCGGCATGGCGGGTGCGACATGACCTCACGATTGATAGGAAGTGCCACATTTCCAACAGGTTCCGGCGGGCCTATCAAATAGATGTGGACGGGACCTTTTTAGCCTGATAGTGACTCCCGCCGTATCGCGGTTCCAACGACCATCGCGGCCGCTGATTTTCCAACAGCGATGGCATCCCACAAACAAAACGACAACCCCAGAACCAACCACAGAAGCATATGTCCAAAGTAAAACTCGACCTCCAACGGAAAGACTTCCTCAAGCTCAAGGACTACGCCACCGCCCATCGTGACGCGATGGTGGGCAACGCGAATTTCCCGAGCCCGGAACCCACACCCGCCGTCTTCAACGCGGCCCTCAACTCCTATGAAACGAAGCTGGACCAGATCACGGCGGCGGAGATCGCCATGCAGGCGATGCGGGCAGATAGGGACACGCTGCGCACGCTTCTGGAAGTGGAACTGAACGGACGCGGCGAATATGTCGGAAAAGCGTCCGGCGGTGATGCAGCGAATATCCTGAGCGCCGGATTCGAAGTGCAGGCGGACGCCACGCCCACGACGAACATGGCCAAGCCGGACGGCGTGACGGCGACGATGGGTGACAATCCGGGCGAGATCGACGTGAGCTGCCATGCGGTGGCCAAGGCGAAGTCCTATATTTACGAGATCCGCGAGCACTCGGATACGGCGGCCCCCGGTCCGTGGGGCGGGACGAAGGTGGGCACGCGCAGTTCCGTCACTTTCAGCGGGCTGGTTTCCGGCAGGAAGTATTCCTTCCGCATCCGCGCGCTGGGTCCTAACGAACTCGAAAGTCCCTGGAGCGACGAGGCGATCTGCATGGCTCCGTGAAATTTTCCGGGTAACCGCAATCCACACATGAGGAAGCCCCGTCTGGAAACAGGCGGGGCTTTTTCACACCTTGCGCGGGAAATGATCCGTGCGAAGTGTGTCAGGTGAAATCAAAAACACTCAAGCAACTCAGCAATCTTTGTTTCTTTCTCGGCTTCGCTTCGATCCTAGGTTCGATCGCGATTTGGTTTCTCACCGGGGGGACGACCGCCGAGTCCATGGCCCACGCGGAACGCTTCGGAATCTTTGTCGGGCTGTGGGCACCCACCTTCATGATCCTCTCGAATCGTTTTGACCGCTACGCGGACCGTGCCGCCTGAGGCGGAAGGAAATCGGATCATGCGAAGGCCGGACAAGGACGATGTGGAGCGGCTGAGCCGTGGCCAACCCACGCGGGCAAAAATTGGCAGCCGCCGGATCGGACATCGGCTGACACTGAAAGAAAGGCAGCTTTTCGAAGCGGCCCGGCGGCAGGGGTTTCTTAAAATCCCCGTCACCGGGATCCGACCGAATGTGATCAATGTCTATCGCCTTTGGTGTGACGTGGAGGGACGCGAGGTGGTGATACTGGGTGGCCGAAGTCAGCGGCATGATGGGTAAAGGCTTCCACAACGGTGTGTCCGCGCTTCCGTCCCGACTGGGAGGCAGCAACCATTTTTCCCGATGATTTCCAAAATGAGGTGGCCGCTGGGAAATCCCCTGTTGTTGCTTGACCCGGTCCCGTCATCCCTCCAACTTGCCGCCCCGCCGATTGCCCCGATGGCAGCGGTGTGCCCTAATCGAACCAACCAACCGAGCAGCCATGGCCGCGAAGATCTATACCACCAAGGACGCCCCGATCGCTCCTCTCAAGAAGAAAACCCTCGCCGTGATCGGCTTCGGCTCGCAAGGCCATGCCCACGCGCTGAACCTCAAGGACAGCGGCCTGAAGGTCATCATCGGCCTCTATCCGAAATCGAAATCCCGCGAAGTCGCCAAGAAGCTGGGCTTCGAGGTCATGGACACCGCCGAGGCCGTCAAGGCTGCCGACGTGATTTTCGTCGCCACTCCGGACACCGTGATTCCCGCCGTTTACAAAAAGGACATCGCGCCCTACCTCACCAAGGGCAAGACCCTGCTCTTCTCCCACGGTTTCGCCGTTCACTTCAAGACCATCGTTCCACCGAAGAATGTGGATGTGATCCTCGTCGCTCCGAAAGGCCCTGGCCACACCGTGCGTTCGCAATTCGTCGCGGGCAAAGGTGTTCCCGGCCTGATCGCCGTGCATCAGGACGTTTCCGGCAAGGCCAAGCAAACCGCGCTCGCCTGGGCCGGTGGTGTCGGCTGTGCCCGTGCCGGTGTGTTCGAAACGAACTTCCGTGAGGAAACCGTGACCGACCTGTTCGGCGAGCAAGTCGTCCTCTGCGGCGGCGCGACCGCTCTGGTGAAGGCTGGATTTGAAACGCTCGTCGAAGCAGGTTTCCAACCGGAAATGGCCTACTTCGAGTGCCTCCACGAGCTGAAGCTCATCGTCGATCTGATGAACGAGCAAGGCATCGCCGGCATGCGTTTCTCGATCTCCGAAACCGCCGAGTGGGGCGACGTTTCCGTGGGACCGAAGATCATCGACGCCTCCGTCAAGAAGCGCATGGTCAAGCAGCTCAAGGAAATCGAGAGCGGCAAGTTCGCCAAGGAATGGATCGCCGAATACGAAGGCGGCTACAAGGTCTTCAACAAGCTCCGCAAGGAAGGGGAACAGCACCAGATCGAGAAGGTCGGTGAAAAGCTCCGTTCCACCATGAGCTGGATCAAGCAGTCCAAGATCAAGAAGGGCGCCAGCCAGGCGAGCCTGATCTCTTCCTCGAACTAAGCTTCGGGTTAGAAACTTCCAACGCCCGGTTCCTGAAAAGGAGCCGGGCGTTTTTTGTGAGATTGCTTTTGACCAAAAGAAAACCCGGAAGCTTTGAAGCCGCCGGGTTTCCATAGACAAGTTAGATCCGCACGCTCAAGTCGGCTGCTCGCCGCGGGCCATTACAACTTTGCCGGTGCGGACGGTTTCGATGATGTTGAACTGTGAGAACATCGTGATGGCGGCGTCCACTTTCGGGCTGTCGCCGTTGATCATGACGACCATGGAGGTAGGGGTGAGATCGACGGTTTTTCCATTGAAATGCTCGGAGATCTGGAGGGCCATCGAGCGCTCGGAAGGTGAGCAGAGGATCTTGATGAGGATCATCTCTTTGGTGACAGAGTTGTCCGTGGTGTGCTCGAAGCAATGGATCACGTCGATGAGCTTGCCGACCTGCATGATGATCTGCGAGAGCCCCTGCGGATCACCGGAGATGCCGATGGTCATGCGCGAGAAGTTTGCGTTGCGGCCTTCCGAGACGACGAGGGAGTCGATGTTGAAGCCGCGGCGCGAGAAAACCTGACAGATGCGCATGAGGACTCCGGGCTCGTTGCTGACGAGAATAGAGAGGGTGTGCGTGGGCCCGCGTGAAATCGCCGGGGCGGGAATGGGAGTTTCTGTGGTCACGATGGTGTGGGGCATGGTGAGATATGAGGTTTGAAATTTCAGATTCGAGATACCAATGGAATCACGTGGAACCGATCGGTTTGGCCATTTTCCCTTTGGGGGCCTCGGTGATCATGTCTTCGAGGGCGGCGCCGGCAGGGATCATCGGGAAAACGTTTTCGGTTTTCACGCACTCGGCATGGATGAGGATGGGGCCGTCATTGTAGGCGAGGGCCTTTTCCAACATCCGGGTGACATCGGCGGGTCGCTTGATGTGGACGGAGGGAATGCCATAGGCATCGGCGAGTTTGCAGAAGTCCGGATTTCCGATGAGATCAACGCCGGAAGTGCGGTCTTCGTAGAACAACTCCTGCCACTGGCGGACCATGCCGAGGTAGTGGTTGTTGAGAACGACGATTTTGATCGGCAGCTTGTGGATCTGCGCGGTGGCGAGTTCGAACAAGGTCATCTGGAATCCGCCGTCGCCGGAGATGGAGATGACGATATCATCCGGGCAGGCGAGCTGCGCGCCGATGGCGGCGGGAAAACCGAAGCCCATGGTGCCGGCACCGCCGGAGGAGAGCCAGTGATAGGATTTGTCGTTTTTATAGAATTGCGCGGCCCACATCTGGTGCTGGCCGACGTCGGTGGAGACGATGGCCTTGCCTTGGGTGAGTTCGTAGAGTTCGTCGATCACCTGCTGCATGCGGAGGCCGCCCTGCTTTTTGTAGGCGAGCGGGAATTTCTTTTTGTAGCCGTCGAGCTTGGCGAGCCACTCGGTGGTTTCGAGAGGGCTGATCTTTTCGTTGATCTCGGTGAGCACGGCCTTCGCGTCGCCAACGATCATGAGGTCTGGCACGATCATTTTGCCGGACTCGGCGGGATCGATATCGATGTGGATGATTTTCGCATCCTTACAGAATTTGGAAGGCTGGCCGATGATGCGGTCGTCGAAACGGGAGCCGACGTTGATGAGCAGATCGCACTCGATCATCGCCTTGTTCGCATAGGCGGTGCCGTGCATGCCGAGCATGCCGAGGGAAAGGGCGTGGGTTTCGGGGAAGACGCCTTTTCCGAGCAGCGTGGAGGTGACCGGGCAGCCGAGTGTTTCCGCAAGATAGAGGAGCTCCTTATCGGCGCGGGCGATCATGCAGCCTTGGCCGGCGAGAATGACGGGGCGCTTGGCTTTTGAAATGAGATCGGCGGCTTCCTTGATGGACTTCGGGCAGATATCGAACGCCACCTCGGGGTTGTAGCCGGGGAGGTTGAACGTCGGGTTCATGTCGCCGGAAAACGGGCCTTGGGAAATGTCCTTCGGCACGTCGATGAGCACGGGGCCGGGGCGGCCGGTCGTCGCGATGTGATAGGCCTCGCGGGCGATGCGCGGGAGGGCGTTGGTGTTTTTCACCAGGTAGTTGTGTTTCACCACCGGGATGGTGATGCCGAAAATGTCGGCCTCTTGGAAAGCGTCCTTACCGAGCATCCACGTGACCGTCTGGCCGCAGATCACGATCATCGGAACGGAGTCCATCATCGCGGTCATCAGACCAGTGACGGTGTTTCCAGCGCCCGGGCCGGATGTCACGAGAACCGCCGCGGGTCTGCCAGTCGCGCGGGCATAACCGTCCGCCATGTGGACAGCTCCCTGCTCGTGGCGCACGAGGATGAACTTCATCTTCGTCTTGACTGTCTCAAGGGCGTCGAAGATGGGAATGGCTGCTCCACCGGAGTAGCCGAAGATGTATTCGATGCCGAGGTCATCGAGGGTTTTGATAAGCGCTTGTGCGCCGTCCATTTGCTCTTTGCTCATAAAAATACGGGTTGGAGAGGGAAAATTGCACATCACCCAGCCACAATCAATCGAAAATTGATTCAATTCTGCAAACTTCGCGAAAATCTTTGAGCGGAAAGTTTTGAAAATCGCGCTTTTTCCAACAAAAGCTCAAATCAGGCATCGCGCATTTCTAAAACATGAATTCCCGGAGTCAGATTGATCCAAATTTACCGGATTGCTTCCGAAACGTTTCCCGTCAAGGGTTGCGGCGTTGGGAATGAATACCATCGCTTCATCCGCACAGCGGGGGGACGGTCGCCTATGGGCGATCGCGCTCGGCTTGTCGTTGATCGTGAATACGTTGATTCTGGTATTACTCGGTCTGGCGTCGATGAGTTCGCAGGTTTTCCGCAAGGATCGCCCTCTGGTGTCCACCCCACCTCCGCCAGCAGAGCAGGTGATCACGATTTTCCCCGAAACCGCTCCGGCCACCCAATCAACCGTGGCAATCCCGGCGGCACCTGAAAAACCCCGCTTTGCGAGAACCACTGCAGATCAATCCGCGCCCCGCCCGGAAAAGCCGAAATTCATTGGAGAGCGCGACACAGAAGTGACCAGCAACCGGACTCCGAGCGCCACCGCCCCGCCGATGCCCTCGCAGGCGGGTATCGATCCAAAAAATCCGGACGATTTCGAGACCACCGAAAGCGACTACAGGGACGGCAAACTCACCAGCAGCCTCTCACCAATTGCGGCCCCTCCTTTGCCGCCGGAAGCCGCACTGGATCCCGCCAATGCTGAAAAATCGTCTTCCGGTGAAAAAACCGAGACTCCGGGCAAGGATGATTCCAAATCCACTCCCCCGCCCCGCGAGCGCCTGGCGGAAGGACCCAATCCAGTGGACATCGCTGTGCCATTTGATGCGCCCAAGAGCGACATCGTCAAACCCACGCCACCGAAGATGCCGAAGGAAGGCGAAAAAGCCACTCAAGCCTCGGATTCACCAAAACCCAAGCCACAGCCGGTTTTCAAGGACCCGGCATTCAGTGGCTTCCAACGCAAGACCGCGATCACTGGTTCCATCTCGCGAACCGGAAAAAGCGCCCTGGCTGTCGCCGATTCTCCGCTCGGCCGCTATCAGGCCATCATCAGCCGTGCTGTCGAACAGGAATGGCAGCGGAACTGCGTGCGGCATCGGGATTTCATCACGCCGGGATTTCTGACCGTGAGATTCTTCGTCGAAACCAGCGGCCGGGTGCGTACCGTACAGTTCGTGGGCGAGATGGAAACGGGTGAGGTCCAGAAAGGCTTCACCCTGAACTCGATCCGCGACGCCGAAATCCCGGCGATGCCAACCGCCCTCAAGAAAGAATACGACAAGGAACCTCTCGAACTCATCTTCAATTTCTACTTCTAACTTTTTCCAATGATCGAAATCCTCAACCAACACCTCGCCTTCAACCCAAGCAGCGGTCTCCAGGGCACCTGGGAATTCCTCCACAAGGGCGGCAAATTCATGATCCCGCTGGCGATCACATCCATCGCAGGAACCATGGCGGTGCTCTACAAGCTTCTATCACTTTCCAGCAGCCGCGTGATCCCGAAAAAACTCGCCCGCGATGTCGCCCGCTTTCAGGAGCGCATCGAATCCAACACGGTTGAGCCAGTGCTCAAGGAGTTTCAAAAAGGAGAAAGTACACTCGCACGCCTCGCCGCCGTCGTCATCAAACACCGTGGCAAGCCACGCAGCGAAATCACGCATGCCGTGGAATCCGCCGCCCGCGAGGAAACCATGCACCTGCATGCCGGAATCGCCGTGCTGGACACGGTGATCACTATCGCACCACTGTTAGGACTGCTGGGCACCGCCTCTGGACTCGTCCTGATTTTCCAAGGCCTCGGTGACAATTCAGACCATCTCGCCATCGCCCGCGGCATCGCCGAAGCACTGACCACAACGATCTTCGGCCTCGCGATCGCCGTTCCCTGCGTCGTCGCCCACGGCTATTTTGTCCGCCGGATAGAAACGCTGACCGCCCGCCTGGAATCTCTTCTGGGAGACCTTGCTGTCGTTTGCGAAAAGCCCAACCCGAACGTCTGATCGTCAATGCGCTTCCATCGTCCCAAAACCACACGCAGCCAGGTCGCGGTCATTCCGATGATCGACATCCTGTTCGTCCTGTTGGTGTTTTTCATCGTTTCCACGGCTTTCAAAAAACCGCGGGACGCCCTGCGCATCGAGCTTCCAACCGTCCGCGAGATCCCGTCAGACAAGGTTACCGACACGCGGTCGGTCATCGCCGTCGATGCACTGGGGAACATCACCCTCGATTCCCTCGCTGTTCCGGAAGGTCTGTTGGAGTCCTATCTCATTGCCTATCAGAAGCAGAATCCCGGCCGCAAACTCGAACTCGAAGCCGACAAGAAACTTCCGTTGGAGCGTCTGCTGGGCGTGTGGGATTCGCTCACCAAGGCGGGCATCCAGATCAAAGAGGTGCCTGCCCGCATCAAGATGCCTGGGTCGTGATCCATGTTGCAAATTTGGCGTGACTTCATAGTTTCAGACTCATGTACCGCATTTCCCTGATTCTCTTGTCGCTTGCGTCCATAGCTACGGCCGAGTGGAGCAACCTTTGGGCGACCGAAGCCCCAGGTGCCAGACAACCACCCGCAGGCACCGAAAAAAATCAGAATGGAGGGCGGATAACCGATATTGAAGTTCCCCAGTATCAGGCATATCTGCCGGACAAATCCAAAGCAACGGGCACCGCCGTTGTCATCCTCCCCGGAGGAGGTTATGGAATCCTCGCCGCAGATCACGAGGGGGATTCGATCGCAAAATGGCTCAACGAACGTGGCATCGTCGGCATCGTCGTGAAGTATCGCGTGAGCGGAAACCCGGCATTCGGCTATCAATATCCTGTTCCATTCCTCGATGCACGACGGGCGATCCGCACCGTCCGCAGCAAGGCATCCGAATGGGGAATCGATCCGAAAAAAGTCGGCATCATGGGTTTCTCCGCCGGCGGCCATCTGGCGAGTCTTTGCACCACCCGTTTCAGCGATACCTTTCCCGATGAAACCAAAGATCTGATCGATCAACAGAACTGCCGACCCGATTTCTCCATTCTCATCTACCCGGTCATCTCGATGGCCCCTACCCTGGCCCATGGCGGGTCACGGAAAAATCTCCTCGGTGAGAATCCATCAAAGGAACTTCTCGAAAAATGCTCGACGGATCGCGCCGTCACCCCTGAAACGCCACCGGTATTTCTTCTGACGACGTCCGATGACATGGTGGACTGTAGGAACAGCCTATTCTTCGCCTCAGCATGCAAGGAAAACAAGATTCCCGTCTCGCTGCATCTGTTCGAGTCCGGCGGCCACGGCTATGGACTCAAAGGTAAAGGTGACCTTCAAGAATGGCCGTCGCTGCTTGAGCACTGGCTGGCCACCAAGTTTCCGAGGCCGTAATTTGAGCGGATGCTGATGTTCGTGACGGGGATGGGCAACATCCGCGACGTGATACCCTTCGCGCGCACTCCCGGGAACTGCGAGTTCTGACCTTATGATGTTTCGACCTTGCGCAGCCGCCATCCGGGGTTTTTGGGAACGGTCCGGAGCCCGGCCTGTTGTTCCCGCGCGCTTCATCGCGGACAAAAAAAGAGCCCGGCTCCAATTGCTTGGAGCCGGGCATATACCTGGCG